>Ga0194112_10012149_pt1 | contig 10554 bp, 21 predicted proteins | sample TA2MahC400mmetaG_FD_146191 | JGI IMG/M metagenome (GOLD analysis project Ga0194112, IMG submission 146191) | Freshwater microbial communities from Lake Tanganyika, Tanzania - TA2015016 Mahale Deep Cast 400m | ecosystem: Environmental > Aquatic > Freshwater > Lake | place: Tanzania: Lake...
AGGGACATGACCTGGTGATGGTCACCAACCCGCTTGGCGCCCTGCTCGGCACTCAGGTAAGAGGCAGGCTTACGGTACCTGCGGGTGAAGTATGGTACATCAGCGCCGTGGTAACGACTATACCCGCCGATGCTACCGCAACAATCCTGGGCAACTGGAGAAGTAACCGCTGGACCGACAGGGCGGTGACACCGGATCCTGATGGGCAGGCGTTCCATGCTGCTGCCTTCGGTAACGCCGCCGGATTTACTCAGTGGGATGAGTTCGGGTGGGTGAGCCCGCTCTGGGCCATCACCAATAAGACCGCCGTACTCAGGCTGACGGGCGGCACGGTAATCACCCTTGAGTGCGCAGTAGCGGTAGCTCCGCCAACCGCCGATGTCGATTCGACCCTGCAGCTCTACGGCTTCATCGGTAAGCAGCTCGTGGACTAGGAGGCTGAGATGAGCAGAACGATTTGGACTGCCGAAGACCGGGCGGCGTTGATGGAAGAGATAAAAGTGGCGCGTGCTCTGGGAGATAGACCGGACATTCTGGCCGCCGCCAAGGCTATGCTTCAGGACAAGGGCGGCTACCGCATGTCGGACCTTGACAGCCTGACGGAAAACCTCACCGCCAACTTCGATCCTGAGTTTGCCGCCGGCGTTTATGAATACTCGCTGGCTGCCGAGAACGCAGAGGATGAGGTAAACCTGACGGCTACCCTGGAGGAGGCAACGATCCTCTACTCATATGGCGAAGTGGAGGATAAAGAGGTTGAGTCCGGGGTCGCGGAGACCGTTCCTCTGGCGGTTGGTGAGAACGTCATCACGATCAAGGTTCACCAGCCCGGGTACGGGCCGGTAGCCTACACGATCACCGTGACCAGAGCGGCAGGCGCATAGGAGCGCATGGTGGAGCCTAAGGCCCTTTTGGGGGCGTACGAAGATTGACATGAGATGTGACTAACCAAAGTAGGTTTGAGTCTTATGCATAACTGCCTTGGAAAGGGGCTAGGCTATCACGGCTTAGCCCTTTTGGTTAAGGAGACCGGGATGCCGATAGGATACATCGCTTATTATGCCGGGTCATTTGAAGACCTGAAGAGCCAGCAAACGCAGGTTGCGGCTCAGGAGGAAGCGACTCCAGAGGGGACGCTGGTGCTCCTTGAGCTGACCCTAGCCGACGCTCCGCAGCCTGGTGTGTTAAGCAACCTTAACGCCCGGCTCCTGAGCGCCGGGGTCCCTCCGTGGGAAGGCTATGGCGATGTTGTCTTTGCCGACCCGAATAATTCCCGGAAAGTCTATATCGCCTGGACCAAGGGCTTTGCCTGGGCCAGCATAATCATCTTTCTGCTGCCGGCGATAATCGGCGCCGTTCTCTGGTTTTTGATCCCGGAGCCGGTAAGGAACATGCTCATGATGATGGGAGTCATGATGATTATGGTCCCCTTTATGGGGATGATGAAGGAGATGAGATGACGCAGCAACCAGTTTCATATCCCGGGTACCCGGCTGGCGCACCTCGGCCGATGTTCTTCCAGGCGATAATGACCGCGATGGTAGGTCTGGTAATGCTTGTCGCTCTGGGGGCGTGGGCGTTCTCGCAGGTGAGAAAGGCGGTAAAGGGTGAGGAGGTAAAGTATCCGGGGCTTCCTGAGTAGGAGATTACCATGGCGGGCACATATACCGAAATTATCGAGATAGTGGCACCGGATAAGGCAGTAGCCGGCCAGGTGGTCAATATCGAGGTGAAGATCAAGAACAAATACACCTCCCCTATAGGCGTAATGGTGGGGGGCGCTCTGGAGTACGGCGTTTCCCCCTGGCCGGGCATAACCTTTCCTGCTAATTGGGCCAATGTTTCGGGAGGAGCCACGCAGCCCTTTAGCGGTTACTTCACCATGCCGTCAGCAAAGGTAAAGATACATGCCTATAGCTATTACTACGGAGTGGACGGACTCTGGCACTGGGATGATGAAAAGACGAAGGAAGTCGCCCTCACTGAGCTTGTACCCGTCTTCACTGAATTTAAGATAACTGACTACCGAGCCGTTTAGGGGGAGAAGATGACAATAAAGACTTTGAAGGTATCTTTGAATCCGCTGGTACTGGCGGCAGGCTGGTATCAGGAGCCGGCCACCGGGCAGTGGTACTACTACGATGAGAATGGCAAGCGGTACGTATATGTCGCCGGTTACCTCTACGCGATGATGCTCTGGGAACCGGCGCCGAAGGTGGTGAACGTAAAGCACGGCGATACCCTGCGGATACTCGTCTCCTTCAAGTACAGCGGGCCGGCAAAGACCGGTAAGCTGTACGGGGCGGTAGGGCAGAAGTATCCGCTAAACGTCTTCGATGAGATTCTGAAGGCCACGTCTCCCTCCTTCACGATTCCAGAATCCACAACGCCCACGGTGAGGACAGCGCAGGTTGACATACCGATTACCACCGCTATTGCTGCCGGAAAGAGCTACTCAATCTATGCCAAGCTGATAGACGGCATATCCTTCAAGGAGGATGAGACCGGCAGCAAGGCCCTCGAGGACGCCGTCTTCGTCGTATCCGCTGAGCCGACATTCTCGGAGTTCAAGATTACCGACTACAAGGTGCCGTGATGAACATTGTCCAGATGCAGATAGGGAATATCGTTAACCCCCTTGTCGGAGAGCCGGTGAAGGTCTCGGTAGGACAGACGCTGCGGGTGTCCTACTCCTTCAGCTACAAGGTGACTGAGACGACAAACGTCTCGATATGGGCCTCCCTCTATCATTATGTCGGGGTGATACTGGACAGAATATCGCAGGCGCAGACCAAGTCCACCATAACGCTGGAGAAGTCCCTTGAGTGGCAGACCTATAGCGGTGAGATCGACATCACTATTGGCGACATGAAGGCTGGCGTTTACGGGCTTCTTCTCGAGCTCCGGGGCTATACCGATGCCAAGATAGACGACGGTATTGAGGTAGCCGGTGGTTACAGCATAACCGACATGATGCCGATGCTCATGATGGTCATGATGATGGGAATGGTCATGCCTATGATGGAGGAAGAATGAATGGTGAGCTGGCAAAGAGGGTTAGCAGCTTGGAAGAAGGTTTTGAGGAGGACTTCATCGACTCCGTCATCATGGCGGGGATGATGGTAGTGATGATTATGTTGCTGATGCCGATGGTTACTCAGCAGATCTCGGCTTCCTACAGCCGGGTGCAGACACTGGGACTGTCACCTGAGACTATTGCTCGGAATATCGGGCTCATGTGGTACGAAGTGACCCCGCTAGGGCAGCCGAACCGGCTGAAGATGATCGGAGAAAACAGCACCGGTGCTTTTGAGGAAATACTCCTCGCACTGTCGACATAGGAAGGAAGTATGACAACTTTAGTTTGGGCGCTTTTATCACGGGCGATGATGGAGACTGGTGAGCTGGCGTGGAATTTGACTCAGCGGACGGCACACCGGGCTGGCTCAGTGCTCAGTATCACTTTTACCATAACGAACCCTACAAGCGTCGAGAAGCAGTATCAAATTTGGATTGGGCTTTTTGACCTGAGCGGGCCGGTGATAACTACCTTTCCTTTGCCTGACGCCTTTACCGTTGCTGGTGACAGCAGCCAGTCCTTCACCGTTTCGGTAAAAGTCGATTATTCAAATTGTGTCCTTCAGGCATCTTTATATGATGTTGAGACGGGCATGATGGGCGCGGCCTTACAGACGGTACTTGAGCAGCCGCCCAGCCCGATTGAACAGACTGCACCAGCGGTTACCGGCATGATGGTGGTGGGCATGATGGGCGCGGTCCTGCCGATGGTGCTGAAGGACTGATAAGGAGATGTAGAGATGATAAGTGTTAAAGAAAGGAGAAACGGACACAAGCCGGGAATGATGACCCGGTTGAGAGCCTGGCTACTGGGTGTTGAACCGGAGGCGTTTGCGGGTATTCAGACTCTGCTCAATGGATACCGAGGCTCACAGCATAAGGGTAACTCGGTGATTATGGGTGGGCCGACATCCTGGACGTGGAATGCGACTATAGATGATACTCACCACGGCTCAAGAGGCGCCGGACTTCACGCTGACAGCCATGCCCGGCAGCATGCCCTGGATAGCGCCAGCGACCACACTGGGACGATCACCGATACTCAGCATGGCAGCAGAGGCGCCGGGCTTCATGCCGATTCTCACGCCAGGCAGCATGCGATGGATGCCGCACTCGACCATGCCGCTGGGGATGAAGGCGACCTGATATACGGTGGTGCTGCTGGTGCCTGGACAAGACGCACTGTTGGTGCTGCCGGGCAGGTTCTTACTGTGGTTGCTGGAGTTCCAAACTGGGCTGATGCTCCAGCAGTGACTGTCCACGGCAATGAGAAGCACGACCCCGACTTCTACCCGCTCAATGGCGCGGAGACACTCACGGCGCCCCTGAAGATGCAGCTTATGGCACCGGGAGATGAGCCAACTGCTGTGGCAGGTAATGAAGGCAAACTCTACTACTTGACACCGGCTGGTGGGGCAAAGGGCATTATCAAACAGGTGATGAAGAATTCAACGGCTGCCTTTGAGCTGGTGCAGATAGCGGTAAGCACATAAAGGAGGAAACGATGGGACTAATAGATGAACTCATAGCAAGAAAGACTGAACTCCTGGCTCAGGCGCAGGCTATCGACCGGGAAGCAGCTAGGGTCAGGGAGCAATATGAGGAAAAACTGGCTGACCTCAGAAACCAGAGAATACCAATTGAGGAGAGGCTGAGGCTGATTGACACCCTCATCAAGTCGGAGGGAGGTGAATAATGGGATTCATCGGCACCATTGGACCCGGGGGATTACCCCTTTATAGATGCGAATGCGGGAATACTTTCGAGCTGTCCCCGGACGCTACGCGCTGCCCCTGTGAATGCCACGACGAGGCACTGAACCGGGCAAAGCAGCTTGGTCTTTACTGTGAGGACTGCGGCTTCTCGTCACTTGAGCCGACGACTTACCAGGCGCATTTTGGCTGGGCAACGCATCAGAAGGCAGTAGCAGCAAAGGAGTAAAGATGAGGTTGCTGAGAGGACTTCTACTGAAGCCAACCCTTAACCTGCTGAGCTGGATACTGAGGCGGAATGGCAACAGTATTATCATCGGCGGTCCGCTGGGATGGTCATGGCAGTCGACTCTGGATACCGCTCATCACGGAAGCCTAGCTGGACCGGCTAATGCCCACCGGCATGGTGACCTTGCCAATATAGGGATTGATGACCACCATGCTCGGGACCATGCTACAAGACATCAGGACGGCGGTGCTGATGAGATAAACCTCGCGGGGCTAGATGGCGAACCGTCAACTCTAACTACCCACAAAGGTGACCAGGCGGCCGGAGTCCACGGCTCAACGTCAGCAGCCACCGCAAATAAATTGATGCATAGAGATGCATCGGGTAGGGCTAAAGTAGCAGCACCTAGTGCTTCGGATGACATAGCTCAGAAGGCACAAGCTGATGCTGTTCAAACTAACCTAGATACCCATGCTGGGCTGACTACTGCTCATAGTGCAGTCTCAACAGCAGCAGCTAGCAGAATGGTGGTTAGGGATGCTTCGGCTAGAGCCAAATTTGCTGCCCCTGCTGCAGCTGGCGATGCTCTCATAAAGGGGACAGCAATAACCACGACAGAGTTGCCTAACCTGACACAGAACAAGATTTGGCAGGGAGACGCCTCCAATAGGCCAGCGGAGGTTAACGTTCCTGTAACCTTTGAGTTAGTTGCTTCAGCAACTCCCAGTGCAGCTTCCGAAGTAGCCTTTAGTGGACTATCAGGTAAACTATTCCTTCTCTATTATGAGTTGATGGCTTCAGCGCAAGTAGAATTGCAACTTACCTTGAATGGTGTAACCACTACTACATACGACCGAATTGATATTAGTAGCACTGCTGTATCAACTACTACCGGCGTTGCTTATTTTCGGTTGCATCAGTTAATCCACGATGTTGAACTTGGTTGGTGCAAAGGCATTGGACAAATCTTAATTACTGGGGAAAGGATAGGGGCTACCGCCAATACTCTAGGAATCACTGCCTTAACATTGAATCCGAATTTTACGTACCCCACGCTCTTCCGAGGTCTGCTTAAAGGGAGTGGCGGAAATCTCTCTTCGCTACGCCTTTATCCTTCTGCTGGTAATTTCACTGGCACAGTAAAGCTTTATAAGGTGATGTAAAGAAATGGAAACTTACAAAAGTGATGATTGCGAACTCAAAGACCCTCAGGCTGAACTAATGAAACTTTTCGGCGAGGACTATATTGGTTGCACTATCCGTAACGGAGAGCTTATAGAATTCAGGGTGAAAAAGGCAAACAAGAGCCAACTTGACGCAGTTGGAGCAATATTCGGTAAGGAGTTTAGCTTAGGCTTGGAGAAGAAATAGTGTGCTGGATAACTAATCTATTCAAACCGACAATAGAGAAAGCTTCACCAAAGGTAAGGATAGCACCTGACAAGGTGCATATCAACAATGGTAGCCTTACCGTTGAGTATCCTGATACCTGCTGTATTGCTGCCATTGCGCCAACAAATTCCATGGACCCCGTGATTGACGATGGTATGTTTGTTGTTCTGGATAGGGGAATTCCTCACACTGACCTTGAAGTGGGAGACATCATCTATTATAAGTCTCCAGACTTTGAGGCAATCCACCGCATCTATGAAGTGGGTGAGGATGCTGATGGCTGGTATTGTAAATGCAAGGGAGATAATAACTCTTCCGCTGACCCTAAAGTAGTGCGGAAGGAGCATATATTAGGCGTATGGAGGGCAACGATAGATTAAATGCAGGAGTTCAAAGCTAAGATGCAGCAGCTATTACAGGATGCGAAAGCAGCTGGTCTTTCCGACGAAGAGATACTGCTTGAGCTTATGGAGCAGACTAAAATCCTGCTCAGCAAAGTGAGCATGAAAATAGCGGGGGTGGCAAGATAAAGAAATTCCTGTTGAGGACGGCTCTTATAAGGCAAGACTAGTGATATTCGGAGGTTAAAGCAATGTGGGAACAATACGTAGCAGTTGTCGATGGGGTCAAACTGACGGTCTTGATGGCGATGATTTTAGCCAATTTCGGCCTCGGGCTTGCGGTGTCTATCAAGGATAAGACATTCAGGCTGAAGGAGATCGCCGATTTCATGCGCTCAAGGGTTCTACCCGGTATCCTTGGCTATTTTGCCATCGGCTTTGTCGCCCTGACTGACTCATCCTGGATGCCGGCAGTGACCGTTACCTGGGGCTTTATCATCGCCACTCTGACCGGCGCCATTCTCCAGTCGCTGAAGGAACTCGGGGTTAACTTGCCCGACAGCCTGGGAGGCAAGTGATGCTTTTCGCGGCCATCTTAATAGAGCTCTTAGGGATTGCGGCGGTTGGTATAGGCATCGGGATGGAGATGGCTCATGGCGGCGAGCTTTACCTGGTGGTCATAACCGGCGGTAGCTGTTTGGTAGCGCTGGGTGGAGTTCTCTTCGGCAAGTTCTTTAAGGTACGAGGTGAAAGGTGAGATACGCCATAATCGGGGCTACCGTTGAACAGGTAAAGGCTGCTGGCGGCACCGACATAAGGGAGGCGAAAGCTACCGGCATCATCTTTGCCACTCTTACACCGGAAGGAGCGGCTCGCCTCAGGGCGATGGGAGCTAAGGTTACGCCGGTGGGCAAGGTGACAGCGGGAGTGATTGGCGCGCCCATAGCGCCGCCACAGCCAGTAACCGCCCAGCCAATCTTCACGCCGGCATCGATACTATCCCTTACCGGTTTTGACGCCGTCAGGAATCTTTTCGACCCTCCGCTATCGGGTGAGGGCATAAACGTGGCGATCGTCGATACCGGGATACGAGAAAGCCATGAATATATCCAGGGAGGAGTAGTCTACCGCCAGAACTTCACCGGCGACCCGATGGCTGACGGCTTCGACCACGGTACGGCAGTAGCTGCATTAGTACGTTCCATGGCTCCGGGTTGCGGGCTTCTCAATATGAAGGTGCTCGATTCAAAGGGGGAAGGAACCGAAGAAGAGCTGACCCTGGCAATCGACGATCTGCTTGACTATCACAGTAAAGGCGGCAGCTTGCACATAATAAACCTCAGCCTTGGCAGCCCTGATGACGGTAATCCCAATAACCCGGTGAGGATTGCCTGCCGCGAAGCAATACGACGGGGCATCTATGTCCGGGCGGCTGCGGGAAATAGCGGTCCCGCCGGCGGGACGATAATGAGCCCTGCCTGCGAGAGATATGTCGGCGCAATTGGTGCTTGCGGCTTTGATACTGAGAGGCAGACCTTCACTATCTCCGCATTTAGCAGCCGTGGGCCAACGTTGGAAGGGCTGGTCAAGCCGGATTATGTTTGCTTCGGCGAGAATATCATCGTGGCCAGCAGCGCCTCCGACACGGCTACGGTAGCCAAAAGCGGGACGAGTTTCGCCTGTCCGCAGGCGAGCGGCATTGTGGCGATATCTCTCGAAGCCTATGCCAAGAAGGCGGCGCTGGCCGCGGAGCAGTACCCCCAGCTGGCTGATGTCATTCAGCAGATGTATCAGCAGATGATAAGCCCCACCAACAGCCTGGAGAGCTATATACCAAGGGTTACGGTAAAACCGCAAGGAATTCTGGTTGGAAAGGACAACGACTATGGGTGGGGTCTCCCCTGGGGGCCTCTGGCAATCCGTGTTTTCCAGGAGACAGCGCGGCCGGCAGTGGATTTCTCGGCGGTGCTAAGCGGCTTTGTCGCCGTTGCCATGCTGGGCATGGTCGCCAGGGTGATGGAGTAGGAGGACTGTATGGAGACGATAGAAAAGGTCATGATTGGCGGAATAATGGGCATAGTGATGGCCCTGATGATGTGCCAGATGGTACAGGCGGCTGTGCCCCAGCCGCAGTATACCTGCCCGATTTGTGGGGCGAGATTCATGACCTATGACCAGCTCTACCAGCATTTCACCGCGGAGCATCCGGCAGAGCCCATAGAAGTAATATGGGAGTAAGGAGAACGGCATGAAAGCTCAAGTGAAGGTTGAGAGACTAGAGATGAACGACCCTACCTTTGAAGCGGGAGCAGTCAAGACCGCCAGAGCGAGACTCGCCAACCCTACCGCCAAGCAGTTCACCTACTCGGTAGAACTCTACCTCGGTGCGGCTAAGGCGGCGACCTCTGGCGTGGGCACGGTAACGATCCCCGCCGGCGGGTATATTGACGTCAACTTTGTCCTGGTCATGCCGGCAGCTGAAGGAAGCTACCCGGTGTTTCTTGATGTCTGGTCCGATAGCAACCTTCTCAAGCACTACCAGGCGACCGAGAACGTGGCGATAACGATTGCTCCGGCGATTGAGGTCGGGCCGATTATCTGGGTATAGAGGAGGATAGGATGCCGCAGTTTTACGCTGGAGAAACGAGAACGGCACGAGTCACCATGCGTAACCCGACCGGCAAGGGTTTCAGCTACCAGGCCGCAGTTATTCTCGGTTTGCCCGAGATAGCGAGGTCTGAGCAATCCTTCGCAATACCATCTGGTGAAGAAAAGATTATCGGCTTCCCCTTAACCATACCATCGGTCGCTGGCACGCACCCGGTTCATGTGCACGTTTCATCCGGTGGTGAATCTCTGGCTATCTACCGGGCGACAGAAGATGTGACCATTCTGGAGCAGGTTGTTCAGCTAACCGTTTTAAGCGGGAATGGCGGTTGGAATGCCGATGTGCTTGATCCTACCCGGAAGAGGTGGCTACGCGGCGAATATAGTCCAGCCACATCAGGGCTGGCGCCTGATTGGGAAAGTCCCAGTATTGCCACACCAAGCTTGTCCTTCCAGATATTGAGCAAGAAATTCCTGCTCAATATCATGTCTGACGGATGGCCAATCATCTACACGTATGTCTATGGTCCGTACCTCGTCGAGGTGCCGAACTGGGGAGCATACACTTACAACGTCAAAACATCTTCTATGACCGGACCGGGTGTGGCGACTTTGACGCAGATACCGGCTGTAACCAATGGGGTTATAGTCTATGGCAGGTGTGTATCAACAATGAACTATCTCGGTGTGTCTGGTGTTCCTACACCATTTCTATTGACTGTGGAGGTGGAAAGCTGCAGTGACATAGCTGGCAAGCTTGCGTTCAGTGAATACCTACCAAGCAGAATTCAGTGCTGGGCAACAGCAAGGAACATACCATATTCAGGAGGCATCCCAAATTTTGGTAGTGTTTACCCTCTGAAACTGACCCTTTCTTATCAGTATTGGTATGAGGGTGGTTATACCTATATCAGAAGGTCGGACTTGATAGGATCAGCAGAACCGACATAGATAAGGTGACGTTTATGGCCAAGACCTATCTTGAAATTGAAGAGGTGAAAAGGCTGGAGGAGGCTGCTGAGTACATGAGAGATAAGCTCCTCATCCGTCTCCTCATTCGGCTCGGCTGCCGCGTCTCCGAGGCTCTGGGTGTCGCGGTTAGCGATATCGACTTTGACCAGGGTACGGTGACCATCCAGCACCTGAAGGCAAGAACAAAGCTCTCCTGCCCCCGGTGCGGCACCAAGCTGAGTAA
>Ga0194112_10012152_pt1 | contig 10552 bp, 7 predicted proteins | sample TA2MahC400mmetaG_FD_146191 | JGI IMG/M metagenome (GOLD analysis project Ga0194112, IMG submission 146191) | Freshwater microbial communities from Lake Tanganyika, Tanzania - TA2015016 Mahale Deep Cast 400m | ecosystem: Environmental > Aquatic > Freshwater > Lake | place: Tanzania: Lake...
TCTCCAGAGTTTTGTCGGAAATCGACGATTCGGAAGAATTTGAAATGGCGATGAAAGTAGCGGAAAAACAAATGAATCATTATAAAGATTTGGAACCAAATATCGCTCGAAGGCGTCTATACAATTTCCTTGAGAGACGAGGGTTCGATTATGAAACGATAAATGATGTGATAAGATACGTGATGTCGGAAGAATAAAATCCCAGCGTGAAACGTGAAACGTGATAAATATAAATCACTCATCACGTTTCACGCATCACGTTTCATTTTTCACTTCACTGTTAGTTTTGCTTCCCCTGAACCAATAGCTGCGACTGGGCCTATGGCTGTCACCTTAATGTAATATTCCCCAGGCGTCAAATCCGGTGGGTATGACCCGGCGGTACCTTCGGGTAACTCGCCATATTTAACCGACCTGACATATTCAGGTATATTGGTGAGGTTCCATATAATTTCCTCACCCTTTGCCATGAAGAGTGAAAACATTCTGACTTCTCCTAATTTCTTGGCATCGCCGCCAATAGACCAGGAAATTTTCGGTCGGCTATTAGCGGAAGCTGTTACATTGACTACTTTTGCTTCTCGTGAGATATTGAGTTTAATATCACCACAACCAGCAATAGTCAATAGGCATCCAATCATGAGAATAATTGATGCAAAACAACATACGTTATTTAAAATCTGCTTAGACATATATCATATCTCCTTTAGACTGACACATTTTAGGTAGTTTTGATTATTAAGCAACTTTCAAAATTCTTATTGCAAACCATGAAACGTGAAACGTGAAGAGTGATTTATATTTCACATCACGTTTCACGCATCACGCATCAAATGTACCCATCCCTACTCCTCCAAGGAGGGGACTATTAAACATGCCTATTATTTTAATACAATATTCATTAAAACGCAACCCCAAAATATAGAAATTTTTCATTTTCTAAACCCAAAACGCATACATCTGCCTTTCCAGCGCCATACCCAAAAGGCTCCAGGTGCCGCCGATGAGATAATCACCCAAAATCAAGCCAAAGAAAAAAGGCACTGCTTTCCGCAAACCGCGAAGTCCCGCATATTTGAGAATAGTCCACTTGATTACAGAACTTAGCAGCAGAGGAAACCAGATTAAATTCATTGCCCACCAGTATGAAAGAGCATAGCCGACTGGATGGAATGGCCACCAGAACAGCCGCGTTCGCAAGTATAGCAAAGATATCGTGAATACAAAGCCAATTCCCGTAAAGCCGATGCCATTATAGTCTGGCCCTGAAGGATAGCTCAACCACCATCCCAAACGTTGGAAGGAGGCCCACGCAAACCACCGTGCAGGGCCTCCAAAGCGAACTTCTGAGCCAAATTTATAGCCGAATTGCAATACTGCCCAAAACGCCGCTAATGAACCGACAACAACCGCTAACATCATCGCCAACACGACTTTTTTATTCGACATGCCGGTTAAGGAAGCCAACTTGAACGCTTCCAGTTGATGCGGCATCGGATGTGAACGATATGCTTCAGCGTTAAACCAATAGAACAAAGACATGGTCGCCAAATCGCCTGGCTTGAATCTTTTCGTTCCTAAAAAAGTCGTCAAAATGTAATCAGGTCCTGAACCAAGTAGATTTTGCACCGGCGGTCCCAGCTCCGCCCTGATTTTTGCGATAGTTGTGGACAGTGCAAAGTAGATGCCAAAAAATACTAAAGCAACCCAGGCTGACATACCTACTTTAACGCTGAAAAACGTAATAATGCTCAAACCCAAAATTATCCCTAATATAGCGGTTCTGTATTTCATAGGCTCAGACGATGCGTCAGCATCCTCTTTTTTCAGAAAAATCCGCACAAATACGTTTTTCAGATGATGCCTGCTTGTCCACATAGCAAAGCCAAACAAACCAATCCACACGCCGCTCATCTGCTGACCGGGAAATGGAAATCCGGGAATGCTTTGCCAGCCTGTGATGACACCCATCACCCTCTCCACTTTCCAAAAGAGATAGAAAAACCAGCAGGAAAAACATAGGTCGAGAGGAATCAGAAATCCCAATCCGATGGCAAATGGGTAAAATGAGACGGGCATCCAACCGATGGCATTCCAGGGGCGTTCCGTGAAATATTGACCTATATTATGATGTTTGACAGGCAAAGAAGGAATTTGCGGATACAGATAACTGAAACCGTTGATAAGGTTAATCATCGCCGCTATCGCAAAACCCATCCAGAGAATCCGATTTGAAAAGAAACCTGTTACGCCTCCGCCTGCCGTAATTGCTAATGGCAATTGAATAACTGGATAAGCCAGTTTCTCCTTTTCTATCCACTGTCTGCGCATGATGACATTGATACATATCATGACGAAAAGCAAAACAGAGATAAATCCCAACCAGATTGTCAAAGGTAGAATCCACGATTTGATAATTTCAGATTGATAAAAGTTTGAATCACCCCTAAAAAAACCGATAAGAATGCTTTTGTCTTCTACGGTGAGCCATTTGGGCAGATAGCTATGGAACAAATCCGCCCATTCATTTTCCGCCGTCGCATACCAGAATCCCGTTCCTAACAGGTGTACTAAAGTCTGAAGCACATCACAACCATTGAGGGCTAATGCGACCACTAACATTATATAAACGGTTAGGAGTTCACCCTGATTGAATGCGAATTGAGGCCAAAGTAGCGCAAGCAGGAAATTCACAGAAATTAACGCCGAAACGCTGAAAACAGCAGGCATAAGTAGGGTTATCGTGGAAGGATATGTCCCTCCCCATACCATTTCGAGTTGAATAATCCAATAGGCATTCAACGGAATTAAGATGACGCCAAGGAATAATGCTCTGAGTGTAACAGTCGAACTTGAATTTTGTTTGATAGTATGCTGTCTTTCTGGATTCATATTTATGAGAGCGGATTTACTTCGTAAACCACGAAGAAATCGGTTGCATTATTTCAATAAATATGACATGATATTCTAAAGAAGTCAAGGAATTTTTCATGGAAAATTCAAAAGCAAAGGAGAATTACAAATGTCAAAGCAATACAAAGCCTGTCTCATAGGTTGTGGGCGTATGGGCGCGACGATTGATGACGAAGTGCGCAACCGCCCGGATAGTTTTATATGGATTCCATATTCTCATGCCGCCGGGTATATGGCGCTGGAGAATGTCGATTTGGTCGCCGTGTCGGATGTGATAGCAGAGAAAGTTTCCGCCATTCAGAAACGCTATAATGTCCCGAATGGCTATACTGACTATCGCGAAATGATTGATAAAGAACAGCCGGATATCGTCAGTATCGCAACTCGCCCGGCTCCTCGCGCTGAAATAACCATCTTTGCCGCTGAACACGGCGTCAAGGGAATATACTGCGAGAAGCCGTTGTGTTGTTCAATGGAAGAGGCTGATGCGATGGTGGAGGCGTGCGAAAAACACGGCGTCAAGTTCAACTATGGTACTCAGCGCCGCTACATCCCGCTTTACAACAAGGCTCGGGAATTGATTGAGAATGGCGAATTGGGAGACATTCAATGCGTAATTGGACACTGCGGAGTAGGTGCGGCGCTCTGGGGACACACGCACACCGCAGATATGCTTCTGTTCCTTGCCAAAGACTCTGAAATCGAATATGTGCAAGGGACGATTATCGCCGCCGACTCAGACTGGGAAGACAATCGGTTGAACATCGACCCTGGCATATCGATGGGCTACGTCAAGTTCAAGAACGGTATCCACGGCTACATCGTGGCTGGCGGAGGCAGCGAATATGAAGTCAGCGGCGCCAAGGGCAAATTGCGTACGCTCAACAACGGCATAGAATGCCAGATGCGCAAGGCAGGCGAGTGGGGTATCTTGAAGGATGCGCCGTTTCCCCAGGCGCCAAAAGAAAGCGGAACAGTCAACTGTATTAAAGACATAATTGAGGCAATTGAGACGGGACGCGAAACCAAAGGCAACATCCGCCTCGCCCGCTGTAGTCAGGAAATGATAATGGGCTTCATCGAATCAAGCCGCCGCGGCGGCGCGCGTGTACCTCTGCCGATGGAAAATCGCAGCCTGTATGTTGGACGACCAGGGTGGTAGTGGTGGCATGCCAAATTTTCCTTGAAAGTAGGATGATAAAATGGTACAATTTGGTTGAAAATTAGCAATGGAAAGTCATAAATCCCCCTCCCATCTTTGGTGAGTTTGTGCCTCAATATGCTCCAATATTCAAAAGCCTAAAAGAAATCCCTGATTCTGAACTTATAGCGAATGATAATCCCTTTGGTTGGGCAATGAGACTTCTGAAGAAGGTGAAATCTCCCAAGAGGGAATTCTTACTTGAGCTTGAGGGCGCAGTTCCCTGTATCTCAAAGGCTGCTTCTGACTACCAGTGGAGAAAGTTAAGCCAGTATATAGTTTTGTTGATTCGCAATAGACGAAAGAGAATTGAGGCAGAAGAATTGATATCGTTCGTAGAAAACTTGATTAAAAGTGAAAGGAAAGAGGAGGTGAGAGATATGGCAATGACATCTGCGCAAGCTCTAAGGAAAGAAGGCAGAAAAGAAGGCTCTCTTGAAACCCAGCGAGAGAACATTTTGGAAATAATTCAAACGAGATTTCAAACGGCTCCTTCCTTATTTTCGGAAAAGATTAAAACGATTAAGAGTATGGCGCGTCTAAAGAGGATTTTTAATCAGTGTCTTACCGTTGACAGCCTTGATGAAATTAAGATTTAGTAGTTTCGCTAGAAACCCGTTTTCTCCGAGAAAACGGGTTTCTGGTGTTACTATGCGATTACTTCGTATTCTTTATCTCTCCCCAGGTAGTGGAAAGGGTACTATCCTTTCTTGGGGCACCACTAACTCTAGGGTAGGTGGTCAGAGGATTGAGCGACACTGCAAAGGCAAAGGGTAGATTCACAGTATATGAATCCACCAGAAATACCTTCCCTCCATTGAAATCAGTTAGCTTGACGTAAAGGACTGGATTTCCCGTCGCTTCGATTGTCCACGTTACTGGTTTTTTCTTTCTATCCCACTGAACAGGCGTAACCGTAAAGCCACTATAATCAAGGGTATAGATTATGTATCGAACTGGTTCGTTTATAGTAGACCAGTAAGTCACATTATCGTCACCGCTATAGTAGTCATCTACCTTGGCTTGTGTTATAGCCTTTGCATCAGTGCCAGGGCTGCTCACATCCGGTTCAACTACAAACTGAACGAAACCATCGCTATCAAAGCCTAATTTCGTCCCGTTTACAAATATTGGAGCATGTAAGCTATTGTCTTCGAGGTAACCAGGGTTGGTGGAACGTTCATTATAAGCCCCATCTTCGCCTTTATACCATCTCAGAATATCACGCACCGCATTTCCTGTTTGCCCAGTAGATATGGCAGAGACATTGAAGAGAAATTTTATTCTTCTGGTTGAAGGGGGAAAAGACGGATGATGATAATACATCTTACCAGGGTAAAACTCCACCCAGTTAAGTGAACCATCATTATTCCGGACATTAATCCAGACTACGTCTTCCCCTCCTTTCTGACAATCTATATATTGTCCTCTCCCATCACTCCGGATTACATCCCCAGTTGCATCTCTGAACATAACATAGCCGTATTTAGTAGAAGTTGGCGGATTGGGTGGCTTACCAGCCAAGGCAGTGGAAACAAATCCCGCCTCGACAGCTAAAAGCAAAGCCAAAATACAAGCCGCCAAAGCTATTCTAAGTCCAAAAAACTTTGTTCCTTTCATTTTTGTCACCTCCTTGTTTATGAGAAGTCCTTTCAGAAACCCCATGTGTATCAACTTAACCCTGCGAATCAATTCGCAGGCTAAGATGCTCAAGTCGTCTGAAAGACGACTACACCTGGCCGATTAGTCAACTTTTAGTTGACTTTCGCTTCTTAGCCTGAATTTTAATTCAAGGCGTTTGTAACGAATGAATCACATTTTCATCCGTTAAGTTGATACACATAGGGAAGTCCTATTTTTTATCGCATCACAACCATTTTCCTCAAACCCATAAGCTCTCCAGCCTCCATTGTGTAAAAGTAGACACCCGACGCCGCCAATTCACCATTATCGTTTCTTCCATCCCAGTGGGCTGCTTGCTCCCTGTTGAGGTATTCTCCCGCTGGCTTTTGTCCTAAATTAAGCGTCCTGACAAGATGACCCCTTGAACTGTAAATCCTGATGTTCACGCGCCTATGTTCTGAGAGGCTGAAGGGTATCCAGGTTTCAGGATTGAATGGGTTTGGGAAATTCTGATAAAGCGCCGTTCTCTTCACCTCTCCCCATATCAGCGGTCGCTTACCTTTAGGTTCTATGGATTTGCCCGACGGAACCGGGAGGTTCACTTCCCAGAGCAGGATAGTGCCGTCACTGCTTCCAGAAGCCAGCCATTTTCCATAGGAACTGAAGACGATGGAAGACACCCCGTCTGTATGTCCCTGCAACAGACCAATCTGCTTCTGTCCGGCAACATCCCACAGGCGAATTGTTTTGTCATCGCTACCAGAAGCCAGCGTCTTACCATCAAGGCTGAAAGCGACGGAATACACCGCTCTTGTATGTCCCTGCAACAAACCTGACTGCTTCTGCCCGGCAACATCCCACAGGCGAATTGTTTTGTCATCGCTACCTGAAGCCAGTGTCTTACCATCAGGGCTGAAAGCAACGGAATTCACCACACTTGTATGTCCCTGCAACAAACCTGACTGCTTCTGCCCGGCAACATCCCAGAGACGAACTGTATTGTCCCAGCTACCCGAAGCCAGCATCTTCCCATCAGGGCTGAAGGCGACGGAAAACACATAGTTTGCTCCCTGCAACAAACCTGTCTGCCTCTGCCCGGCAACATCCCACAGACGAATTGTTTCATCCCAGCTACCTGAAGTCAGTGTTTTCCCGTCAGGGCTGAAGGCGACAGAAGACACTCTACCTGTATGTCCTTCTAACAGCCCGACTTCATTCAGGTTATCTGCATCGTATAGCCAGATACCTATGCTTCCAGCCAATGCCAGTAGTTTGCCATCAGGTGAATACGCAATCTTGTCGACAGTTCCCTTGCCGAGGCGTGCTGAAGGCTTTTCGGGGAATTTGCCGCCCTCACCACCTGGAGCCATAAGTAAGGCACTCTGTTGAACTGGAAAACCGGGCGCTCCTCCATCACCTCGTCCATGATTGCCGTAGATGAGCGATATCCGAGAAATCCTCAACATATCCGATACCCGCAAGACATCAACCGGGATTTCCCCAGTTTCCATCACCGTCGTCTCGTTAGGAAGTTCCGAAACGATGGGAATATCTTTTGGATTTAGCACGCTAAAATGCGGATTGAGGCTAAAAATAGTGAGAATAATCCCCACTGCGGACGAGAGGCCAAAAGGCAGCCCCGTCATTCGTGGCGCAGGCTCTATTCTTATGCGCCTAATTGTTTCAACAACGCGGAATGTAAAGATTGCCTGTAATCTTTGCTGCTTATAAGTTTTGTTCATCATGTCAAGCATTTCCTCCTTGAGTTGTTTGCGCGCTCTACTGAGCCGCTGTCTGATTGCGCTGGGAGACGCGCCAAGAAATCTTGCTATCTCTTCGGCGCTCATGCCGCCAAGATAGTGTAGCATCAATGCCTCGCGATAGATTTCGGGCAGAGAATCCAATGATTCACGAAGGGATTCAGACACTATGCCATTGCGATAGGCGTCTAACGAAAGGTTTTTCAACACCTCTGAACTTTGATCTTCGATAAATTCATTGTCATGGCGTCTGCCTCTCGACCGTACCAATCTTCTGCAAAAGTCAGAAGCTATGGAATAGAGCCATGCAAGAAAACTATCGTATTGTTTCAAAGCGCGCAGTTTCCGATAGGCTTGAATAAAAACTTCCTGCGTTACATCCTCGGCATCGTGGAAATTGCGGAGTCTAACATAAGTAAATGCAAAGATGCCTGCCTTGTATTTGTCAACCAGCAAACCAAAAGCCTCTGGCTCGCCGTTGAGGCATTTACTGATAATATACCCATCCTCCGTTCGCATTTTAATCGCTATCCTCCCACCTTCATCATTACCTAATATATCCCATCATATAGTAAGAGACCGCGAATGATGAAAATGTGACATGAAATAAAAAAAAAGTTTGAAAAAATTTTTGTCCTCATACATAAACAATTTTAACATGGAAATTGGTGAAAGTAAAGTTGGTAATTGGGTAAACAGAAATTCCCCATACGTAACACAATCTGTTAGATTGTGATGCGGGAAGGCGCAAACTAACAGTTTGCGTTACGTGGGGAATGTGTACTGGATAAAGAAGCTCATTGCTATTCACTAAGAGTTTATGATATAATTTAGCAGGTTCAGCCGAGAATAGGCAATTTATAGCGGAATGGAGGTGAAAATCCTATGGGAGTAACTTTCACAGATGTAAAAATCAAGAACATCATTACTAATTCTGAAGAAATAGAACTGAGAGTTAAGGTGGACTGCGGAGCAACGATGTTCGTCATCCCAGGATGGCTTCAAGAGAATCTGAATTTCCCCGTTATCAGAAGACAGCAGGTTAAATATGCCAACGAGAAGAGGGAAACTAAGGATGTAGTCTATGGTGTCGAGGTGGAAGTATGTGGAAGGAAAACCGTTACCACAGCAGTTGTGGAGCCAGAAAAGAAGTACGGACTTCTTGGTGCTATAGTGATGGAGGAGTTAGACCTCATCATTGAGCCAAGAGGATTACAAGTTTACCCTAACCCTCGTTCGCCGGATATTCCAATGGCTGAAATAGAATGATGAGTGAAAAATGAAACGTGATAAGTGATGAGTGATGTGTAGTAGGGGCGTGCCTCCGTGCTAGCCCTTCACGTTTCACGCATCACGTATCACTCTTCTTAGCATAATTCACACTAAACGTTAAGGAGGTTTCAAATGTCTGATTATGTCGATGTCGCTAAATACGGTTTGATGACATCTTGGACGGAAACTGATTTCGGCGTGCGATGGGAAGAGCCGAGGGATATTTACAAAGTGGTCATCGCATATTCTGATGAATCGTCCATGCCGGATGTCGCGGAACAACAACTCCAATATTGGCAAAATCATTGGCCGCATCAGAGAGTACCAAAAGGTGCAGGCGTCGGCGCTGGCAGTTCAGGATGGATGGCAAGCGATGACTGGACAAATGGCAAGTGGAAAACTGTTGATGCCAATGTTGAAATTGAGGATACAACCTGGACTTATACGTTTAATTCCATCAATGCGAAAGAATTTCCGGATATCAAAGATTTTGACGCCAGGTTTCGCCGAACTCTTCAGTTGCGATTGTTACTAAACAAAGCCAAACCTCAACCCCAATCCTTCAAGGCATACACCGATTCGGTGTGGTGTCAGGAAGAGGTCAACATCGAATGGGGATGCGATACCACCGAGAAGCAAATCTGGGACGGACATCTGGAGTTTTATAATGGCGAGGTAGAAAGTGTGGTGTCGTTGAGTCCCGAAAGTTCCGTAAAGATTATGGCGGACAAAAGCTGGCAATCAACCATTGAGGGAAAAACTGATGGCATCCGCGCCAACATAAGGTACGCATACAACGAGGATGTCAACTCCTTCGATAAAACGATTGTCGCTGTCAGGCTACAAAATAAACTGATGATTCCTTCGCGGATGGCAGGTAAAGGTTTTTCTTTTTCGATGGATGATATCGAAGCAGGCGAACACATCTACATCAAAGACTTTGGCGTACTGATAACCAAAAACTCTGACGACATTGATTACTCTAATTTTAAATTGCAATTGGAGGCAGAAGCCCAAAAGACGGTGTATGACCGAATCAAAGATATGCCAGAGCAGACATTGGAACGCGCGTGGAACGATATGCCGCCGAAAGGTCAGTTTTACATTGTCTTAGGATGTGAAGGCGGCAGGCAGAAGTTCGGCGTAGACCCCAACGGCGACGTGTTTTGTCCGCGAAATTGGATTTCACGAATACAGGGGAAAGATACCGAAAGATTGCTATGGGAAGGCGGGCGAATCCGTTACCATTTCGGTTTTCCAAATGTAAAACCCGCTGAACGGTATATCGAAGACGGATATTTGCCAATCATCCACACAAAATGGACAGATGATGGACTGAACTTTGAACAGGTTGCGTTTGCGACGTTACTTGAGGACGATATTTTAGACAATGCAAAAGCGCAAGGCGATGCCCCGGTCATCTTATTGATGAAGATTAACATCGCGAACTTTAGTACAGAACAGCGGACTGCAAAGTTATTGCTGGAAGTAAGCGCGGATGAAAGCGAAACTCTCGCTGAACGAGATGGACTCATCTTTGCGACTGGAAATGGCCTGGATAAATTACGCTGTATCATCGACACCGCCGGGCAAGGAATCTTAAAGCCCGTCGAAGGCAAAATCGCATATCAGGTTGCGTTAAATCCGAATAGCAGGCACTCTCTCTATGTCAAAATTCCGTTCATCACCCTAACAGAAGCGTCAGAATACGAACGTGCCAAAAGCATCAATTATGAATCCGAACATGAAAAGGTCGTGCAATATTGGCGTGAACGCGTAAAAG
>Ga0194112_10012157_pt1 | contig 10551 bp, 9 predicted proteins | sample TA2MahC400mmetaG_FD_146191 | JGI IMG/M metagenome (GOLD analysis project Ga0194112, IMG submission 146191) | Freshwater microbial communities from Lake Tanganyika, Tanzania - TA2015016 Mahale Deep Cast 400m | ecosystem: Environmental > Aquatic > Freshwater > Lake | place: Tanzania: Lake...
CTACCCGCTGGACTTCACCTTCGTCTGCCCTTCCGAAATCATCGCATTCGACAACCGCCTGCATGAATTCCACAACCGTGGCGTCGAAGTCATCGCGGTTTCCGTCGATTCCCACTTCACCCACCTCGCGTGGAAGAACACCCCCGTGAACAACGGCGGTATCGGCAACGTGCGCTTCCCCATGGTCGCTGACCTCACCAAGCAGATCGCCCGTGACTATGACGTGTTGACCGGTGACTCCGTGGCCTTCCGTGGCACCTTCCTTATCGACAAGCACGGCGTGGTGCGCCACCAGCTCATCAACGACCTGCCGCTTGGCCGCAACGTCGATGAAGCCATCCGCATCGTGGACGCGCTGCAGTTCCACGAAGAGCACGGCGAAGTCTGCCCCGCTGGCTGGAACAAAGGCGAAAAAGGCATGAAAGCGAACGCCGAAGGCGTGGCTTCCTACCTCGCCGAGAATGCTAAGGCACTTTAATTGATTCTTGCGCCCGCTGCGCGACATCCTGTCGCTCACATGGCGCGCCGCTCAAGGCTGGTGGGGGATTCTGCCCCCACTGTGCCCTAATCGGAAACTAAACCTGTAATGGGGGCGAGAGCGAAGCCAGAAGGCTGAGCCAGCCCTGAGCCAGCGAAGCGTCGCCCATGTGATTTTCAGCAGAAAATCACGGGGCAATACAAACAAGGAACATCTTCCCATGACCGAGACCCTCCACGCACCCGTCCTCATCATCGGTTCCGGCGCAGCCGGTTGCACCGCCGCCATCTATGCGGCGCGCGCTGGCAAAACCCCCGTTCTCGTGCATGGCATGCAGCCCGGCGGCCAGTTGACCATCACCACCGAAGTCGAGAACTACCCCGGTTTTGCCGAGGCCGTGCAGGGCCCATGGCTCATGGAACAGATGATCAAACAGGCCGAACACGTCGGCGCGCGCATCTTCCACGACTATATCGTGAAGGTCGATTTCTCCAAACGCCCCTTCGAAGCCGTGGCCGATTCCGGCACGGTATACACTGGCGACACCGTCATCATCTCCACCGGAGCGGATGCGAAATGGCTTGGCCTTGAATCCGAAAAACAGTTCCAGAACTTCGGCGTGTCCGCCTGCGCGACCTGCGATGGATTCTTCTATCGCGGTAAGGATGTGGCGGTCATCGGCGGCGGTAACACCGCGGTCGAAGAAGCCCTGTTCCTCGCGGGCATCGCCAATTCCGTGACGCTCATCCACCGCCGCGACACCCTGCGCGCGGAGAAGATCGGTCAGGAGCGTCTGTTCAAGAACCCGAAGATCAAAGTCATCTGGGATTCTGCCGTCGATGAATTCGCGGGCACCATGAACCCACCCAGCCTGACCCACCTGAAACTGCGCAACCTGAAGACCGACGCCATCAGCGAGCTGAAGGTGGACGGCGCATTCGTCGCCATCGGCCATAAGCCGAACTCCTGGCTGTTCGAAGGCCAGCTCGACCTCGATTCCGAAGGTTACATCAACACCATCCCCGGCAGCACCAAGACCAACATCCCTGGTGTCTTCGCCGCCGGAGACGTGCAGGACAAAATCTTCCGTCAGGCGGTCACTGCCGCTGGAACGGGCTGCATGGCCGCGCTGGAAGCCGAGAAGTTCCTCATCGGCCTGGAAGCGGATGCTCCCGCCGAAAAAATCCCCGCCTGAAGGATGTGAGCCCCCGTGCTGGATTGGGATAAGTTACGCGTCTTCTATGCTGTCGCCCAAGCAAGCAGCTTCACCCATGCGGGTGGGGCGCTGCACTTAAGCCAATCCGCCGTCAGCCGTCAGATAAGCACGCTGGAGGAAAGCCTCGGCGTGGTGCTGTTCCACCGCCATGCGCGGGGGTTGTTGCTGACTGAACAGGGCGAAATCCTGCTACAGACCGTGCGCGATGTCTATGGCCGCTTGGCGGGTGTGGAAGATGCCGTGCGCGAGAGTAAAGACCACCCCAAAGGCCCGCTGAAAGTCAGCACGCCCGTCACCTTCGGCACGTTGTGGCTCACGCCGCGTATCATGGAATTCAAGGAACTCTATCCCGAAATCGAAATCCGCCTTGTGCTGGATGACGGAGAACTCGATTTGTCCATGCGCGAGGCCGACATCGCCATCCGCACCTTCTCCTCCACCCAGCCCGACCTCATCCAGCGGCATCTGATGATGCACCATAACTCGATCTTCGCGTCTAAGGGCTATCTGGAGAAGCATGGCGTGCCTGAGAAGCCCGAAGACCTCGTGAACCACCAGATCATCGCCTTCGGTGAAGAAAGCCGCCTGCCTTTCTCCGATGTGAACTGGCATCTGGATGTGGGCATGGGGGATAGCGGCGAGCGGCACAAGCCCGTCTTCCGCGTGAATACGCTCATCGCCATGCTCAAAGCCGTGCAGAGTGGCCTCGGCATCTCCGCCCTGCCGAACTATATGGCCGATGATGTGCCGGATATCGTGAAAATCCTGCCGGACATCGCCGGAGCGACGTATAACACCTATTTCGTCTATCCTTCCGAGCTGAAACATTCCAAACGCGTCACCGTCTTCCGCGATTACATCGTGCGCAAGATGGCCGAGTGCTCCTTCTAAGCCATCCCCCTTTTTGCATATATCCCACAGAAGCCATGCGAAAGCCGCATAGCCTTATGTCGAATCAGCATTAGTGGGGATTGTTGCAGCGCGATAGAATGATTCTATGTTGAATCTTTCATGCGAATGTTTGATTCCTGCCTCATTCAGGTGCTCGCCTGAATCTTCCGGGCGCCCGCCCGGATCTTTTCATCCTTCTGGATGAAGCCTCCCTTTTATACTTGGCCAGACCTTCGGGTCTGGCTTTTTTTATATGGGATTTTCCGGCGGTAAACGTCAGGGTGCGTTCAGCAGAACGCACGAGCCATCAGCCCGCGAAAGCGGTAGCCCATGTGATTTGCAGGAGGCAAATCACGGGGCAGAATAAGCTCACACCAACGCTTCCACCGCTGCTTTGATGCGTTTCACCGCTTCGGCGAGGATAGCATCGGACGTGGCATAGGAGATGCGGAAATAGCCATCGAGGCCGAATGCGCTGCCCGGCACGGCCGCCACCAGCGCGTCATCCAACAGATAGGCGCAGAGGTCGAGGTCGTTCTCCAGCACCTTGCCCGCAGGGGTTTTCTTGCCCAACAGCGGCTGGATATTCGGGAAGAGGTAGAACGCCCCTTCCGGCAGCGCGCAGCTGATGCCTTCGATGGCATTCAGACCCGCGTGCACATCGTTGCGGCGTTTGGCGAAGGCCTTGCGCCAGTCGTTCAGGAAATCCTGTGTGCCGTTGAGTGCCGCCACCGCCGCCGCCTGAGAGACGCTGGAGGGGTTGGAGGTGCTCTGCGACTGGATATCCGCCATGGCGTTGATGAGTGCCTGAGGGCCAGCGGCATAGCCGATGCGCCATCCGGTCATGGAATAGGCCTTGGACACGCCGTTGACGGTCAGCGTGCGGTCGTATAGCTCCGGCACGACGGTCAGCAGGCTAACGAATGTGAAGTTGTCATAGACGAGGTGTTCATAAATATCATCGGTCATCACCCAAACGTGCGCGTGTTTCTTCAACACTTCGCCCAGCGCCTTGATTTCATCGGCGGTGTAGGCCGCACCCGTCGGGTTGGAAGGCGAGTTGAGGATGAGCCATTTGGTCTTGGGGGTGATGGCCGCTTCCAGTTGGGCGGGGGTCATCTTGAAGCCCTGTTCCTGACCGCAGGGGACGGAGACGGGCACGCCCTCGGCGAACGCCACGATGTCAGGGTAAGACACCCAGTATGGCGCAGGGATGATGACTTCATCGCCCTTGTTCAGCGAGGCCAGAAATGCATTGAAGATAACCTGTTTGCCACCTGCGCCCACGATGACCTGCTTCGCGGTGTAGTCTATGCCGTTCTCGCGCTTGAACTTATCGGCGATGGCCTGTTTCAGCGCGGGTGTTCCGGCGACGGGGGTATATTTCGTCTGGCCTTTGTCCAGCGCGGTCTTCGCGGCGTCCTTGATATGGTCGGGGGTGTCGAAATCCGGCTCACCCGCGCCCAGACCGATGACGTCCTTACCCGCCGCTTTCAGCTCCGCCGCCTTGGTGGTCACAGCGATGGTGGGGGACGGCTTGATGAAGCTCATGCGTTGGGCGAGGAAAGACATGGTATGCGCTACTCCTTAGCGGGCTGGACGAATTCGGTTGGCATTTCGGAGGGCAAGGGCACCCGCTCGATTTCGAGCAAAATAACCTCATCCTGCGGGATGGGCAAGCCCTCCCAGAGGTAAGGCTCGTTTTTGTTCTCCTCGGTGGGCGCGTCTTCGGCGAAGAGCGGTCTGCCATAGCCAGGGGCGACGATGAGCGTGCGTTTGCCGTCGAGTTGCAGGCCGATGAGCGCCTTCTCGATGGCATAGGGGGCGACGCCGCGCCCGATGGTCGTCTCGAAGGTCTTCTCGCTGATGTTCTGGTCACGCCACAGCGTTTCGCCGTCAGCCTTCCAGCCGCGCAGCCTGAACCCCACGGGGTCGGTGCATTGGGCGATGCGGCCTTTACCCTTCACATCGTCATAGATGCGCAGGCCGAGGTCGCTGAACGGCAGATTCGCAGGGCGTTCCACGCTTTTCAGCACCACATCGAACGCCACTTGGTCTTTGTCAGTGAGTTTCTCATGGGTGAAGCCCGGTGCGCCGAAGGCCAGTTCGGGGCGCGCGGTGATTTCGCGGCGACCACCCGGCTTCATGCCCAGCACGCCCCGTTCCAGCGCGGGCAAGCCATCGCCCAGACCCAGTGTGAAGCGCATCGGCTCGCTTTCGGCGGTCATGCGGTCTTCGACCAGTTCGTTCTTGTTATTGTAGAGCTTGTAGCTGATTTCCACCGTCTCCCAGCATCCCGCCTCCGCGCCATCGCCCTGTGCGCGGTCACGCCCGAAGAGCGGCAGGTCACGCCCGCCGTCCTTGGTGGGGGCAAGAGGGGCGAAGACGAACTGCGGCCCTGCCGCTTTCAGCTTCGCATCGGCGACCTTCTTCGAGTCAGAGACCTTATCGCTGAACAAGCTGGCGATGATGGCATAGGCCACGAACCCCACCATCATGATCTTGAACCATTTGGGGGCTTGCAGCTCTTCTTTCTTCTTCTTTTTCGGATTCAGGATACCCACGGAAACCCTCCCTTAAGAGAAGCGGATTAGACGTTGAAGCGGAAATGCAACACGTCCCCATCCTGCACCACGTATTCCTTCCCTTCAAGGCGAAGTTTGCCCGCTTCCTTCGCGCCGTTCTCGCCTTTGAATTGCAGGTAGTCCTTGCAGGCGATGGTTTCGGCGCGGATGAAGCCTTTTTCGAAATCCGTGTGGATTTCGCCGGCGGCGTTGGGGGCGGTGGCGTTGCGGCGAACCGTCCACGCGCGCGCCTCTTTCGGGCCGATGGTGAAGAAGGTGATGAGGTCGAGCAGTTCGAAACCCGCGCGGATGAGGCTGGCAAGGCCGGATTCCTTCAGGCCGACGGCATCCAAGAACTCGGCTTTCTCTTCCGCCGTCTCCAGCACCGAAATCTCCGCTTCGATTTTAGCGGATACCACGACGGTTTTCGCGCCTTTGGCTTTCATGGCTTCCGCCACTTTCGCGGAGAGGGCGTTGCCCGTGGCAACGTTCTCTTCTTCCACGTTGCAGGCATAAAGCATGGGTTTGGAGGTGATGAGCTGCATCATACGCAGCTGCTTCGCCTCTTCCGCATCGGCGGGTTTGAAGGTGCGCGCGGGGTCGCCCTTCTCCAGAATCGGCAGGATTTTTTCAGCGATGGCGAGCTGCGCTTTCGCTTCTTTATCCGCACCTTTGGCTTTCTTCTGCAAGTTGGGGATGCGTTTCTCGACGCTTTCCAAATCCGCCAGCACCAGCTCGGTCTCGATGATCTCCGCATCGCGCAAGGGGTCAACACCGCCTTCGACATGGGTAATGTCATCGTCGATGAAGCAGCGCAGCACGTGGATGATGGCATCCACCTCGCGGATATGCGACAGGAACTGGTTGCCGAGGCCTTCGCCCTTGCTCGCGCCACGCACCAGACCTGCGATGTCCACGAATTCCAGCTGGGTGGGGATGATTTGTGCGGATTTAGCGATGGCCGCCAGTTCCGTCAGGCGGTCATCGGGCACGCTCACACGGCCGGTGTTCGGCTCGATGGTGCAGAACGGATAGTTCGCCGCTTCCGCCTGTGCGGTGGAGAGCAGGGCGTTGAAGAGGGTCGATTTGCCGACATTCGGCATACCCACGATACCGCAGTTGAATCCCATATGGGGTACTCCTTAAATTATGCCTTTTTTTCGCCTAATTGCGGTTGCATGGCAAGTGCTACTTTGTTCATGAAGCCTGCGCCGTCGTCTTTGGCCAGCAGTGGCGCGGCATCGGTCACCGCGTCCAGCATGGCTTCCAGCAACCCTTGCTCGTTCGGTGCGAATTTCCCCAGCACATGCCCCGTCACCGCTTCTTTCGTGCCGGGATGCTCTATCCCTAACCGCACGCGGTGGTAATTGAGGCCGAAATGGGCGTCGATGCTCTTCAAACCGTTATGGCCGTTGTTCCCGCCGCCTTGTTTCACGCGCAGCTTGCCCAGCGGCAGGTCGAGTTCGTCATAAATCACCACGACCTGTTCGGGCGGGATCTTATAGAAATTGCAGATTTCCGCCAGCGGCACGCCGGAACGGTTCATGAAGGTCATCGGCTTGAACAGGAACACTTTCTGTGTGCCCAACCGCCCTTCACAGACCTGCCCGTGGAATTTCTCTTTCCACGGGGAAAAATTATGGCGGTGGGCAATCCTGTCCACCGCCATAAATCCGATGTTGTGCCGCGTGCTTTCATATTGGGAACCGGGGTTCCCCAATCCTGCAAGCAGCTGCATCTAGCTTACTTCTTCGCAGCGGGTTTCGCAGCGGCAGCGGGTGCTGCAGCAGCGGCAGCCGCGTCTGCGGGCTCATCAGCCGCGCGACCGGTGATGGTCACAAGCGTGAAGTCCGTGGTGTTAGCAGGGGTCACGCCTTCGGGCAGTTTGATGGCGGAGATGTGGATGCTGTGCGCAATGTCCAGCTCCGTCACGTCGATCTTGATGACCGGCGGGATGGAGTCAGGAACGCAGATCAGCTCGACTTCATGGCTGACGATGTTCAGCGTGCCGCCGCGCTTGACGCCGATGGATTTCTCGGAGTTGACCAGACGCACGGGCACGTTGACGTGTACGCGGGAGTCTTTGGTCACGCTGAGGAAATCGATGTGCTCGGGCTTATCGGTGACGGGGTGCACCTGAATTTCGCGCGCCAGCAGGTGGTAGGTCTTGCCAGCAAGGGTCACGTCCACCACTTTGTTGGTGAAGCCGCCCTTCTGGTAAGCGAGGACGAATTCGTTCGCGTCGATGGAGAAGCCGATGGGCTCCTGGCCTTTTCCGTAGAGAACGGCAGGCAGGCGACCAGCGCGGCGAAGGGCGCGGGATGCGCCTTTGCCGGAGGTTTCACGGGCTTCGGCTTTGAAGGTGTAGGTTGCTTTCATGGATAGTCTCCTAAAGTTATTTTCTTTTATTCAATGCATTAATAAAAATATCCTCGGCGTTCTCGCCGAAAACACTCGGTTGGGTATTCGAATCAATCAAACAGGCTGGAAACGGAGCTTTCTTCGCTGATGCGTCGCACGGCTTCGGCAAGAAGCGGGGCGATGGACACGGTGCGGATATTCGCTACCTTCTTCCCTTCGTCCGGAAGGGGGATGGAGTCGGTGATGACCAGCGACTTCAATACGGAACGGTCGACGCGCGACAGCGCGCCACCCGATAATACGCCATGGGTCACATAGGCGTAGACTTCTTTCGCGCCCTTGTCGATGAGCGCCTGCGCGGCGTTGCAGAGCGTGCCGGCGGAATCCACGATGTCGTCATGGAGGATGCAGGTACGTCCGGCGACGTCGCCGATGATGTTCATGACTTCGGAAACGCCCGCTTTCTCGCGGCGTTTATCGACGATGGCGAGGTCGGCGTCGATGCGCTTGGCCAGCGCACGGGCGCGCACCACGCCGCCCACATCGGGGGAGACGACCATCAGCTTCTCGCCGTTGGTGAACTGGGCTTTGATGTCGGCCACCAGCACGGGAATCGCGAAGAGGTGGTCGAGGGGAATATCGAAGAAGCCCTGTATCTGTCCGGCGTGCAGATCGACGGTCAACACGCGGTCGGCTCCAGCGGTGGTGATGAGGTTCGCCACCAGTTTGGAGGAGATGGGCGTGCGCGGGCCGGGTTTACGATCCTGACGGGCATAGCCGAAATAGGGGATGACTGCGGTGATACGGCGGGCGGAGGCGCGCTTCAAAGCGTCCAGCGTCACCAGCAGTTCCATGATATTGTCGTTGCAGGGGAAGCAGGTGGATTGCACCACGAACACATCTTCGCCGCGCACGTTCTCGTGGATCTCCACGAAGACTTCCATATCGGGGAAACGGCGGATGCTGGCTTGCGTCAGCGGCACGTTCAGATAATTCGCCATCGCTTGCGCGACAGGCTCATTGCTATTGCAGGAGATAAGCTTCATGGCCGTTACCCTTTCTGGCACCATCCATTTACACTGAAAATAAGGAGTGCCGAAAATAGCCATTTCCCCTGCGTTGTCAACAAAAACGTGACAATTTATCCACAGAATCGCTAATATCAGCGCATGAACACGCAAAAAACCCTTCTCATCACCGGTGGTGCGACCCGTCTGGGGCGCGAGACCGCCCTGCACATGGCCGCCAAAGGCTGGAACATCGCCGTGCATTACCGCGATTCCGCCGAAGCCGCCTCGCGCACCGTCAGCGACATCATCGCCATGGGGCGCGAAGCCGTCGCCATCCGTGGCGACCTCTCCACACACGGTGCCTGCGCGCATGTGGTGCAGGAAGCCTCTGCTGTATTAGGGGGGGTGGGCGCATTGGTGAATAATGCCGCACTGTTCGAGAAGGATAATCTCGCCTCTTTCACCGAAGCCGATTTCCGCGCGCATATGGACACCAACCTCCTCGCGCCGCTGTTGCTGGCGCAGGCCTTCGCCGCCCAGCTGGGCGAAGGTGCCACGGGGGTCATCGTCAATCTGCTCGATGGCTGCGAGGGCATGTGCCTCTCGCCGAACTTCCTCACCTATACTTTAAGCAAATACGGGCTGGAGGATGCGACGAAGCTGCTTGCCCAAGGGCTTGCGCCGCGCATCCGCGTCAACGCCGTCGCGCCGGGATTGACCCTGCCTAAACCCGGGGAGGAGGAGATGTTCGCCCGCTTGGTGGCGAAACTTCCCGTTCCCCAGCCCACTTCCCCGCTTGAAATCGCCTCGGCAGTGGCTTACCTGATAGAGACGCCATCGCTCACCGGACAGATCATTTCCCTGAATGGTGGCGCTGGGCTGGCCTGAAGCCGAGGGTTAATGCTGAATGCTGCGCTAGGAACACAACGCTAAGTCACTAAAGCTTCATTGTATTTCCCACCCCTGTTCATCCAGCGCATCACCTGTGAGTTGTTCACAGGATTAAGGGATTTTAACTTTTTGGATACGAATACGGGTGCAATGCGGCAAAACCCAGTTTAGAACGATGAAATTGTCGCGATAAGATAAGTAAAAACAGTAGGTTGAAATTTCTGCCTATTTTTTGTGCAAATAGGGGCAACTACTTGCTGGATGGAATATTTATGTCCTATTGATGTTCCTATCCCCAAAGTTATCCACAGGTTTCGTGGATAACTTTCGAGGTGTTGAAAACTAGTGATAATTTTGACCATAATAACGGATACGCACGGGAAAAGATGACGGACGGGAAAGACACACCATTGGCGACGGGGGAAGCGGTCATACGTTCCTACCTGAAGACCATGCCGAACGGCCCCGGTGTGTATCGCATGCTGGATAAGGACGGCAACGCCCTTTACGTCGGCAAGGCGAAAAACCTCAAGAACCGCGTGACGAACTATGCCTCGCGGGCGGGTCTGTCCATGCGCATCGCACGGATGGTGTCGCTCACCGCCAGCATGGAGATCGTGCAGACCCATACCGAGGCGGAAGCGTTATTGCTGGAGTCGAACCTCGTCAAGAAGCTGATGCCGCGCTATAACATCCTGCTGCGCGACGATAAATCCTTTCCCTATATCCTCATCACCCGCGACCATGCCTATCCGCGCATCGTGAAACATCGCGGCGCGCAGAGCGTGAAAGGGGAATATTTCGGCCCCTTCGCCACCACCAGCGCGGTGAATGAAACCCTCGCCATCTTGCAGAAGGCCTTCCTGCTCCGCCCGTGCAACGACCACGTGTTTGCCAGCCGCACCCGCCCCTGCCTGCAATATCAGATAAAACGCTGCTCCGCCCCTTGCGTGGATAAAATCTCCGAGGCGGAATACGGCAAGCTCATCACGCAGGCGCAATCCTTCCTGCGTGGCAAGAACCGCGAAATGCAGGACGAGCTGCTCGCCCAGATGCAGACCGCCGCCAAAGAGATGGATTACGAACTCGCCGCATCGCTGCGCGACCGCATCAAGGCACTCACCCGCGTCCAGCAAGAAA
>Ga0194112_10012167_pt1 | contig 10547 bp, 12 predicted proteins | sample TA2MahC400mmetaG_FD_146191 | JGI IMG/M metagenome (GOLD analysis project Ga0194112, IMG submission 146191) | Freshwater microbial communities from Lake Tanganyika, Tanzania - TA2015016 Mahale Deep Cast 400m | ecosystem: Environmental > Aquatic > Freshwater > Lake | place: Tanzania: Lake...
ACCTAAATTGAGCGATATATTTTAAATTTCATTGTAGCGCAACCCTTTAGGGTTGCTTCTCATGCCTACCTGCGGTAGGCAAGCAAGGCTAAAGCCTTGCGCTACAAATCACCCTTTGGGTGATTTAAAACCTGATCTGAAGCCTGTTGCTAAAGAGGTTTTCAAAAAGAATCGCTTAATTTAGGTTTTATTTATCTGAGAGATACGGCTGTAGCATGCAATTTGACAGTTCATTTGCCAATTTCTTCTATCCTTTTACCAGGGATGGATCGAGGCAAGAAAGAGGTAAACATGAGCTTCTGGGATTTGAAAACTTTAAAACTGGATGAGTTTCGGCCCGGCATCTGGAGCAAAATCGAGGCCGGAAAACATTTAACGATGGCGGTCATGGAAATTGCTCCAGGCAAGGAAGGAGCACCCCACGAGCATCCCTTTGACCAGTGTGGCATAGTCGTAGAAGGTGAAATTGAGATGTCCATCGGCGAAGAGAAAAAACTCCTGAAGCCGATGGAAACCTACTTCATCCCCGCTGGAATAAACCACAATTGGAAGACGATGTCCTTATCCGCAAAGATCCTGGATGTTGTGGTTAAGCAGGGTTAAAGAATATGATTCTCATCAGATTAATCCAATTTCTTTTTTTTACCCCTAACGAAACAACTCGAAAAACCATGGACGACACGGACGCTGGGCGAGATCTAATCCTCTGCAAAGATGCGGACGATATGTTTAAGAAGTTGGGTATCTGATGCTCAGTCCAGTTCATATCTATGGTTTGAACGGAACTTTACCATACTCCTTCGTCTTTGAAAGAACAGGTACCCACTCAGACCTTTTTAAATAGAGTCTGTCCATAAATTAATTATTTCCAAAAAGGTTGTCATTCCGGCGAAAGCTCGGTTTCGAGTCGCAACGACCGGAATCCAGTCTTTTCAATGCTGTATGGATGCCCCGATTTAATCGGGGCATGACGGCAAAAGGAGTTTATGGACAGATTCTAAATAATAGTCATCTCCTTCTTTATCAGTTAAACAACATTTCCTAAATTATTTTGATTTTTCATATCTAATTTGGTAGATTAGGGCCAGTTTCATCCTCGCCATAAATGAAATGCGAAAGCATTTCCTCTTACCCATAGGAAAGTATTCATCCGGCAATTCGGTATTCGACAATGGTAAACCAATACTATTCGCCTCCATTAACCTTTTCTACTACTTTATTACTCAAGTGGGTGGTATGATGAATAAACCCCGTTAGAAGGACTTTCGCCCTTTTAACGGGAAGGCTTACACTCTGATAGAAGCTAAGTCTCGCACGGGGCAAGCAACGAGGCTTTCTAACGGGGTAAAAAGCTCGCTTATGAAAGGTGCCGTGGTTCCACGGACAGCTAAAGGCCGGTGAGACATAGGACATCTTTTGGGGGAGGTATGGGTGATATAGTAGTCTTCATAGAAGTTGGAGGAATGTGGCCGGGATTCTACAGAAAAAATGCAGCGCAGACCAGATAAGGAGATCATCTAATGGAGACAAGCATAGCAGTTTTCAAGGGAAAGGAAATCAGGAAGACAATTCATAAGAATGAATGGTGGTTTTCTGTTTCTGATGTAGTGGAGGCGTTAACGGATAGCGTTGACCCAAAGCAATATATCAAGAAAATGAGACAGCGTGATCCTGAACTTAACTCCTACTGGGGTACAATTTGTACCCCCCTTGAAATTACGGCACCTGATGGAAAAATGAGGGAGACAAACTGCGCTAACACAGAGGGCATCTTCCGGATCGTTCAATCCAAAGCCGATCTGAATCAAAAAACTTTAATATGAAAACTGAATTCTACGCCCATTCCGAAAATAGTCATAAAGAAAAGCACCTTTTGTCAAAGCATTTGCATGAAACTGCAAGACTTGCGGAATCATTCGCCTGCCAAGAAAACTACAAACCGGTTTTCTATATGGCCGGCTTATTGCATGACCTCGGTAAATATCAACCCGAATTTCAGAGTTATCTTGCCAAAGGAGGAGAACGTGGTAGCGTTCCCCACTCCTCCTGGGGGGCCGGGTATGCACGACGTCCTCCATGCAGAACCATTGAGGCGTCAATTGCGATAGATGGACATCATAAAGGCTTACCAGACAATTCGACATGGAAGAGCGATACGGAACCTTTCAATCAAGGAGAAGTTGATGGGTTTGAAAATGTTGTTACCACATTTTTAAGTGATGCAGAGGTTGATGAGTCAGATATTAAAAAACGGGCATCTCTGTCGTTTATCGAGCCATCACAACGCGAAGCTTTTATCAGGTATCTTTTCAGCGCCTTAACGGATAGCGATTGGCTTTCTACCGAAGAACATTTTGAGCCAGAGACATTTAAGGCGCGTATAAGCACCCTGTTACCAATAGACTGGATGATAGACAAATTAGAAGGGGAATTTTCGAAAAAGCCTAAAGAAGGTGAAATCAATCAGTTACGAAATGACGCCCGCAAGCGGGCGCTCCAAAAAGCGGATATGCCTTGTGGATTTTATTCATTAGCACTTCCAACAGGAATGGGCAAGACACTGACATCTGTGGCGTGGGCGCTAGGGCATGCAAAGAAGAATGATTTAAAGCGAATAATAATTGTCCTTCCTTACATAAACATCATAGACCAGACCGCACAAGTTTTTAAAACTATCTTTGGTGAAGAATGGGTTCTTGAACACCACTCCAGTTATAACGAGGGTGGAAAAGACGCAAGAGATGAAACCGAGAATTGTTCTCCTATTCAAAAACAAAAGGAGCTGGCATGCGAAAATTGGGATTATCCAATTATCGTAACCACAACTGTTCAGTTTTTCGAATCGCTATTCAGCAACAGGCCGTCACAATGCCGAAAGATTCATAACATAGCGCAATCTGTGGTGATATTCGACGAAGTCCAGACGTTTCCCAAAGAGGTAATATTGCCGACACTCCAAATGCTCAAAGATATCCAGCCGGTCACGAAGGCATCGTTTTTGTTCTGCACGGCAACACAACCAGCTTTCGAGAAAAGACAGGGATTTGATGGTATAAGTCCAATTTTTCCATTAATTGACGCCCCGGCGATGCTTTACGAGAAAACAAAGCGCGTTAACTATGCCTTACTGAATGATTTAATTCCGATAGACTACGGTAGCCTGCTCGAAGCCGTATCAAAGGAGACAGGGGCAGCGCTTGTTATATTCAATACAAAAAGAGCCGCGTTGGAGTTATATGGTCGCACCAAAAATCTTGGGAATTGGGATAGGAAATATCACTTATCAACGGCAATGTGTCCTTCCCATCGAAAGGAGGTGATCAAAAATATCAAAGATGATCTGGAATCAAAGAAAAAAATATTGGTGGCCTCTACACAATTAATTGAGGCGGGTGTTGATTTTGATTTTCCGAGTGTGTTTCGTGCTATTGCACCACTTGAGGCAATAATTCAATCCGCAGGTCGCTGTAATCGCGAAGGTAATTTGGGTGAGTTGGGTGGAAACGTATTTTTATTCAAAATCCAGGACGGCGGTATGCCTGACAAGACATACGCTGCCTGTGCAGGACACGCAGAAGAGCTGATTAGGCCCGACTTAAATCAATTGCATGGGCATACGATATTTAACAGATACTATGCTCAAGTGATACGGCTCTATGTTGATCCTGATAAATATAATATTAACGAAGCGAGAAAGAAATTCAATTTTGCTACGGTAAACGACGCTTATCATATTATTGAGAAGCCCACCGAAGGATTATATGTTTATAACTACAGCGATGAGAGTAGACGCTTATTGCATTCTCTCCTAAATAAGGAGTTTTTATCAAGGGATGATTACAGGAAAATGCAGGCGTACACAGTGCCAGTTTATAAAGAATTTATTATTCACAATGCTGCAATGTGTAAACCAATGCCGCAAGGGTTTATGGTGTGGTATGGAAACTATGACCAAGAAACAGGTATCTCAATTGCACCAATTGAGGCAGATAAGATGGTCGTATAATCAGGAGGTATATATGCTCGATAGTCGAATTGTAAAAGTTAAAGTGAAGGGTGATTTTGCATGTTTTACAAGGCCAGATCTGAAGGTTGAGCGCATGACGTACCCCTGTATGACACCGTCGGCGGCAAGGGGAATTCTGGATTCGATTCTATGGAAGCCGGAGTTTCAGTGGTACGTAAGGCGTATACAAATTCTGAAACCCATTCGCTTCTGCACAATCAAGCGTAATGAGATTAATTCCAAGCAAGGTAGGACTCCAATTGTTGTGGATGAGGTTGATACTTCAGGCAAACCGAAGTATCGCGCTCAAAGAAACAGCGTAGTTTTACGGGATGTGGCTTACATCGTTGAAGCGTCGATTTATCAGAATCAGACATCAAATAGAAATAATCCAGATAAATACGTTGGCATGACTGTTGGTAAAGAAGGAATATTCCCACGCCGCATTAAGAAAGGGCAATGTTGGCGGAGACCGTATCTCGGAGTGCGTGAATTCGCCGCTGATTTTATGGAACCCGATGGAACTGAAGTCCCAATACAGGAGACCATTCCTGTAGGGAGCATGCTATTTGACATATTCTATGATGCCGATGGGAAGCCTGAACCGTTGTTCTTCTATGACGTAGCTATACGCAACGGCGTTTTGAATTGCGAAGTGCCTGAAAATGACAGGATGATGGAGTCCAGCCATTTCCGACCACCAATGGACAGTGAAATATCCGCTTTCATTTACGAGTTTAACCTGCAGGAGGAAAAGGAGGCGGCTTTATGATCAAAGAGGTAAGCGATTTAGGAAAAACGAATAGGGATGGGAAAACTGACAATGAATGGATTCATGATGCGCTTAAGGAAGAGCCGATTTCCATGGAAATAGTAATCACCAAAGACGGCAGTTATAAAGAATTTAAGCCGTTTGAGAAGAAAATGACAATCGCCGAAGCAATAACTGCAAAGAAGGGGAAAGCAAGGCTACTACTCGACAAGGTTGAAGAAGTGCTTTGCTATGGCGGCGAAGGATCAAAGAGGAAACACGAGTTATTTTTAGAAAAATTAACCAAATATCAGGATTTGTGTGAATTGACACCGGTTTTGGCTTTCTATCACGAGAATAAAGTTAATGGTGTGGAAAAAGCATTAAAAGAATTTGAAGCCGCTGTCCCTGATGAGAAAAACAGAAAAGGTAATATTGCATTTCGGATTTTTGGCGAAGGTATTCGCATTCATGAAGAACCCGAGGTTCTTCGGAGAATAATTTCTGAATACGAGGCTGTGCAGAAGGAACTCCTGGCAAACACTGAAAAGAAATGCTCAATTTGCGGTAAGAGTGACTATCCAGTTGAGGATATTCCTCATGGCATGATTAAGAAGGTTCCTGGAGGGCAAGCACGTGATCGTGCGCTCGTTTCGTATAATGAAAATGCATTCGAGTCCTATGAATTAGAAGGAAACAATAATTCCTCAATATGTACAAATTGCGCCAGGACATATGTTGAGGGTTTAAATTGGCTTTTAAAAGAAGGTAATGAAATTATCCTCCAAAATAAGAAGGGTAAAGAAAAAAAAGCGTTCCGTTATGCCCACCGCAAGAATTTCGGTTCAGATACGGCGATGGTGTATTGGACACGCAAAAATGCAAAATTGTCAGAAATAGATCAGCTCGAGGCACCAAATCCTGACGATGTTGCACGGCTAATTGAATCTGTAGCAACCGGCACTGCGAGAGATAGCCGCCATCTTGAAACCGACCAGTTTTATTCATGCACGCTTTCCGGCTCTGCGGCGCGCATAGCGGTGCGAGATTGGATTGAAACCAGCTTGTATGATTTTCGAAGATCAGTAGCTCAATGGTTTAAAGATATCGCTATTGTCGAATATGATGCAGATTTAAAGAGAAGCAAAACTCATTATGCGCGTCTGTATGATCTAGCTAGAAGCTGTCAGAGAAAAAACAGCGATGGGAGCTATGACAAAGACGATACATCGCTGGCGAGAGTGGCTACATATTTATGGAATGCAGCATTAAAAAACACCTCGCTACCATTATGGATGTTAACAAAAGTGCTCCAGCGTGCCCGTTTGGATCAATACGGCGTTACTGTTGATAGAGCGGCTTTAATCAAACTCATTTTAAATCGCCACAGCAAAGGAGGTGAGTTCATGATTACGGAAAAGATTGAGCAGGGGCTTAGGCCAGTGGCTTATGTTTGTGGACAGATTTTCGCAAAATTGGAGAGTATCCAGTATGCCGCATTAGGGGATAGAAATTCTGGAATAAGGGAGAGGTATTTTACGTATGCTATGACATCACCTGCTTCTGCATTCGGTCGTTTGTTTAACTTGAATTCAAAGCATTTTACCAAACTTAAAAACGAAAAACCCGGGCTTGCAATTACTCTGGATAAAGAGCTTCGGGCCCTGTGTAAGGATGTTGATATTAACAGTTTCCCTGCCACATTTTTATTAGAGGAACAAGGGCAATTCGCTTTTGGATATTATCATCAAAAACAGGCGCAGTTTAGCGGTACAAAATCAAAAGAAACCAAAGAGGAGGTGTAACATGAATGAGGCTATAAAGAATCGGTATGATTTTGTATTTCTGTTTGATGTGAAAGACGGCAACCCTAACGGCGATCCCGATCAAGTAAACTTACCCAGAGTAGATGCAGAGGATCAGCACGGTTTGGTAACCGACGTCTGTATCAAAAGGAAAGTCAGGAATTATGTTCAGTTAAAACATGATTTAAAAACACCGTATGATATTTTTATTCGCCAGAGGGATATAAACAGTGAAGACAGCTATTTGAATAAAATAATAGGGAAAGCACCTGGCGACACGGCATCAGAGAAACGTAAGAAATTGTGTGATGATTATTGGGATATCAGGGCATTTGGTGCAGTGCTAAGCACAGGGGAAAGAGAAGGCGGTGAAACATTAGAAGAGGATGGTGAGGAAGGCACTAAAAGCAAGAAGCAAAAGAAAGAAAAAATAAGAGGGGCTGGAACGGTCCGTGGCCCCGTGCAATTTACTTTCGCAAGGTCCGCGGATCGTATTTACCAGGCAGAGCATTCAATAACTCGGTGTTGTGTTACTACAGAGAAAGAAAGGGATGACCAGGCAAAAAAAGATCGCGAATTTGCGACAACATTTGGTCGCAAAGCCACAGTACCATATGCACTGTACCGCATGAATGGCTTTGTTTCTGCTATTGACGCGAGAAGGGCCGGATTTTCTGAGGATGATTTGAAGCTTCTCTGGGAGTCTCTCATTAATGCTTTTGAAAATGACCGGGCTGCTGCGAGGGGTGAGATGAACCCAAGAAAGTTGGTTGTATTTAAACATATTGGCCCCAGTGCTCATCTGGGTAACGAGTTATCAGGGAAGTTGTTTAAGCGTGTGAAAGTAACAAAAAACGTTGAACTCCCGCCGCGAGGGATAGAAGATTATACGATTACTGTCGACAAAGGGAATCTTCCTTCTGGTATTGAAATGAAAGAGTGGCCTGAAGAAATCTTATTTTAGAGACGATTTCACACACGATTGGATGTAAGGAATAAATTGACAAAGGGAATGTACCATGACCACCCCAAACGATCTTCCCCATCTCATTCCTCCCCACGGTGGATACCGTGAGCTGCAATCTTACCAGATGGCGGAGATTGTTTTTGATGCCACCATGGCCTTTTGCGACCGATTTATTGATCGGCGTTCCCGCACCCATGACCAGATGGTTCAGGCAGCCCGTAGCGGCAAACAAAACATTGCTGAAGGCAGCATGGCCTCAGGCACCTCCAAGAAAACCGAACTCAAGCTCATTGGCGTGGCACGGGCGAGCCTTGAGGAGTTGCTGATTGATTTTCAGGACTTTCTGCGGCAGCAAAAGTTGCCCCTCTGGGGCAAGAACCACGAGCAAGCGCTAAAAGTAAGAGCGCTTGCTCATGAAAAAAATAGGTCTTATTCGACCTATAAGACCTATTTGGAGGCTTCGCCTCCGGAGGTTGCCTCTAATGCTGCAATTTGCTTGATTCACCAAACCAATTACCTGCTTGACCAGCAATTAAGAGCTTTGGAAAAAGAATTTCTGAAAGAAGGTGGGTTCACAGAGAGACTTTATCGAACCCGCTCTCAAGCAAGAAAAAAAGAAAAATAGGTCTTATATGACCAATGCGACCTATCCAGAAGAAGACTTTATTCAGCTGTCTGCTCTTCAGCATTATATTTTTTGTCAACGGCAGTGCGCTCTCATCCACATTGAGCAACTCTGGGATGAAAATCGGGCAACCGCAGAGGGCCGGATCATGCACGAGAAAGTTCACGAACAAGACCATGAATCGCGCGGAAACGTTCGTATTGAATATGGTCTTCCCCTTCGCTCATTGAAACTTGGCCTGTCCGGTAAGGCTGATGTGGTGGAGTTTCATCATGTTGATAAGAATTTATGGCAACCTTTCCCAGTGGAGTACAAACGGGGCAAGCCAAAATTGGACCACTGCGACGTAATCCAGCTTTGTGCTCAGGCAATGTGTTTAGAGGAGATGATGTCTATTCCCGTGCCAAAGGGAGCTATTTTTTATGGTCGGACTCGCCGGCGTCTTGATGTGACGTTTGACGAAAAACTTCGTGGAGAAACAGAGGAAGCGGCCAAAGGGGCCCATCAGTTGATAAAATCGGGTAAAACACCTTCTCCGGTTTATGAAAAGCGATGCGAGAGCTGTTCGCTCATTCATGAATGTTTACCGGAGACGATTGGGAAAGGAACTTCCGTTAGTCGTTACTTAAAGCGTATGGTGAGTATGCCATGAAAAAACATCTCAATACAATTTTTGTGACAACACAGGGAGCCTACCTCTCAAAGGAGGGGGAGACGGTCGTTGTCAAAGTGGACGGAGAAATCAAGCTTCGCGTACCGGTTCATACGATCAGTGGAATTGTCTGCTTCGGCAATGTTTCTTGCAGCCCTTATCTCATGGGTTTTTGCGCAGAGAACGATGTAGCAATCAGCTTCTTGTCCGAGCATGGGAGATTTTTAGCCAAAGTGCAGGGTCCTGTTTCAGGAAATGTCCTTCTTCGCAGGGAACAATATCGGAGGGCGGACGATCAAAAATTTTCAGCAGAGGTCACTAAATTCATCCTGACTGGAAAACTCACAAACTGCCGGACTGTTTTGCAGCGAGCGCTTCGGGACCACTCGGACAAAATTGAGGAACAGGAAGTCCGCACGGCTGTTATGCGGTTGAACCACTTGATGGAATCTTTAAATAAGGATCAACCATTGGATGTTTTGCGCGGGATTGAGGGAGATGCCGCCCATATCTATTTTAGCGTATTCGATCATCTGATCGTTGCTCAGAAAGAATCTTTTCATTTTAATGAGCGGACCCGAAGGCCGCCCATGGATAATGTCAACTGCCTTCTATCTTTCATCTACACACTTCTCATGCACGATGTGCGGGGGGCTCTGGAATCTGTGGGACTGGACCCTGCCGTCGGTTTTCTCCATCGGGATAGGCCCGGAAGGCCAGGGCTTGCACTCGATTTAATGGAGGAATTCAGGCCTTATATCGCTGACCGCCTAACCCTTTCCCTGATCAACCTCCAGCAGGTTCAGGATAAGGGTTTCAAAAAGACGGAATCTGGCGCTGTAGTAATGAATGATGATACGCGAAAGACCGTTCTCGTTTCTTATCAGGAGCGAAAACGGGAGGAGATCACACACCCTTTTCTTGATGAGAAAGTGATGATTGGAATGCTGTTTCACATCCAGGCCATGTTGATGGCGCGTTACTTGCGGGGAGATATGGATGGTTATCCACCATTTATTTGGAAATAAGGGGGGAGCCCATGTTCGTATTGGTCAGTTACGATGTTTCCACAATGGACGAGAAAGGTCCACGTCGTTTAAATCGTGTGGCGAAGGCATGTAAGGACTATGGGCAGCGGGTTCAAAAATCCGTTTTTGAATGTATTGTAGATCCTGCTCAATGGGCCGTCTTGAAACAACGACTCAATGATGAAATTGATCATGAAAAGGATAGCTTGCGGTTTTATTATCTCGGTTCCAACTGGCGGCGTCGGGTTGAACACATTGGCGCAAAAGAAACGATTGACCAGGAGGGGCCGTTGATCGTCTGATGGTGTCATGCGAACCTGAAGTGGACATGATTTCTCTGGAAGGTTCGCATAAGATTCAACTTGCTGAAATAATAGGTCATTTGAAATAGCTCTTTAATAATTGAATCTGGTCATACATCATTTAGAAGGGATGCGCGGAAATAGAAAAATAAATACTTTAAAATTATAGAGTTACTGTAAAACAGTCGCGCCCCACGTGGGCGCGTGGATTGAAACAAAGAGCCATGCGGAGCCGTAGGCATAGCCGCAAGGTCGCGCCCCACGTGGGCGCGTGGATTGAAACATTTCTCTTGATTTGATTTGGCACGGCCATTGCGGGTCGCGCCCCACGTGGGCGCGTGGATTGAAACATACTCAAATTGCTTGGTCAAGTTGGTTTAATGGGTCGCGCCCCACGTGGGCGCGTGGATT
>Ga0194112_10012171_pt1 | contig 10545 bp, 7 predicted proteins | sample TA2MahC400mmetaG_FD_146191 | JGI IMG/M metagenome (GOLD analysis project Ga0194112, IMG submission 146191) | Freshwater microbial communities from Lake Tanganyika, Tanzania - TA2015016 Mahale Deep Cast 400m | ecosystem: Environmental > Aquatic > Freshwater > Lake | place: Tanzania: Lake...
CCTCGTCGTTGGCGTGCACGACCGCGAGGATCCGGCCCTTCTCGACTCGTTCGCCGATCTTCGCAAGACCCGACACGCCGACGGCCGGGTCGACGCGGTCCTCGGTCCGCGTCCGCCCCGCCCCCAGCACGACGCAGGCGCGGCCGACGCGCTCGGCGTCGACGCCGCCGATCCAGCCGGTCGTCGGCGCGGCGAGCGGGGCCTGGATCGACGCGGCGGGCAGGCGGTTGAAGTCATCGAGCGCCTCCGCATCGCCGCCCTGCGCCCGCACCATGGCCCGGAACTTCGCCATCGCCGCCCCGCTGCGGATCGCCTCGCGCAGCCGGTCGACCGCCTCCGCCGGCGACGCGGCGACGCCGGCCATCTGCAGCAGCTCCGCGCCGAGCGTCAGCGTCAGCAGCTCGACGTCCGCCGGTCCTCGGCCCAGCAGCACCTCGACGCTCTCGACGATCTCCAGCGCGTTGCCCGCGGCGCGCCCCAGCGGCTGGTTCATGTCCGTGACCAGCGCGCGGACCGACTTCCCCATCGCGCGGGCCGTCCGCACCAGCGCCCCGGCCAGCTCGCGCGCCGACTCCGGCGTCTTCATGAACGCCCCGCGGCCGCACTTCACGTCCAGCACGAGATGATCGACGCCCTCGGCCAGCTTCTTCGACAGGATGCTGGAGACGATCAGGGGGACCGACGGCACCGTCGCCGTGACGTCGCGCAGCGCGTAGAGCTTGCGGTCCGCCGGCGCCAGCCGCGCGGTCTGGCCGGACATCGCGCAGCCGACGTCCCGCAGCACGGCGAGGAACTGCTCCTCCGGCAGCCGCACGTTGAAGCCGGGGATGGACTCGAGCTTGTCGAGCGTGCCGCCGGTGATGCCCAGGCCCCGGCCGGAGATCATCGGGACGGCCACGCCGCACGCGGCGAGCAGCGGGGCGAGCGGAAGCGAGATCTTGTCGCCCACGCCGCCGGTGGAGTGCTTGTCGACCTTCGGCAGCGGGATCGCGGACGTGTCGAGGATGTCGCCGGACCGCATCATCGCGTCGGTGAGGATCGCGGTCTCGTCCTCGCTCATGCCGCGGAAGAAGACGGCCATGGCGAACGCGGCCATCTGGTAGTCGGGAATGTCGCCGCGGGTGTAGCCCTCGACGAATTCGCGGATCTCGTCCCCCGTCAGCCCCTGCCCGTCGCGCTTCTTCTCGATGATCCACTGCGGTATCACGCCGGCACCTCCGCGCGTTGCGCCGCGACTATGTCACAGTCGCCCGCCCCGCGCCACACTCCCCGCAGGCAGGAAGGGCAAGTGTCAGGTGTCGAGTGTCGGGGAGGAGGAGTTCCGGGCCTTCGCCCTCCGCTCTCCGCCCTTCGCTCTCCGCTCTCCGCTCTTCGCTCTGTGCTCTCCGCTCTCCGCTCGCGCGGCGGGCGGGCGCCTGGATTCGGGCGGTCGCGGCAGGGAATTCTCGACGACGGGGCACGACGTGCCCGCGCACTGGTCCGCCTGGGGGCAGTCGCAGGCGCAGCCGCCGCCCGCGCTCGGGCGCACCTCGCGTCGGATCGAGACCACGGCGTACGCCAGGGCCCCGACCACCAGCAGCGCGATCACGATCGTTTCCACGCCCCACCCTACCGCCGAACGGCCCCCCCGCAAGCCCCCGGCGCGCGCCGACTGGAAACTCCGCGGTCCGGCCGTAGATTGGCGGACCAACGAGAGGAAACCGACAATGACACTGAACCGACGCACATTCCTGACCCTTGCCGGCGCGGGCGCGGCCCTCGCTCCCCAATTCCCGTCGATGAACTGGAAATCGACGGGACCCGGTGTAGGTTGCGCGCAGACGACGACAACGAACAACGAACAAAGGAGAACTACCATGGCCCACGAACTGCCCAAGCTTCCGTACGCGGTGGATGCGCTCGAGCCCCACGTCGACGCGAAGACGATGGAGATCCACCACGGGAAGCACCACGCGACCTACGTGACCAACCTCAACGCGGCGCTGGACAAGCATCCGGCGCTCAAGGACAAGTCGCTCGAGGCCCTGCTCGGCAACCTCGCCGCGGTCCCGGAGGACATTCGCGCCGTGGTCCGAAACAGCGGCGGCGGCGTGCTCAACCACAACCACTTCTGGCAGTGGATGACGCCCAAGAGCGCCGGCAAGCCGTCGGGCGAGCTGGCGAAGGCGATCGACACGGCGTTCGGCACGCTCGACGCCTTCAAGGAGCAGTTCACCAAGGCCGCGCTGACGCGGTTCGGCTCCGGATGGGCGTGGCTGAGCGTGAAGCCCGACGGCAAGCTCTGCGTCTGCTCCTCGCCGAACCAGGACAGCCCGCTGATGGCCGGCGTGTCCGAGTGTCCCGGCCGGCTCGTGCTCGGCCTCGACGTGTGGGAGCACGCCTACTACCTCAAGTACCAGAACCGGCGCGCGGACTACATCACGGCGTGGTGGAACGTTGTGAACTGGGACCGCGCCTCCGAGCTCTTCCTCGCGAAGTAGCCCGGGCCGAAGACGACGAGGGCGCAGCCGGGATCTCCCGGTCTGCGCCCTCGTTCGTTCCGGCGCTCAGCCGAGGAACGACGTCCCGCGCGGCGGGGCCGGGATCCCGAAGTAGGCGGCGATCGAGGCGGCGACGTCCATGAAGCCGTCGCGGATGCCCAGCGGCCGGCCGGGGCGGCCCGGGCGGTACGCGAGGAGCGGCACGTGCTCCCGCGTGTGGTCGCTGCCCCTGAAGGTCGGGTCGTTGCCGTGGTCCGCGGTCAGGATCAGGAGATCGTCCGGCCGCAGCGTCGGAAGGAACCGCCCGAGCCATCCGTCCACCTGCTCCAGCGCGGCGGCGTAGCCCGGCGCGTCGCGCATGTGGCCGTGGAGCATGTCGAAGTCGATGAAGTTCGCGAAGACGAGGCCGCGGTCGAGGCCGGCGAGGAAGTCCCCGACGGCCTTCTGCGAATCGCGGTTGTTGCCGGTGTGATTCGACCGCGTGATGCCGCGGTGGGCGAAGATGTCCTCGATCTTCCCGACGGCGCACACGTCGACGCCGGCGGAGACCAGCCGCTCGAGCAGGGTCGGCTCCGACGGCCGGTAGGCGAAATCGCGGCGGTTCTCGGTGCGGCGGAACGCGCCGGGGGCGCCGACGAACGGGCGCGCGATCACGCGGCCCACGCGGAGCGGATCGCACAGTTCGCGGGCGATCTCGCAGCCGCGGTAGAACTCCGGCAGCGGGACGATCTCCTCGTGGGCGCAGAGCTGGAAGACGGAGTCGGCGCTCGTGTAGAGGATCCAGGCGCCCGTCCGCAGGTGCTCGTCGCCCAGCTCGTTCATGATCGCCACGCCGTTGGCGGCGCGGTTCCCGATCACCGCGCGGCCGGTCCGGCGCTCGAACTCCGCGACCATCGACGGCGGGAACGACGGGGGATCGGGCGGGAAGAGCGCGAAGCCGGGCCGCATGACCAGGCCGCCGATCTCCCAGTGGCCGGTGACGGTGTCCTTGCCCTGCGACCGCTCCTCCATGGCGCCGTACGACGCGAGCGGCGCGGCCGCCGGCGGCACGCCGCGGATCGGCCCGGCGCCGCGCAACGCGGGGATGTTGCCGAGCCCGAGCGCGCCGAGCACGGGGAGAGCGAGCCCGCCGACGGCCTCGGCGGTGTGCGGGATCGTCGCGGACCCCTCGTCGCCGTACTCCGCGGCATCCGGCGCCGCGCCGATGCCGCAGGAGTCGAGGACGATCAGGACGGCCCTCACTCGGGAGGCCTCCCGCTCATCGCGCGCAGGATCTCGATGCCGGCGCTGGTGCCGATCCGGGAGGCCCCGGCGGCGATCATGCGGCGGGCGTCCTCGAGGGACCGCACGCCGCCCGACGCCTTGACCTTGAGTCCCGACGGCGCGACGACGGCGTACATGAGCGCCACGTCCTCCGCCGTGGCCCCGCCGGTGCTGAACCCGGTCGAGGTCTTCACGAAGTCCGCCCCGGCCGCGACGCACAGCCGGCAGGCGCGGTCCTTCTCCGCGTTCGTGAGCAGGCACGTCTCGAGGATGACCTTGGCGACGGCCCCGGCCGCGCGGCACGCCGCCACGACGCCGGCGATGTCGTCGTGGACGCGCGCATCCTCCCCGGCCTTGAGCCCGCCGACGAAGATCACCATGTCGATCTCCCGCGCGCCCTCGGCCAGGGCGCGGCGGGCCTCGTCGGCCTTGGAGGCCGGGGAACCGGCCCCGAGCGGGAACCCGACCACCGTGCAGACCGGGATTCCCGGCTTCTCCAGGCGGCGGGCGGCCTCGACGACGTAGACGGGGTTCACGCAGACGCTGGCGAAGCGGTACAGCGCCGCCTCGTCGCAGAGGCGCGCGATCTCCGTCGGCGTCGTCTGCGGCTTCAGGATCGTGTGATCGATGAGCGCCGCCATCTCGGCGGCGGTCCTCGGCATCGCGGCCCGGATCGGTTCGGCTGTCATCGCGTTCTCCCGCGTCCAGTTAACGGCATTCCCATGCCCCGTGCAACGTCGACGGCGGCCTCGCGCGCATCAGCGGCGGCCGGGCGTCACGGCGGGGATCCGGTCGGCGGTGGCATCCGCCCACAGGACGAACCGCGCGTTGGGCACGCCGCGCAGCAGGCGGAGCCCGACCTCCGTCGGCGCGTCGGGGAGCTTCTGCCACCAGGGCTCGTCGGCGCCGAAGCCCACGACGAAGCCGACGGTCTGCTTCTTGAACGCATCGGCCCAGGTGCGCAGGTCCCTGACCATCGCGTCGGCGCCCTCGAACCCCTGGCTGTTGCTCAGGAACCAGAGGCGCGGATGCCGGTAGGCCGGGGGCAGATGCTCCGGCTTCCAGTGCTTGAGGAAGAGCGTGCGGCCCGGCCCCATCGATTCGACGGCTAGCATCCAGCCCTCGGCGTCGCGGTCGGTCACCGGCAGGCCCGGCTTGTCGCCGGCCTCGCTCTTTCGATACCACGCGGCGTCCACCCCGAACCCGATGACCGCGGGGTGGCGGCCGAAGACCCGGTTGACGATCCGCAGCGCCTCGACCACGTCGGCCTTGGCGGGCTCGACCTGGAGGATCGCCTTCACGCCCTGCCGGGCGTAGGCGTCGAGGGCGCGGCCGTGATCGATGCGGGCGTCGGCCTTGAACTCCACGCCCGGCGGGTCGGAGGGGATGCCTCCGGGTCGCGCGAATTCCATCCGGCACACCCCGGTGTCGAGGCCGATGCCCACCGCCTGGACCACGACCGGCGAGACCGGCCGCGTCGAGGAGGTCATCCGCGTTGCGACGAGCCGGGCGCGCTCCGCCCACCACGCATCGTCCTGCGAACGATCCTTCAGCTGGTAGCTGCTCCGGCACAGCCCCGCGAAGCAGGGCTCCGCCGCCGCCGCGCCCGCCGCCGCCGCCGCGACCGCGAGACCCACGACCGCCATCCATCCCGTCCGTCGACCGCTCATAGCCCACCTCCCGGTTCCCGCCTTCCGTCCCCTGCCCGAACTCCGATCCGGAACCCGAACCCTGGAACCCGCGACGCCCCGCCTACCCGTGCCGGATCGGCCGGAAGCGGATCCGCTGCGGACGGTCCGCCGCGTCGCCCAGCCGCCGGCGGCGGTCCTCCTTGTAGTCGGCGTAGGTGCCCTCGAACCAGACGACCCTGCTGTCGCCCTCGAACGCGAGGATGTGCGTCGCGACGCGGTCGAGGAACCAGCGGTCGTGGCTGATGACGACCGCGCAGCCGCCGAAGGAGAGCAGGGCCTCCTCGAGCGAGCGCAGCGTGTTGACGTCGAGGTCGTTCGTCGGCTCGTCGAGCAGCAGCAGGTTGCCGCCGCTCTTGAGGAGCTTGGCGAGGTGCACGCGGTTCCGCTCGCCGCCGGAGAGCAGGCCGACCTTCTTCTGCTGGTCGCCGCCCCGCAGGTTGAAACGGGAGCAGTAGGCGCGGCCGTTCATCGTCTTCGCGCCCAGCTCGATCAGTTCGCGGCCGTTGCAGATCTCCTCGTAGACGGTCGCGTCGGCGTTGAGCGAGTCGCGCATCTGGTCGACGCTGGAGACGACGACGGTCGAGCCGACCTTCAGCGTTCCGCCCAGCGGCTTCGCCTGGCCGAGGATCATCCTGAAGAGCGTGGTCTTGCCCGCCCCGTTGGCGCCGATCACGCCGACGATGCCGCCGCGGGGGAGGTCGAAGGTCACGTCCTCCATCAGCAGCGTGTCGCCGTAGCCGAAGGCGAGGCCGTCCGCGCGCACGACCACGTCGCCCAGCCGCGGCCCGGGCGGGATCTGGATCTGGATCTCCTCCTCGCGCGTGTCCACCGCCTGCGCGGCGAGCTCCTCGTAGCGCTTGAGCCGGGCGAGGTTGCGCGAGTGCCGGGCGCCGGCGCTCATGCGGACCCACTCCAGCTCGCGCTCGATCAGCTTCCGGCGCGACGCCTGCTGCTTGGCCTCGGCCTCGAGCATCGCGCGGCGCTGCTCGAGCCAGGCGCCGTAGTTGCCCTTGTAGGGATAGGCGCGGCCGTGGTCGAGTTCGAGGATCCACTCGGTGACGTTGCTGAGGAAGTAGCGGTCGTGCGTGACGACGATCAGCGTCCCCTTGAACCGCTTGAGGTAGGCCTCGATCCACTCGACCGAGTCGGCGTCGAGGTGGTTCGTCGGCTCGTCGAGCAGCAGCACGTCGGGGTTCGAGATCAGGAGGCGGCACAGCGCCACGCGGCGGCGTTCGCCGCCGGAGAGCTGGGCGACCGGCTGGTCGGCGGGCGGGAGGCGCAGGGCCTCCATCGCGACCTCGACCTGGTGGTCCAGCTCCCAGAGGTCGTTCGCGTCGATCGTGTCCTGCAGCCGGCCGAGCTCGTCGTTGAGCGACGCCTCCTCCTCCGGCGACGGCCCCTCCCCGAGCCGGGTGCAGACCGCGTCGTAGCGGTCGAGGATCGCGCGCGAGGCGGCGACGCCCTCCTCGACGATCTCGCCCACCGTCCTCGAAAGGTCGGGCCGCGGCTCCTGCTCGAGGTAGCCGATCCGCACGCGCGGGGCGACGTAGACCTCGCCCATGAAGTCCTTGTCGATCCCGGCCATGACGCGCAGCAGCGACGACTTGCCCGCGCCGTTCGCGCCGATCACGCCGATCTTCGCCCCGAAGAAGAACCCGAGGTGCACGTCCTCGAGGATCACGTTCTTCCCCGCGTGCTTCGTCAGCCCGGCCAGATGGAATACGTACTCGCCCGCCATCGGTGACTCCGTGGATGCCGCGCCACGATACCCGCGGCGGACGAACAGGCAAGCACGATCGGCCGGTGCGCGGCCCGCGGAGGCGGAGAGGCCATGGCCGAACGAGGGAGGGGGGGCAAGAAAATGGAGCGAGCGAAGGGATTTGAACCCTCGACATCCACCTTGGCAAGCAACCCACTACCACTCCCCTACCATGCGGTTCGACGCAACATCCTGTTATCACAAGAGATAGTTGGTGGTAAACGAGGGCAAGCTGAATACCGTGGGTGTAGGTCTGCACGGTGGTTTTGGCCAGTCGTGCACGTTCGTTGCCCTTGGACCGGAATCGGTCCCTCGGGTGGTGCGACCCGCATCTGGACGTACACGAGGGACGGTTTCATCTCGGCTCCTCGGGTGCCGACTGCTGGAGCGATTTCAATTCCTGCATGAACCGGAGCGAGTCCGCCGTACGCAGGAGTACCACCCGACCGATCCGGAGGGTCACAAAGCGGGCGAGCACGGAACGGGCCTGGGATCGCCCGACCACCGGCATCAGGCGCATGACCTCGTCGGCAGGAACGTGTTCGTGGAGGAAGCGATCGACGGCGTCCTCCCGATACCGGATGGCGCCGCATGGCCCCGCGTTATCCGTGAGATGCTGGGCACGGAAGAAGCTGCGCAGCTTGCGATCGCACACGCTCAGTTTCCATTTCGCACGCAGTCGCTGCAGTACTTCCGCTCCGTCCATCCAGGTCGCCGTCTCGGGCACGCTGCAATCCAGTTTCACCGTCCTCCGTTCGTGTTCGACGCGCAACGGCTTCAGAATCGCCTCGGGAAACTTGAGCGCAGCCAACGCATCAATGTGCTTGCGGGCTTCCTCGTTCGGATCCGTCTGCGTCTGCTTGCGGTAGGCGCGGGTCTTCATCTTCGCCAGGAGCGGATTCTGGACGACGTAGTGCTGGTAGACGACCTCGATGCTGGACCGCAACCGCGAAGCGACCTCGGCTGTATTCATGGCCAGCCCGAGCGGGGCACTGTTGCAGGTCGCGAAACCCCTGCGCAGCGCATGGGGCGACGGCGTCCGGTCCATGTACGTCCGCACGCCAGTTCGCTCGCACTCGGTGGCGACCAACCGGGCCAGCCAGTTGCCCGTGGCATCGCCCCCTTCGCTGTTCAGCAGCAGACCGCCGGGGGTACTGCCGCGGAAACGCTTGAGGTAGACATCCAGCAGTTCGTTGGTCTCCGGGAACAGGATGCCGAGCACGGCAGGCGGCTTGTCCTGCATTTTCTGAACCGCCGACCGAAGGGTCACCTCATAGCCACCGCCGTCCGGCTTGACGTCGCCCAGTTGGACGCCCGCCAGTTCGTTCCGGCGCACGGCCAGATCGCTGTACAGCAGCACGGTGAGGCGTCCCAACACCTGATGCCTGTCCTTGCAATCGACGGTGGACAGGTCGCGTAGCTTCTCGCACGCCTCGGGGCCGATGAAGTCGCGCTCGGCATCGTTGGCAAATACGGCGTGACTGACGTTGGCCAGCGGATTAGCGGGCAGCAGCCCTTTCGCCTGACACGCCTTGTAGAACGTGGATGCGGCGTGCAGCAGGCGGCACTTGGCCTTGTAGTCGGGATCGTCGGCGCTGGGTTCGGGCACCAACTCGGCTGTCAGCTTCTCGAAACCATCGAGCCCGAGCTGCTCCAGTAACAGCAGGGCTGTGTAGGTGGAACTCTTGCGCGTTGCCACCGTAAGCGGACGGGCGGCGCGGCCATGCTTGCCCGGCGGGCTCACGCCACGCTCCTGGAACCACACCATGGCCTGCTGCGACAGTGGCGTCAGGCGGGCGTACCGCTTCAGGTGCCGGTAGGCCTTGCGCGTCAACATCGGGCGCAGGAAGCCCGGCTCGGTAGCCGCACAGGCACGATTGTGAACGCTGAAGATGTCGGCGACCGCCTGCTGGAGCATGGCGCGGTAGCGCCCGCGCTTCCCTGCCATACGTCCGGATTCCAGGTCCGACGCGAAGCAATCCACCACCGCCTCGCCTTGGGCCAGGACAACCGCCGGTGCCGGGGTGGCAGTCAGCCAGCGCGTGAACAGGTTCAGACTGATCCGCTCTTTCGAAGTCGACACGTGCCTGCCCAACCGGGTGAGGTAGTCCGCTACCGTCATGTCGGCTGCTACGGTCGGCTTCTGCAGGATCGCGCAATCCGCAGCCGCGCTGGTCATGACGGCTTTCATACGGCCGCGCCTCCATGCCCGGCAGGGGCTTGAAGCTGCCCGAGCGCACCGTCAATGGTTGCTCCCAGCGTGCTCCGCAAGCCGCGCAGGATGTCCGCTGCGTGCGCCACCTTCTGGACATCGAGCTGCGCGGCCGGATCGACCCGCAGCAAGCGCTCCATCGCCAGCGAGAAGTGAACACCGTGCGCGGCCTTGGTCTTACGAACGACACCCCTTGCATCCAGATCATTCCCCCACTTTTTGAGGGTGGACCCCGAAATCCCTGTTTCACGGGCAAGCTCGCCGTAGTTCAGTGAACAGGTGGTCCCGCTACCACAGCGCTCCAGAATATGGACCAACAAAGGGGTCGCCGGCCCAAGATCTCGATAGATCTCAGGAGACCGAACGACGGTAAGTATGCGGATCTCTGCCATGCCCGAGATCTTGGGCAGAGGCGGCGGAATCCCCAAATCGGGTTTCGATTCGCTCAACGCTTCCATGACAACTCATGCTCAACTCCTGGCCGATTGCCGGCCTGCGTTGCCAGGTACTGCAGGCCGGCGTAAGTGTTCTGCTGATCGCGTCGGGACCGTACCCACTTCGGCCACGGTACCGTTGTTGCTTGGATCCGCCGTCGATGCCCGGCCGAACGGCGGCATGTTGCTGGGGCCTGTTGTGGCGGCGATGATGCCGCCGGGCAACCCGGATACGCAGAAGGCCGCGTCTACAAACAAATGAAGCCATGGCCCGCGACTTCGAGTCGTGGCACCGGTCTCGGTGGTCTGGGCAGTACGGGCCATGGCAACGTGGGCAGGATTGTATAAGGCGCGACCGGTGCCCATCCGATCTGGTGTCCGGTGAATCCGGCGAATAGCCGGGCGATGCTCACGAAGCGCGGTAGCGGGCGCGATACGGCTTCAGCATCTCCTGAAGCTGGGAGCGCCCAAGTCCAACCATCTGCCGGAGGATCGTGAGTGCGGCGGTCGGTGGCGAGATTCGTACCTCGCCGTGGCTGGCCTGGCGCTCCGCGTTGGTGCCCAGGATTCGCAACGCGACCTCGCAGTCCGGGAAGATCGAAAGCAACTCGGCTGCCGTCCCGACCTTGTCCACGCAGCGCCGCACCGCCCAAAGATACGCCACGAGGTCGAAGTACGCCTGCGCCAGCGCATCCGGGTCCGTCGT
>Ga0194112_10012177_pt1 | contig 10542 bp, 9 predicted proteins | sample TA2MahC400mmetaG_FD_146191 | JGI IMG/M metagenome (GOLD analysis project Ga0194112, IMG submission 146191) | Freshwater microbial communities from Lake Tanganyika, Tanzania - TA2015016 Mahale Deep Cast 400m | ecosystem: Environmental > Aquatic > Freshwater > Lake | place: Tanzania: Lake...
ATAATTAAGGAGGGGCGTATGTAAAAAAGCGCTTAACGTATGCGTCAAAAGATGCGAGGGGAATGATTAATCCATTCCCCTCGCGTTGTTTTTGATTTGACTTAAACCGACTTTATGTGTATAATAATACTAATGACAATGACAAAGACAATGTCAATAATCAATGAATCATAATTGTCATTGTTATTATCATTGTCAATAAAAACATAATCTAAAACCTAAACCGAACATTAAGAGGTATTTAGATGCGTCAATTTCGGCTCGTTCTGCCAATTCTATTATTGGTATTCTGTTCCACTTATTCAATGGCTGCCGATAAAGCCGCTGACTTCACCATCAAAGGACTTGACAACACACCTTACAAGTTGTCCGAATTACTTAAAAAAGGTCCTGTGTTAGTTGACTTTTGGGCGACTTGGTGTAAGCCCTGCTGCGAAGAACTGCCGGCGCTGGAAAAAATCCATCGAACTTATGCTGAAAAAGGCTTGCGGGTAATTGCAATTTCGGTCGATGACACTAAAAGCCGTTCAAAAGTCAAACCTTTCATCAAAGGCAGTGGATGGACTTTCGCGGTTATGCTGGATGAAAATATGGAAGCGCGCAAGAAGTTCGGCGGGACGGTAGTGCCGTTCACCGCGCTTATCGCCCAAAACGGCGAAATCGTCTATTGTCAAACCGGCTATGTGCGCGGCGACGAAAAAGAACTGGAAGCGGCGGTGGCGAAATTTATGTCTATGCAAACCTCCGCCGCTCCCGACGCTGAATCCAAACCGGTCGATGAATCACCGCCCGCGGATGAATAATATGCCAAAAACTAAGTTTATACTATCCATATTGTCCTTACCGTTAACCTTTACGCTGCTCACTTCGTCCTTTGCCTTTACTATAAGCGCTAACAACGAAGCCCGCTACGCGCGGCGCGGACTTGGCGACCCGCAGACAGGCGATAACTGGGGCTGGTTTGAGAATCAGTTGGATATCGATGCGAACGAAAAGAATTTGCATCTGAATATGCGCATCCGTTATCTGAGACCTTCTGAATTTGAACTTCGGCAAACCGATGAAAGCGCCATTGATAAAGGTTTTGCTGAATACAGCCTCAAACACTTAACACTCCGCGGCGGCGATTATTACCGCAGTTGGGGACGCGGTCTGCTGTTAGGGATGGTCGAAGTCAAGGAACTTAACTTTGACAACGGTCTCAACGGTGTCTTAGCCGAAGGTGGATATAAAGGATTGGAAGGCAGTTTTTTCTGGGGCGAGGAGAAAGACGCCGCTGACACGCCTCACGAAGCCGCCGCAGGATTTAGATTGGGTTATAGACTGCCTTGGGATATAAATTTAGGGCTGGCGGCGATTCACTTCCGAGATGGCGAGCGGCACGCGGCTTTCGAGCGCCGCGGCTTCGAATTCGATATCCCTTTCAGCATTGGGTCTTTGTATAGCGCTTATGTTTATGACAGTTACGACCCTGTTTCGCAGCGCTATTCTCACGGTTTCTACAGCGCTGCCGAGTTCTACGGCGCCGGCTGGGGGCTGCTCATCGACTATAAAAACTACCGTCTGCCGCAATTGGATCAACTCGCTTTGCAGCATCCGCCGTCGGTTCGACCGGAAGTTACCTGGTCGTTGTTCGACCGTTATCCGCATACTTCGCTTTACGACAGCGAAGTCGGTTGCCAGGTTGACTTGACAGCCTCGGTTGAAAATTGGAATTTTAAATGGAATGTCAATCAGGTCAGCAGACAGGACGGCGTCCAGGGCTTGCCTTCCCGACGTGACAGGTTAATGCCCTATTGGGCGACGACTTTTTTAGTGGGAAATCACCTCACCGACCGCGACCGCTGGGAACTGTTCGGCGGCTATGCCGAACAGACCTCGCTCGCTGAGCGGCACGGCGGCGGGTGCTTGTATGAACATTTCTTCGACGACCAGTGGTCGCTGACCACCGAATTACAACTTTTATGGAATAAAAAAATCCCCTGGACGCCCCAATACCGCGACGCCCTGCTTTCCCTAACCGGATCCAAAGCCGGCTTGGCTTCGTTAACCGCCCTTATCGAACGTTCTGGTAATATATGGGATTTGAGCGGCGCCGAGATAAAGAAGGAATCGCTGCGCAAAATCCTCAGCCGCGACCGCTACTGGCCATCTATAGAATTAGCAGTAAATTATTTCGCGCGCCATCAATTGCGTCTGTTCTATGGCTACGAACGTGGCGGGATGCGTTGCTCTGGTGGCCTCTGCCGCCAAGTCAATCCCTTCAAAGGCGTCAAGATTACGCTGAACTCGCAGTTTTAAGGCTAATTTCAATGCTAATGTCAATGCTAATGCCTATCAGAATGTTAACGGCGATGTTTAATATTTGAATTCTCTGAATGTGTCTATGTTGCCTATTTTGTCCACTTTGTCTATATTATTAACTATCCACTTCATCCTCTATGTTCAAATTTAAGTTCAAACTATTGTCGGCTGCGCTCCTCGCTTTAGTCTTCTCAAACGCCGACTGCGCTGAAATTCACCGCGTGCGCATCGACGGCGTCATCAATCCGGTTTCATCGAAGTTCATCATCGACGCCGTTGACCGGGCGGAGACTGAGAAAGCCGCCGCGCTGCTCATCGAACTCGACACCCCCGGCGGTTTGCTGGAAGCCACGCGCGACATTGTGCAGCGCTTTCTCGCCGCCGATGTGCCGGTCATCGTTTATGTCTCTCCCGACGGCGCCCGCGCCGGTTCGGCCGGTGTTTTCATCACCCTCGCCGCTCACATCGCCGCGATGGCGCCCGGCACGAACATCGGCGCCGCGCACCCGGTATCCATCGGCGGCAAAGGCTTCCCTGGCGGCGGCGAGATGGACTCGGCAAATGCCCGCGCATTGAGCGACAAAGCCACAAACGATGCTGCAGCCCTCTGCCGTTCCATCGCCCAAACTCGCCATCGCAATGTCGAATGGGCGGAAAAAGCCGTGCGCGAAAGCGCTTCCATCACCGCTCTGGATGCTTTGGAACATAAGGTCATCGACATATTGGCGCCGAGCGTCGATTCCCTGCTCAGCGCGGCTAATGGGCGCAAGGTTCACTTAAAATCCGGCGAAACTACATTGCAAAGTCAAGGTGTAGCGCTACGCACTTTCGAAATGACCTGGCGCGAGAAATTCTTCGATAAAATCAGCGACCCTAATCTTGCCTACATCTTTATGATGATAGGCATTTACGGCATTATGTTCGAACTCTACAATCCCGGCGCTGTTCTGCCCGGCGTGCTGGGCGGCATCGGCATCCTGCTGGCGCTGTTCGCCTTCCAAGCACTGCCGGTCAACGCTACCGGGGTTTTACTCATAATATTCGGCATCATCTTACTTCTCTTGGAGATAAAAGTGACCAGTTATGGCGTATTGACTGTCGGCGGCGCGGTCAGCCTTTTCCTCGGCTCATTTATGTTGTTCGACACCGACGTCACGGTGTTCCGCGTTTCGCTCGGCGTCATCATTCCGGTTGTGATATTTACCTTGCTGTTTTTTCTCTTCGCCATCGGAATGGGCTTGCGCGCCCAGGCGCGGCGCGTCGAAACCGGCCGTGAAGCATTAATCGGACAGTCAGGTGAAGCCTTATCCGAAATCAATCCGCGCGGAATGGTTCTGGTCGAAGGCGAGTATTGGAACGCCGAATGCGCCGCGCCGGAAGGCATCCCCAAAGGCGCTAAAGTCGTCGTCAGGGAAATCAAGGGAATGACGCTCGTTGTAGATAAGGTTTAAATTGCAAAATTGATGTATATTTTTATCATTAGCGCCATGTCAAGCATAAGATGTCGTCGTCCTGAACGAAGTGAAGTATCTCGTCCTAAAGACTTACTTATCCAGACGAGATCCTTTACTTCGTTCAGGATGATATACGACATTGCACAATTGACATAACATTAGAGCTAATTGTAAGAGTGATGATTAATCCAGAAAACTCAGACTATGGCAAGGCGGACGCCCTCGTCCGCCGAAAACCGAGCCAAGCATAGAATGCGGCGGACGAGGGCGTCCGCCTTGCCATCAGTTAATAAATCCAACACTTTTGCAATTACCTCATTAGTATCGGTCATTAAATATCATAAACTTATACACAAATAGACCTTGCGCGCGCTTCCGGCGGTCAAGACAGCCATAATATTAACGGCCGGCATTGCGACCGGATATTGGGCTTCGCCACCCATTCTAATTCTTGTCGGATTAGTCTCGACCGCGCTGGTCTTAGCCTTGGTTTTCCGACGGATTAGGTCATCGGATGTATTAACGCTTTTAACCTTATTTCTTTCAGGCTGGTTGGCTTATCCGACGAGTTTGATGTCTGAAAGATTTTCTTCTGCCCGCCTTGAAATCATCTGCGAACCGATAGAACCCCCCTATATCAAATCCGACCGCACTATTTTCCCGGCCCGGCTTCATCATTGCGCAAGTCTGGACGCGCAAACATTAGCCGTCAAAGGTCGGATTTGGGTTGTCATCGACTCAACCTCAACGCATATCGAAATCGGCTCGCAAGTCCGCTTGCGAGGATGGCTCCAACCGCTCCGCGAGCGGCGCAATCCGGGCGACTTCGATTATGCTTCTTTCCGCCGCGGGAAAGGCTTTATAGGCGAATTCATCGTCCCGAAAGATAATTTAATCTCCAGAATTAGGAATGTCGAAATTATCGCTCAAAAAGCCTCGCTCATCGGTTTGATTCGCCGTTCTTTATATCGCGCTTGTATGCGTTTAGGCGGCTCTGACGCTGGATTGTGGAGCGGTCTGCTGCTGGGGTTCCGCAGCGAGATGAGTCCGCAGTTACTCGACGACCTGCGTCTTACCGGCTTGATTCACCTGATAGCGCTTTCGGGATTGAATATCGGCTTTGTAGCGGCTATTTTCTATCTTATTGGCGGGGCGCTGCGGTTGTCTTCGCGCCGGCGGGCGGTTCTGGCGGTCGCGTTAATCTGGCTCTATTGTCTGATAGTCCCCGACCGCGGTTCGACATTGCGTGCAGCAATTATGGCGACGGCTCTGGCCGGCGGGATGGCGCTGCATAAATGGTCGCATCCGCTGAATGCGCTCGGTCTGGCCGCGTCGATTATTCTAATTTATCGACCGGGAGATTTGTTCGACATAGGCTTTCAACTCTCATTTGCCGCAACCTGCGGGATAATCATCTTCGCGCCGATGCTGGATATTTTCTATTCCGTCCATCCTTCCATCTTCCGGCGCCGACCGGCAATCTTACAGCGCTGGATAATCCTGCCGTTCAGCGTCTCGCTGGCAGCAAGCCTGTGGACGCTGCCTATTACATCTTACCATTATGCTATGCTGCCGCTCGGCGCGCCACTGTTCAATCTTATTGGCGTCCCTCTCATCGGTCTCATTTTCAGTGGGCAATGGCTCGTCGTCCTCAGCGAGCCGATATCCGCGTCTGCAGCCGGACTAATGTCTGATGGCGTATCTATCATAATAACTTTGTGGAAATCAACCTGCCATCTGTTTGCGGATATCGCGCCAGTCTGGAACGCGCGATTCTCGCCTTTGGCAGTGCTGGCGTTAATGGCGGTCTTGCTATGGATGGCAGGAAAATATAAGAAAGGTTATAAGGTCTTTATATTTGGATCTTTAATAATTGCTTTAGTATTAATTTATGACGGCGTTTTGCGTAGTCCGGCTAAATTTCAAGCCTGGTTTTTAGATGTGGGGCACGGCGATGCCGCGGTTTGGATATTCCCGAATGGTCAGGCAGCCGTCATAGATGCCGGACCGGCGCCTTATGAAGGGCAATCCAGCGCCATCCTGAAATTTCTCGAACGAAGCGGCCGCCAGCGCATTGACTTACTGGCGGCAACGCACCCTGAAGCCGACCATATCGGCGGAATGAGTCAGTTGATAGCGCGCCGCGATATCGGACTAGCATTAACTATAGATAAATCGAATTCGACTAAGGCGTATCGGGAAATGCTGCGAATTTCGCAAGAAAAGAAGGTCCATTGGCAATACGGCTATACCGGCGATTCGCTGGCCGGCCTGCCTAAGGGCTATAATATCGATATCCTGCATCCGCCGCGCGGTGCGAGCATTAAAAATGACAACGACGCTTCATTAGTCCTGCGGCTGGCTATTCTAACTAAAAATCGGACTATATATCTTTTAACTTGCGGCGATATTGAAGATTTCGGCGAGCGATTACTACTTAAAAATGCTTATAATATAGAGTCCGAACTGCTTAAGGTCGCCCATCACGGCTCGCCGACCAGCAGCACTCCAGCGTTTATCGATGCAGTTAAGCCGCAATATGCGGTTATCTCCCAAGCCAATTTGAAGGAACGAATGAAGTTCGACCGTCGAAATGCCGTCGAGGACAGATTAAAAAAAGGCAATATTACGGTTTATAACACTCAGGACGAGGGGGCGGTATTATTTGAAGCCGGTTCTGACGGCTGGATTAAACGGGATTGGCGGCGGCGCGCATTTTGGCGCTGGCTGCGCGGAGCTGGCATTTGATGGCTGCCAATGCTGATTATCTGGTTATTGAGCGTGCGTTGAGGTCGAAGGGATTTGAACTAATTGCCGGGGTGGATGAAGCCGGAAGGGGTCCTTTGGCTGGTCCGGTTGCGGCCGCGGCGGTGATTTTAAGTTTCGACAATAATTCGGAGAACATCGTCGATTCCAAACAGATGACCGCTAAACAGCGCGAAGCCGCCTTTGGCGAAATAACCACCACTTGTCTAGCCTGGTCGGTATGGGCGGAATCGGTTAAAGTCATCGACCGCATCGGCATTCTGCCGGCGACGATGCGCGCGATGGCAATGGCGGTTCGCCGCTTGGCTTTGCAGCCGGATTATGTCATCGTTGACGGCAACCGTTTGCCGGCGCTCAACTGCCCCGGCGAAGCGATAGTGAACGGCGACGCCCGCTCGCGCAGCATCGCGGCAGCCTCAATCATCGCTAAAGTTATCCGCGACCGCTTGTTGATCAAATTAGGAAAACTATATCCCGAATACGGTTTTGAGCGTCATAAAGGCTATGGAACTGCGCAGCATATCCATTCAATTAATAATTCAGGCATTACCAAGCATCACCGTCTAACCTTCTCGCCTGTGAGGCAGTTTAAACTTACACTGGCTAATGGCTGAATTGTCCGCAGTGGAAAAGGGACGGGAAGCCGAGACGGCCGCTTTTAATTATCTGAAATCTAAAGGTCTGCTGCCACTCGATTGGAACTTCCGCACCCGCTATGGCGAAATCGACATCGTTGCCCGTGACGACCAAACTTTAGTCTTTATCGAAGTCAAGAGCAATATTAAGCCTTCGCTCGCTGAACCGCAGATGCGCGTCGATTTTCGCAAACGTCGCCGGTTAACGCTTGCCGCTTATGAGTATTTCGCCGGACATAAATCGAATTGCCAGGCCTTGAGATTCGATGTCTTGGCGTTGAAGAAGACGGCCCGTGGCGAATGGCACATCGAACATATCATCGACGCCTTCCGACCTGAAGATATTAACAATCTAATTTAATCCCCTTGGTAGTAAGAGCATTCATACTGGGCATTCTTTGTTCACTGCCGTTAATCGCTCGAGCCGAACTCCATATCCGCGTTAATCAACTCGGTTATCGTCCAAATGAACTAAAAACCGCGGTCGTGATGTCCGACACGGCGCTGGAAAGAACAACTTTCTATATAATCGATGACCACAGCCGCATCGCGTTCAAGGGCAGTTTGCCGCGCAATGCCGGGGCTTACGGCAATTTTCAATATCATTATTTCGCCGATTTCTCATCGCTGACCGAAAGCGGCGCTTACCGGTTGCAGGTTTTAGACCAAACTACTCAAGTTTTTAAAATCGGCGTCGAAATATCTAACAGCCTGCCAGACTCGCTCCTGCGCTTCCTGCGGGTGCAGCGTTGCGGCGATAGCGAAGCGCTGCATCATAAGGCTTGCCACTTAAAGGATGCGACTCAACTAATCGGCGACCTGGGCTATAAAGGCGCTATCGATTTGACCGGCGGTTGGCACGATGCCGGCGATTATACAAAATTTACCCTGACGACCGCATATACTTGCTATCTGTTGGCTTTATGTTATGAACTCAATCCCGGAGTTTTTCACGACTTCGACCGCGACGGACGGATTGATATACTCGAAGAATTGAAATTCGGCTTAGAATGGTTGATAAAGGCTCATTATGGTAAAAACCGGCTTGCGACGCAGGTTCAGGACACGACCGACCACACTGTAGGTTGGCGGCTGCCGGAAAATGACCCGCTTGCGAGTGTCCGACCAGCCTTCAACCGAGCCACCAAAGCCCATTTCGGCTCGGCGTCAGCGGCTTTGGCTTTAGGTTCGGCAGTCTTTTATTCGACCGGCGATAAAGTCTTTGCCAAGAAATGTTGCCAGCAAAGCGAACAACTCTATGATGAAGCAGCCGTGGCGTCTCCGGCCGGCGCCCATAACGGCGAAAACCATTACTACGACCCGACAGATAGAGACAACCTGGCTCTGGCAGCGGTTGAATTATATTTCCTCACTGCGGACGAGAGATATTTCACCGAGGCAAAATCTCACATCGACAGCGCCAAAGGCGGACATTGGATATCTTGGGGCGACATGGGAGGAATCGTCGATGCCCGGTTAAGTTCGCTTTACCCGCCCAGCCGGGAGAGATTGGAAAAGATGTTGTCTTATTATGATTCACTATCCGCATCCAATCCCTTCGGTTACCCTTTGGAGTCATTTCCGTGGGGTTCGCTAGCGCAGCAGATGGGCGTTGGCGCCTTGGCGCTGATGTTCGAACGGTCATTCCAGTCAGCGCGATTTCACTGGCTGGCGCTCAAGCAAGGCGATTTCGCTTTAGGCTGCAATCCGCACGGCGTGTCGTTCATTGCAGGTTTCGGCTGGAATTACACACGGAACTTCCATCATCAAGTTGCGTTTTTAAAGAGTATCGTTTTACCGGGCGGCGTCGCGGAAGGTTATATTGAGCGGGGAGTATTTGAGAAGGCCGGTGTAATTTTATCCACCGAAGACCGATTTGCGCGCTTTCAGTGGAATGATGCAGTCTATCACGACGACCGCAATGACTTCCTATGCAATGAACCGACTATATACCTAACCGCGCAGACTATTTTCTATTTTACATTGCTAAGCAGTCTTAAATAAAAATAATGCTGCAAATTTGTGATTTGTATCAATATTCAGAATTGTTTAAGTTTTCATTATATTAAATACAGCGTATAATATATATCAAGAAAAATAAATCATTGTGAACGAAGCGAAGAACCAAAATCCTCGCCCAAAGACAGAATGCTTTCACCTGCCTGCGCAGATGTCAGCATTACCGGACAATATACGTTCTTTATCCCCCCGCTTGCGGGGGGATAAAGGGGGATGTATTTTCATCTTCGGTTGCATCGCGCAGCGGGATGGCGATTCCTATAACAAAGCGAAGCCATTTTTAAGACAGGATATAATGAGCGCAACAACACAAGGCGTTATACACAGCGTCACAATTCAGTTCGCATATTTCGCGGGTGTCATGGCTGAACGCAGTGAAGCATCTCGTCCGGGGAAGCGGGAACGAGATCCTTCACTTCGTTCAGGATGAAATATATAAGAAACGCAAAGAATAATGTCGCTATGTATAATAACCTAACCGTATCAAATAGATAAATGACTGTCCCACGCATTCTCATCGTCGATGACGACGAAGGCTTTCGTAATCTGCTTGCAACAATGCTGTCGAGCGAGAATTACAAAATCGAATCAGTCGAAAGCGGTCAATCAGCGTTGGACATTTTCCCGACCTTTCAGCCGCATATCGTGCTGCTGGATGTGATTATGCCCGAAATGAGCGGCATAGACACCTTACGGGAAATCCGCAAAATCGACCAAGCCGTCAAGGTTGTTATGGTCAGCGGCTGGCACGACTTAGGCGTCGTCAAAGAAGCTGTTGAGTTGGGCGCGTCGGAATTCTTGACCAAACCTTTCGACCCAATGGAATTCAACGATTTTATTCAGCGCAGTTTTACGGAATTAAATTACTAATCACTCTCTGACCACCCGCAAGTCGTCGAACAGCAGCGCGCCCGAGTCGTTTAAGCCGGAAACTACCACCCCCAGCGTCGCATCACGTCCGAAATCTGGCGCCGCGCCGCGCCATAACTCCCGGTCGTCCAACTTCACTATCGCCGTCCCCTGCCTGGACTCATAAATCAACCGATAATCGCGATTTTCTCTGTAAGGCTCTTCGCGCGGATCCTTCCAAATATCATTGTAAAGCAGCCAGGCGTCATTCTGCCGGATTAAGATTCTAAACGCCTGTTGATAATAGCCCAGCGCAATTAAGACATAGTTTTTAGTATCCACAAACACCGGAATGAAGCCGGCGCAGCCGAACTGCCTGTCCGTCGCGCGCATTTTAATACTGAAAATCGCATCGTTGAATCGTCCGCTGTTCAACTTGAAGGCGAAGGCGCCGAAATCGCTGCGACCTTCGACGCGCAACGCCTTAGCGGTTGAATCCCAACCTATCGAATGCG
>Ga0194112_10012182_pt1 | contig 10540 bp, 6 predicted proteins | sample TA2MahC400mmetaG_FD_146191 | JGI IMG/M metagenome (GOLD analysis project Ga0194112, IMG submission 146191) | Freshwater microbial communities from Lake Tanganyika, Tanzania - TA2015016 Mahale Deep Cast 400m | ecosystem: Environmental > Aquatic > Freshwater > Lake | place: Tanzania: Lake...
TACTGGCAGGAGTCTAACCAGCGGGCCGATCGTGGCCACTGCAAGCGGCGGCGTCGTGAACTCAGACTACGAGGCATCAAACTGTCCCAACTCAGGAAGTGCTTCAATGTTTTCTAGCGTTGTAGTGCTAACTATCACGGCCGGGTGATCCCCTTGCCACACAGGGGCACGATGTCGCGGGCGACGGGGGCGGTGTACTCGAAGATGGTGAAGCCCGTGGTGCCGAGCTTGCGGGTAACAGCGATGAAGTCGATCAGCTTCACGATGTTGTCGCCGGGCGGCCAGACGCCCAGCCCGATGCCAGGATAGACGGGCACCTTGCCCGCCCACTCGCGCTGCTGCTTCACGAGGTTCTCGAACGACGCGATGTGCGGCGTGTAGTCCATCGGGCAGACGAAGTCGAGCCAGCCGCGCTCGCACCAGAGCTTCCAGTCCTGGCCAACCCCGTCGCGGTCAACCGCCCAGTTGGGGAAGACGGCGGCGGAAATCTTCACCTTGGGCTTAGCCTTTCGGACCTGTTCGGCTGTGGCGGAGACGACCTTTGTGATCTGCTCGCGGCGGAAGTCGAGCCACTTCGCCCGAACCGCGTCGTCCTTCCGCGTGTCGGCGGGCCAGTTGGCGACCTTTGCCCCGAGAACCTTCTCGAACCTCTCGCGGCAGCCGGGGCAGAAGCAGCCCTCGGGGCCGGGGTAGCGGATGTAGTCGAAGTGAATGCCGTCCACGTCGTATCTCGTGGCGACCTCGACCATCGCGTCAATCTCGAGCTTCTGGTTGTCGGGGTGGGAGGGGCAGAGCCAGGTCGGCTCGGCCTTGCCGCCGAACATCACCTGCGTGCGGCCTTCGGCCTTCATTCGCGCGAGGAAGTCCTTCGGGGCGTTCCAGCCCATGTTGTAGTTGACCTTCCAGACGTGGCACTGGACACCGTGTTTTCGGCACGCGGCGACGCACTTGGCGATCTGGTCGCCCTTCTCCTTCACCTCGGGCGCGACGGGGAGCACGCCGCTCTCGTAGTAGGCCAGGCCGCCCCAGAGCATGTTGGGAAGGATGGCCGTGAAGCCATTGTCGGCGAGGAGCTTGATCGACTCGTCCCACGTCATTCCTGCCGGCCCGAAGGCGCTGTGGCACCAGAAGGCCCGATGCTCGCCTTTGAGAGGCTTCTGCGACGCGCAATAGGCCGAGATGGCGGCCTGGTGGGCTTCGGCGGCGGAGGCGATGGCTTCGGGGAACTTGCCCTGGGCGAGGAAGCCGGCGGCTCTCGCCTTCAGCGCCTTTGCGGTCTCGTCGAGATACTCGATTCGATCGAATCGACCGATTCGACCGATTCGACTGAGCGTGGCGTTCGCCACCTGCTCCCAGAGCTTCGGCTCGAAGTGGCCGAGCAGGGAGAGGACGAGGCGGTCTTTGTTCGCCAGGTCGTCGGAGAGGAGGACATGGGTCATGTGGATAGCGTGTTCGGAGACGATGATAGCGGCGTCGCCCGTCGGCTCGCCCTTGTCGTTGAACCAGTTGGCGACGACGCGGCTCTTGCCCTCGATGGGTTGCACGCGGAGGATGTTCCACGAGAGCTGCTTGGCCGCCTTCGGCATGCCCATCAGCCGCTCTCCCACCGCGCGAATCTCGGCGAAGTGGCCGCGGTATTTCTGCGGCACGTGGTCGCCGCCCGCCACGCCCACGAGGTCGCGGAGCTGCCAGGGCGGGGCGTAGAAGGAGACGAGCTTGCCGCCGCCACGCAGGAAATCGCCAATGGCCGCGGCCACGGGATCGGGCAGGCCGGGGTTGTGAGGCAGGACGACGATCTTCTTGCCCTTGAGGCGTTCGGGGGTGACGTCGAGGTCGCTGATGACGGCGTAGGCCAGGCCCAGGCGGTCGAGGGTGTCGGCCACGGCCTTGGTGAAGGTGGCGACGGAGCCGGCCTCGCCGGGGCGGGTCTTCGCCGCCGATTCGCCTCGGATGATGGCGATGGAGGCGTCGGCGCCGAGGAGGCCGAGGTTGGCGATGTAGAACTCGGTGTCGCGGTTGGCCCCGCGCCAGGCGGAGACGCGGATGGTGTCCACCACGCCCCAGCCGGCGGGGGTGCCTTCCATTCGGGTGTCGGTCTTGTCAATCTTCACGTGGCACCACTGGCCGGCCACTTCGGGCGCGAAGCCCGTGGCGTACCAGCCGTCGCCGCTGTGAAGATAGAGGCTGAAGTGCGACACGGGCGAGGCGTCGGCGCAGAAGAGGTCGAACTGAAGTCCCTGGCAGGCCGTGAGGTCGAGCTTGAGCTCGCGGTCCCACGAGGCGCGTTCGTGTTTGGTGCCCTTGAGGTTGCAGGGGAGTCGAAGCGCGCGGCGGCCTTCGAGGGCGAGGGCTTCGGCAGGCGCCGTGCCCCACATCGGCTTCCAGGCCGCCGGCTGGCTCAGGTCGTCGCAGGGCGGGTGGTCCGCCTTCGGCGGCGCGGGCGGCATGGCGGAGAGGAGCACGACCCCAAAGGCGCCCAGTAAGCTCATGGCGACCCCCTTCCGAACCGCGCACTCGTGGTGGAGAAGCGTCTTGCGGGATTATACACCTGCCAGCGGCACCGGTTCAAGGCCGGACCGAGGGTGGACTCTGGCCCCAGGTGATGGTGACAGGTGCCTGCGTGTCGGTTGGCCCATTGCGCCGGGCCCCGCTCCCCCCTCTCCCGTGGGGAGAGGGTTGGGGTGAGGGTGCATGAAGCCGCTCCCCCTCGGAAGCACCCTCACCCTCGCCCTCTCCCCGAGGGAGAGGGAACGGATGGCCTCCCGGCGCATCCGTGTTGGCCGTCAGGCGGTTCCGACGCTGGGTGGGGCGCTGTAGCGGCCGAGCTTGTTGCGGAGGGTGCGCGGGGTGATCTTGAGGAGGCGCGCGGCCTGCGCCTTGTTGCCGCCGGTGCTGGCGAGGGTCTTGAGGATGAGGTCGCGCTCGACGTCGTCAATCGAGCGGCCTGGGGCGAGGCCGGGTGGCTGTGCCGCGGGGCGTTCGGCGGTGAGGTCGGCGGGGAGGTCTTCGGGGGCGAGGGCCTCGCGCTGGCCGAGGACGACGGCGCGGTGGACGACGTTGCGGAGCTCGCGGACGTTTCCGGGCCAGGCGTAGCGGCGGAGGAGGGCCATGGCCTCCCTGGTGAAGGCGCGAACAGGGGAGGGGGTCTCGCGGCGGAAGCGCTTGAGGAAGTGGGCGGCGAGGAGGGGAATGTCGTCGCGCCGCTCGCGCAGGGGCGGAAGGAGGACTGGGACGACGTTGAGCCGGTGGTAGAGGTCGTGGCGGAAGCGGCCGTCGGCGGCCTCGCGGGCCAGGTCGCGGTTGGTCGTGCAGACGAGGCGGACGTCCACCTTGATGGTCTCGGTTCCGCCGACGCGCTCGAACTCTTCCTCCTCGATGGCGCGGAGGAGCTTGGCCTGAAGGGTGAGGGGGATTTCGGAGATTTCGTCGAGGAGCAGGGTGCCGGCGTGTGCGAGCTCGAAGCGGCCGCGCCGGAGCGCGATGGCGCCGGTGAAGGCGCCCTTCTCGTGCCCGAAAAGCTCGCTCTCGAGGAGGGACTCGGCGAGCGCGGCGCAGTTGACCTTGATGAGAGGCCCCCTGGCGCGCGGGCTTGCGGTGTGGGCGAGGCGAGCGACGAGCTCCTTCCCCGTGCCGCTCTCGCCCTGGATGAGGAGAGTGGCCTTGCTGGCGGCGGCGCGCCGCACGGTGGCCACCACGCGCGCGAGGCTCGGGTGGCGGCCGATCAGGGTGTCGTCGGGGCCGGCGTCGAGGCGCAAGCCGGGTCCGGGCTCGCGCGCCGCGCGCAGGACGGCGCGCCACCCGCCGGCGCGCTGGAGCACGCGGGCGAGGTCATCGGCGGTGGGCGGCTTGGCGAGGCAGCCGAAGGCGCCCTGGCGCAGGGCCTCCGAGGCGGCCTCGCCCGCGGCGCGCGGGAGGAGGAGGACGACCGGGATGTCGCGCCCGAGGTCCCCCACGCGCCGCAGGAGCGCCGCGGCCCGGAGGCCGGGCAGCGCGTCGGCGAAGAGCACCTCGGCCTGGCCGCTGCGCAGCGCGCGCAGGGCCTCGGCCGCGCTGCCCGCCTGGGCCACCCGGCAGCCGAGGGCGCCGAGGGGGCGGCAGAGGGACTCACGGCTCGGCACATCCTCGCCGGCCACTAGCACGCGGGCCAACGCCATGCGGTCTCACTCACGCTTCGCAGGGGACAGGTGTGGGGGCGAGCTCGCCGGCGAGCTGCGCGGCGAGCCGGAGCTGGCGCATGCTCCGCTCGGCGGCCTCGCCCTGGCTGGCCAGGAGGCGCTCGTTGCGCTCCTCCTGCTCGCGGAGCGCCTCGATCGTGCCCAGGATGCCATCGAGGAGTCGGTCGAGGCGCGCGCGACTCCGCGCCAACGTCCACCGTCCACCAGCGGCGCTTGAGCGGCTCGAGGTCGCGCTCGATCAGGCCGATGGAGCGGAGGAGTTCGTCCTTACGCGGGAGGAGCGCCGCGTAGGAGCCGATGTCCTTGTCGTACTTCAGGAGGCTCCCCTGCTCCCTGGCCAGGAAGAGGAGAGCCTGGTACATCTCGGCCTCGAGCGCATACTTGCCGATGAGGGTTTCGGCCAGCCCTACGGGCTCAGTGGGTTGCGCCATGGACGGCTCTCCGGAAAAGAGGCTCGGAGCAGGGCGAGGATGCGGGGCGTTGAGACAACGGAGGGCGGTCGCCGGCCGGCCAACGCGGCCTGCCGCTGACGCGGTGCGGGCGCACGCCGTGTGGCGGGCAGCCCGCGGGAGAGCCTGCGACCCTCTGGGGCGTCTCGTCCTGCTCCGTGCCATTTGCTTCACGCCCACTCCCACATGACTGAAACGAGTCGGGAGCAAAAGGCATGCCGCGCCGCCGCCCGCGGCCTGGGCGCGACGCGGCGCGCGCGGCAAGCGCCGAACCCCTAAGCACTTGCGGAAACCAGCGGGGAACGCCACGCCACAGGGCAGGCCGCCGAAGCCTATCCGATGGGGAGTGCGGGCTGTGGCGCCGGCACCACAATGCGCCGGCAGGGGAGAGTTCGTAGTCCGGGCTTTAGCCCGTCTCTGCGCCGGAGGAGACGGCCTGAAGGCCGCACTACGAACTCCAGGTCACTCGCGGGACAGCGAGGGGAAGAAAAGAGGGAGGAAGGACACACGGGTAACGTGAGCACCGTTTTGCCATCGAGCCAGTCTGAGCCACACGCCCTAGCCCAGTGGTCCGGGTTTTGCGAAGTGTCCTTCCTCCCCGTAGTTTCCTGAGACCCGTCGAGGCGGCGGGTGCGCCCTTGTGCGGGCATTCTCTTCCGCTCGCGGGCGCGCTCTTTCCCGCAAATGCCCCGTTCTCCATTGCCGGAGAGACATAGGGCAACGCCTGTGCCGAACGCTCGTGCAGTAGGAAGTCCGCGCGGATGCGGGCAACGATGTAGCGGTCGGCAAGCGGGACGCTGGGGCCCTGTTTAGCCAGGCGAGCGCTTGCCCCCTCTCCCTCGGGGAGAGGGTTGGGGTGAGGGTGCTTGTGTCCTCGCCAGTCTCGTGGAAGGCACCCTCACCCCGGCCCTCCCCCCAGGGGGAGGGGGAAAAGCCCCTGTCGCTGGACGCGTACGACGCTTGCCGCCACACACACGACTGGTAGTGGGGTGGGCGTGGGCGGAGCGCAAAATAATGTGGCCGTGAGAGGATTTTTCGCTTGACAAGCGGCGGGTTGGCCGGTATAACCTATGTCAACCTGGCGCAACACTACCCGTGGGGTAGCGCCGACACCTGACCGCGTTAGCTAGTGGAGAAGCCATGCCGCTCTTCATCACCGATGCTGCCAGGGCCATCGGAGTGTCTCCCGCGACCCTCAAGCGCTGGCTACGCTCGGCTAGAGTCCCGGACGTCCCCCGCGACCGCAACGGCTACCGCGTGTTCGAGTCGGGGGACATCGAGCGCCTGCGCGCCTATGCGAACCAGCGCTTCGAGCCGTCCCCCCGCTTCGAGCGGCACGCCGTCGAGCGCTCGATGGCCATGAGCTGACCCTTTGCCTGGGGCCGACGAGATGTCCAACAACGCCTTCTTCAAGTTCTTCCAGGACATCGTGAACTCGCGCACCTGGAAGAAGCTGACCCCCTCGGCCCGCAGCCTCTACCCCGTCCTGGCCATCCATACGGACAAGGATTTCAAGCCTGTCTATCCCTCGATGAAGCGGCTGAAGGACCTCAGCGGGCTCGGCAACTCCGGCCTCACCTCCGCACTCCGAAGCCTCGAAAAAAACGGCCTCCTGCGAATCTGGTCGGGCCGGCACCACACGGGGAACCGGCACAACACCTACGAGTTCATCTTCGCCTACCCTGGCTGCCAGATAGACCTAGCCCCGCAGCGGGACAAGGCTATCCCCGGCGCGGGAATAGGGGTATCCCCCCTGCGGGACAAGGCTTCCCCCGCCGCCCCAGAACCCCTTCTCCCCCAGGAAGACAACCTACCACCCCAGCGGGGCGCGAACAAGAAGTTGAAAACAACTTCAACCCCGCCAACCAGATCCACAACAACCATCCACGGCGACGTCCACATCAACATAGACCACGGCCCAAGCCCCGCTGTTGTTGATTCTCTCAAGCAGTTCTTCACGGACTCCCTGGCCCAGAAGCTGGCCCACGAGTATCCGCCCGACTACATCAAAGAGAAGATCGAGATCACCCGCTACAACCACGAGCGCGGCAAGGTGCGCGACCCCGCGGCATACCTCCGCAAGGCGCTCTCCCAGGACTACACCCGCCCACTCGGCTTCCAGACCCAGGACGAGCGCACCCAGCGCGACGCCCGGACGACTGAGGTGCGCGCCATCATGGAGCGCATCCGCGACGGCGCGCTCAAGGTCGCCCGCCACCGCACCACGGGGGAGATAAGCCTCGTAGACGTCCCCACCGACCTCGCCTACATCATCCTCCAGGGCCGCCACGGCACCCGCTGCGTCAACGCCTGGGACGACGTGCAGCAATACACCTTCGAGTGAGCGCGCCGCCATCAGACGCCAACCACCGCCCAACGCGCCAGCCATTCAGCACAACGGAGTGGGAGTTTGTAGTGCGGCCTTCAGGCCGTGTGCTGGTAGCGCCGCCGTCCCGGCGGCAGCGGGCCAGCGGGACGCTGGCGCTACGCGACGGGCTGAAGCCCGCACTACGAACCAATCACGCCTTCTTCTCACAGCGGCCCTCTTCTGTGCCATCGTGCATGTATCAGGTGGGACGGCGAGCTTCGAGGACTTCGACCGGCGGGCGAAGGCGGGCGAGCGCCTGAGCGTGGTGTTCTTCGGGGCATCGCTAACCTGGGGCGCCAACGCGACCGACCCCAACCTCACCTCCTACCGCGGCTGCACGGCCGGGCTGCTCGAAGAGCGCTACCCCCAGGCACACTTGAGGTTCTTCGACGCCGCGATCGGCGGCACAGGCTCACAGCTCGGAGTCTTCCGCCTCGAGCGCGACGTCTTCCGCCGCAAGCCGGACCTCGTCTTCCTCGACTTCTCGGCGAACGACGACATCTACTCGGACAAGCCCGAGACCCTGGCCTCCTACGAGGCCATCGTCCGCCGCATCGTCACGGAGGCCCGCTGCCCACTCGTCATCGTCATCTTCCCCTTCCAGTGGAACGTCGCGCAGGGGAACACCAATGGGATGAAGCGGCGCGACGCCCACCTCGCCATCGCCAGGGCATACAACGTGCCCGTGGGCGACGCCGTCGTCCTCTGCCAGCGCCTGGTCAAGGAAGGGAAGCTCACGCTCCAGCAGCTCTGGCCGGTGGACGGCGTCCACCCGGGCGACGCGGGCTATCGGGCCTTCGCCGACGCCGCCTGGCAGGGCTTCTGCGAGGGGGTCGAGAAGAAGCTCGTTTGCTCGGTCCCCGACAAGATGCTCCACGCGGCGACCTACATGGCGAGCGCCCGCGTCCGCATCTCCTCCCTCGGCAAGCTCCCCGCCGGCTGGCGGGTCGGCGCGCCAAATCTCACCTCCGCCTGGTACGACGCCCTCATGTCCCGCTGGCTCGACGACCTCGCCATAGCCTCGAACCGCCAGAAGGTCGAGCGGCTCCGCGTCAGGTTCAGCGGCTCGATGGTCATGCTCTTCGGCGAGAAGACCCTCAAGTCGGGCAAGTACCGCTGCCATATTGATGGCAAGCTCGTCGAGCATGTGGACTGGGCCACAAAGAAGAAGCTCACGGAGTTCGATGCCTCGGCGAAGCAGTTCGGCGGCAACACCCACCTCAGCGAGCTCATCGCCGAGGGCCTCGACCCCGCCGCCGAGCACATCCTTGAGATCGAGCCCGTCTTCGAGGGCGACTCCGAACAAGAGCTCCGCATCGAGAGCATCTGCGTGGCGGGGGGCAAGGCGGGAGTTCGGCTCGATAGCGCAGCGGCGCCCCGGTGAGGAGACGAACTCGTAGTCCCAAAGGGACGGCAGTGGGTAGCCGGCGGCTTCAGCCGCCGGTCCGGGGCGGACCCGCGGCACAGTCCCGCAGGGACGGCAGAAGCCACGGGAGTACGCCTCGCCATATGTTTCTGCCGTCCCTTCGGGACTTCTCTACTTCTGGCGCACCGGTCCGGCGGCTGAAGCCGCCGGCTACCCACTGTGCTCCCTTCGGGAGCAAGACATCGGAATGGCCGTGATTGCGTCCCCTTATTCCTCGGGCGGTGCAATGGCCGGTGGGTCTGTGTTGCGGAAGGCCCGCCCTTGCGCCGTTCGACGGCGGCCGTAGCGACACGCGGCTCGCGTGTCGAGGACGGGACAGGCGAGCCGCCCGTCCCTACGACTTCCCGGAACAGGAACAAATGAGCGACACTGAAGCCGTCATCTCGATAGACTCGCCGAAGCGCCGGCGGGGGCTGTTCTTCGTGGGCGCGGCGGTGGTGGGGGTGGGGTTCGCCATCGCGATCCAGGTGGGGTGCAACGATAACTTCGTGGTGGAGGAGCTGGGCCTCGGGGGCGACCAGAAGGGGATTCTGGAGGCGGTGCGGGAGAGCTGCGGGGTGGTGGCCCTGGGGCTGCTGGCGCTCCTGGCGGGGTTCGCGGAGCCGCTGGTGGGGGCGGGCATGGTGGCGCTCTTCGGGGTGGGGCTGGCGAGCTACTACTTCGTGCCGACCTTCGGCTGGCTCCTGGCGACGAGTCTGGTGTGGAGCCAGGGGCTGCACGTGTGGATGCCGCTGCCCGATTCGATGACGATGAGCCTGGCGGAGCCTGGGCGCGTGGGCTTCCGCCTGGGCCAGATGCGGGCGGCTGGCTCGGCGGGGTTCGGGGCGGGCATGGCCGCGGCGCTCCTCCTCACGCTGGCCGGCGTGGCGCTCAGGCCGCTCTTCCTGCTCTCGGGCGCGGTCGGGCTGCTGGCGGCGGCGGCCTGCCTGGGCATCCCGCGCGGCCTCAAGACGCCCGGCCCGCGCCTGGTGCTCCGCCGCCGATACGGGCTTTACTATGCGCTCTGCTTCCTCGACGGCTGGCGCCGCCAGATATTCCTCTGCTTCGCGGGATTCCTGCTCGTCAAGGTCTACAAGACTCCAGTCCAGACCATTCTCCTGCTCTACGTGGCGGTGCAGGTGATCGGCTACCTCGGGTTCCCGTGGCTTGGGCGGCTGATAGACCGGGTGGGGGAGCGGCGGGTGCTGGTGGTCTACTTCGCGTGCGTCACGGCCGTGTTCGTGGGTTATGCGCTGGTGCGGGTGCGGGGCGTGCTCTTCGGGCTGTTCCTGGCCGACAGCATCCTGTCGGGCTGCGCGACGGCGATCGTGACCTACGTCCACCGCATCGCGCCGCCGAGCGAGCACACGGCCACGCTGGGGATGGGGGTGGCGATGAACCACGTGGCGGCGGTGACGATGCCGCTCCTGGGCGGCGTCCTGTGGCAGCAGTTGGGCTACGAGTGGGTGTTCGCGGCGGGGATAGCGGCGGCGGCGGCGAGCATCCTGGTCGCGCTCCGCGTCCCGCCGAAGTAGCCTGCGCCGAGGAAGACACGCCCAAGCAAGAGCTTGGGCGTGGCACCCCACGTTCTCCCAGGGGACCCCCGAGTGCCACGCCCGAACTCGTTCGGGCGTGCGGGACCAGGTGCTCTCCGCAGCGGGAAATGCGGGAAATCCCAAGAGCCAAACAGCAAGAACCAAACGATCCCCAAGCCCGAAATGCTCAATGACCAAAGCAAGCCCCTAGGGTCGCGGGCAACGCCACGTAGTCTCCGCTTGGACCATTGAGGATTGGAGTTTGGGGCTTGTTTGGCGCTTGGTGCTTGTGGTTTGGAGCTTCCCGCATTTCCCGCCAGCGGCTGGTGGGAAATGCGGGCTAGGGCTCTGTCTCGGGCGGTTCGGGCCCCTCTTTGCAGGCCTCGAGGGCGCGTGAGAGGAGGTCGGCGGCTGAGACTTCGGAGCCGACCTCGGGGCTGACGGCGGCGACGCGGATGGAGAGCCAGTCGGGGTGGTTGGTTAGGACGAGGAGGCCCTTGCGGAGGCGCGCGGCGACGACGTCGGTGCCGATGGGCGAGACTCCGAGGGCGAGGGCCGCGAAGTCGTCGGGGCCGACTCGCGCGACAAGGTCGGTCTCGCGGAAGGTC
>Ga0194112_10012187_pt1 | contig 10537 bp, 22 predicted proteins | sample TA2MahC400mmetaG_FD_146191 | JGI IMG/M metagenome (GOLD analysis project Ga0194112, IMG submission 146191) | Freshwater microbial communities from Lake Tanganyika, Tanzania - TA2015016 Mahale Deep Cast 400m | ecosystem: Environmental > Aquatic > Freshwater > Lake | place: Tanzania: Lake...
ACAGAGCGTGAGTGTGGAACAGGTCGCCGAGAGCGCGGAACCTATCGCAGAGGCGTCAGCGCTGGAGGCTGCACTGGCGCCCTCGGAGTGGGTGACGGTCATCCAACCGACGCGCGGTTGGGCGTCGCTGGGCCTGCGCGATGTGTGGGCGTATCGCGAGCTGCTATGGTTCCTGCTCTGGCGCGAGGTCAAGGGGCGCTATCGCCAGATGGCCTTCGGGCCGTTGTGGATCATCGTGTCGCCCCTGATCAATATGGTGATCCTGAGCTTTGTCTTCGGCAGCCTGGCGAGACTGCCCTCCGAGGGCGTGCCCTATCCTATCTTTACCTACGTGGCGCTGTTGCCCTGGCGCTTTTTCGGCAACGCAGCCGTCGGGTCGGCAGGGAGCCTGACCAGCCAGCGGAACCTGATCGCCAAGGTCTACTTTCCGCGGATGATCCTGCCTATCTCCTCGGTGCTATCCGGCCTGGTCGATTTCGGGGCGTCATTTGTGGTGCTGGTCGGGATGATGCTATACTATGGAGTGACGCCGACCTGGGCCGTGCTGACGCTGCCCCTGTTTCTGCTGCTCGCGGGGGCGACGGCCCTGGCCGTGGGACTGTGGCTGGCGGGGCTGGCGGTCAAGTTCCACGATGTGGCCATCGGCCTGGGTTTCGTGATGACCATCTGGCAGTATCTCACGCCGGTGGCCTATTCGTCCACGCTGATCCCGGAGGCCTGGCGGGCGCTCTATCGGCTGAACCCCATGGCCAGCGTGGTGGAGGGCTTTCGCTGGGCGCTCCTGGGCGTTGGCCAGGCGCCCGATTGGACGACGGCGGTCTCGGCGGGAGCGGTGCTGTTGCTGCTGGTGGCCGGGGCGTTCTACTTTCGCCGCACCGAGCGCACGATCGTGGACGTGTTGTAGGCGGGAACGAGCTATGTGCCGCTGAGGGCCCTGGCCTCGCCGCAACGTCGCTATCCCGGTCGGATGGGCATGTGTGGATCACTCGGGATGTAGCATGACTACAGGCCTGACCTGTCGCGATGAGAGGGGGCTGCGCCTCCTGGCGGATATGAACCTCTCGCCGATGACCGTCCAGAGCTTGCAGCAACAGGGATGGGATATCCTGCGTGTTTCCAGCTTCCTGCCTGTGGATGCGACGGATCGAGAGATCCTGGACCTGGCGCAAAGTGAGGACAGAATGGTGGTGACGGAAGCGACACGCCTGACATCGCCATCCGCGTGGACAACCTGGGCAAGAGGTACCGCATCGGGCGGCGCGAGCGGCACGACACGCTCCGTGACGCGTTCACGGGCCTGCTGCCACGAATTGCGCGAACCCGACAGGCCGATCCGGACAATTCGCGCGATTCGTGGCAAAATGACGACACCCTCCGGGCACTGAGGGGCGTCTCTTTCGAGGTGCGGCGCGGCCAGGTGGTGGGCATCATCGGACGCAATGGCGCGGGCAAGTCCACCCTGTTGAAGATCTTGTCCCGCATCACCGAGCCCATCGAGGGGCGCGCCGAGCTCTACGGCCGGGTGGGCTCCCTGCTGGAGGCGGGCACCGGCTTTCACCCTGAGCTGACCGGCCGGGAGAACATCTACCTCAGCGGCGCCATCCTGGGCATGCACAAGTTGGGAATTGGCTACAGCTTGGCCGATCATCAGGGCAATGCACAGACTCTCTGCTCGATTGCGAATGAACTGCTTTAATCTCGACCAACCAGCAGCTCCTGGTCGGATACCTGCGCATTGGCAGATCGCCGTTGTGATTCCCAGCTACAGGGTCACGCGACACGTCCTGGCTGTCATTGCCGGTATCGGTCCAGAGGTCCAGCGCATCTTCGTGATCGACGATGCCTGCCCAGAGCACTCTGGCCGTTACGTGGAGACCCACTGCGCCGATAGCCGCGTGCAGGTGATCTGTCACGCTCAAAACCAAGGGGTTGGCGGTGCTGTCATGACCGGCTACAGCGCGGCGATTGCCGACGGCGCCGAGGTCATCGTCAAAGTTGACGGTGATGGACAGATGGACCCAAGCCTGATCCCTGAGCTGATTGCTCCTATCCTTGCCGGCGAGGCTGATTACGCCAAGGGCAACCGTTTCTACGATCTGGACCAGATACGCGCTATGCCCACACTGCGTATCTTCGGCAATGCGGTCCTATCACTGATGGCCAAGATATCAACTGGTTACTGGTATCTGTTTGATCCTACAAATGGCTTCACGGCAATCCATGCTAGTGTGGCGAAGCGCCTTCCCTTCGCCAAGATCAGCAAGGGTTACTTCTTTGAGACGGACGTCCTATTCCAGTTGAACCTCCTGCGGGCTGTCGTTGTTGACGTACCCATGGATGCAAGGTACGAGGCCGAGGTGAGCAACCTCAGGATATCCAGGGTCTGAAGTGGACCCCTGGACTTGGACAGTAAGCTAACTTACAATCGGTCCGAGAAAGGGGGACAGCAATGGTCAAGCGGCGCACCTTCACACCCGAGTTCAAGCTGCAAGTCGTGCTCGACCTGCTCAGCGCGCGCAAGAGCAACGCCGAGATCTGTCGCGAGCACGCCTTGGCAGCGCCCGTGGTTACGGCCTGGAAGGCGCAGTTCCTGGAACGCGCCCCGACCCTCTTTGTCAACGGCCAGAGCCACTCGGCGGAGCAGCAACGCATCGCCGAACTCGAGCGCCTGGTGGGGCGGTTGACGCTGGAGTTGGAGGTGTCAAAAAAAGCCTCGAGCATTGGGAGCTCTCGCTCGCTGAGAAGCGGGAGGTAGTCAGGATGCTGGCGGAGAGCTACCCGATCGAGGTGCTGTGCGCGGTGGTAGGCTGCCCGCGTAGCAGCTACTACTACCAGCGCCAGGCCGTGGACGAGGGGGAGTTGCGCGCCGCCGTGGAGGCGGTGGCGTTGCAGTGGCCCACCTATGGATCGCGCCGCATCACGGCGCAACTGCGTCGCCAGGGACGGTGCATCAACCGCAAACAGGTGCGGCGGGTGATGCGCGACATGGGCTTGCAGGTCAAAGTAAAGCGCAGAAAGAAGCACACGACGGATAGCCACCACACCTTTCCGCGCTACCCGAACCTGGTGCAAGGCTTGGAAATCGCTCATCCGGAGCAGGTGTGGGTAGCGGACATCACGTATGTACGCCTGTTGACCGAGTGCGTCTATCTGGCGGTGATCATGGATGTCTGCACGCGCAGCATCCGCGGTTGGCATCTGGGCAGGGGTCTGGATCAGGAGCTGACCCTGACCGCCCTGCGGCGTGCTCTGGAAGGGCACTGTCCGCAGATCCACCATGCCGACCAGGGCCTGCAATATGCGGCCAGGGCCTATGCCGAGCTGCTCCAAGCGCACCACGTCGCCATCAGCATGGCCGAGGTCGGCGCGGCCTGGCAGAACGGCTATGCCGAGCGGCTCATCCGCACCATCAAAGAGGAAGCGGTGGAGCTGTGCGAGTATCGCGACTATCAGGATGCGTATGGGCAGATCGGACACTTTCTGGAGGATGTCTACATGCGCAAACGTATTCACTCCTCCTTGGGGTATCTGACCCCTACGGAGTTCGAAGAGCAGTGGGCGAGGTCACAGCAATTCCATGACCCACCCCGGCGTTAGTTACAAGTGGCAAAACTGTGTCCAGTTTTGGGGGTCCAGTACAACCATACGACTGGCTAGTGGGTGTCAACTTCTGGCCTTTACAGGCCTTGTCGATACTGCTGGTTCTGGGTGGGCTTGGGTGCTTCGCCGTGATTCTCCACCAGCGACAGGTTGGGGAGTGGGGCGCAGTACACCTGGTTTTTGCGCTGAGTGCACTGGCACCGGTCACGTTGGGCATGGCGTGGCACGTCATGAGCGAGGCGCCCTATTTCCTCTTCTCGATGGCTGCATTGGCTGCACTTACTCGCTGGGCAAGCAGGTCAGCATCACTCACCTGGCTCGTGATCGCACTGATTGCTGCGGCGTTGGCGAGCACGACGCGCCTGATCGGTCTCGCCCTCACTGGTGCGATCGCCCTATTCCTCTGGCGACGAATGCGCCCCCTTCGTTGGCTGGCGGCTGTCGCTGCGAGTTTCACCCCGCTTGTGCTCTGGTTCCTGCGCAATGCAGTGCTTGGCACTGCCGCAACCGGTGAATATGCTAGTGGGCTGATGCCAACTTCGGCAGGCACATTCGTTCGCTCGGTTGCCGAGAACCTCGTATCGTTCACGACCAGCTTGTTGCCCAACGTGCTTGTACCCGGACTGAGTGGACCACGAACGCTCGCTATGTTCTCCAAGTGGAGGATGGACTTTGTGCCATCCATCATGGGCGCCGTGACTGTAGGGGTCGTCTTGGTCGGATTCGTCCGTGTCGCCAGAACCCATTCCGATCGGGGGGTTAGTGAGCTCTACGTTGCGCTGTACTTCGCCATCCTGCTCGGAACCCAATTCGCACTCGACGGCGGCGAGCGCTACCTCGCGCCGATCTTCCCGTTTCTGATGCTCTATACCTGGCAAGGTAGCTCTTGGTTGCTGCAGAATGTCCCAGGCCTCCGCAGTCCAGTACGCGTGTCCGGGCTGATGACAGCCATGATTGCACTGTTGCTCGTCCTCTATCTGGCTCGCGGCATCCAAGCCATAGTACACCCAGTGCGCGACCGGCTACCAGATGTTACGCTGGGTACGACCTGGTTGCGGACTAATACGCCGACCGACGCCATCGTCATGGCCGCTGGCCCACGCGAAGTCTACCTCTATGGGCAGCGCAAGGTCGTGCCATTTCCGCCGCCCAGCACCAACCATGCTGAACTGGCGCAACGCATCACCTGCGGCCAGGCGGATTATGTACTGGTGCGCGCCCGGATGGTGCCCGGCGTGCCGCACTGGGATGATGTGACGGCGCAGCACATCGTGCCGACCTTCGACGAGCATCCGTCACTCTTCGAGCAGACCTACGCCAGCCCAGATGGCATCACCCGCGTGTATCGCATTGTCCGGCCGGAGAGCATGGATTGCGAACCAACGTCGCTGGACTTTCATCAAGGGGCATAGCCCCTCACCGCAGGGAAAGCTGTGCGGAGAGCTTTGCGTATACAGAGAGAGATCGCTTCGTCGGCTTTTCAGAGGGCTATCGAGAGCGTCGAGATTCTGCCAGTGGATGACCAGTTGCTGCTGATCGAAGTCATCCGCAAGCGGCTCACCCAACATCGCCGCGCCGAGGTGATCGCCCAGGTCGCAGAAGCGCGGGCGGCTTGTCAGGCCGGCCAGATGTGCTGTGGCACTGTCGAGGAGCTGCTCGAAGAGTTGGCGCAGGACCCCGACGCGTGACCAGGCTGGTCTGGAGCGCCGCTTCACCCGAGCCTTTCTGGGTTTGGGCTTGCGTGAATGGCGGAAAAAGGTGTTGAGATGGGTACGACCTTTGCGAGCGCAGTCGAGTCCTTGATTCGGCGGCGAATCTTTGCCGACGAAGAACAGGCCACGCGTGAGCTGGTGCGGGATTACATCCTGCGGCAGATCGCGGCCCTGCAGCGCGAGCTGGCGCGCTTTGAGCGCCGGTACGGCATGTCTGCCAGCACTTTTGGTCAGTATCTGCATGAGCGCTCCATGCTGCTGGAAGCGGGCCAACTGACTGCCGAACAACGACGGGCTCTCGGCCAGGCCATCATGCAAGAGGAGGACGACTGGCTCGACTGGAAGCCCACGCAAGAGATGCTGGAGAGCTGGCTAGGCCTGCGCCAAGAGATCGCGGCGGGACCTCCCTGCCGTCGCTCCTTGTATCAAGGTGAATGATGCCTGACATCCCCATCCGCGATCTCCGCTTGCATTGGGTCCTACGAATGCTACTATTGATTTCGTAGACGGTAAAGCGGTAGCGTTCGGGAGAGGAGACGATCGAACATGGAAAATCTGTTACGACGCATCACCTTCGATAAAGATGTGCTCTGCGGCAAGCCCGTGGTTCGGGGGCTGCGCATTTCGGTGGAAATGATCCTGGATCTCCTGGCCAAAGGGACGAGCTGGCGGGAAATCCTGGAAGACTATCCAGAACTCGAAGCGGACGATATCCAGGCGGCGTTGCTCTATGCCCATCATCTGGTGGCCGGCGAAACGATCTTCGAGCGGGTGATGGCGTAGATGAAGTTCCTGGTGGACGTCAACGCGAGCGGTTCGCTGGTTCGTTGGTTGACCGAAATGGGCCACGATGTCGCCCAAGTCAGGGAGCGAGATCCGAGAATGCCGGACGACGACATTCTGACCTGGGCGCTCAACGAGCAGCGGATCATCGTTACGACAGACCAGGACTTTGAAGAGATGATCTGGCGCGGTGGCAAGCGCCATTGTGGTATCCTGCGTCTGGAAAATCTGCCTCGTTCCCAAAGAAAGGCGTTGCTCGAGGACGCTTTGGGCCGCTATAGCCAGGAATTGGTCTCCGGGGCAATTGTCATCGCACTGAGCCGCCAAGTCCGCATCCGCAGACCTGCTGGTGGTTCAAATGCAAAAGTCTGAAGAAGACGCCCTTCTGCAACTGCGTAGACGTGGTCAAGCTCATCGCCGCCTATCGCCGCGAGCGCGGAGAGCCGCTGGGCTTTGAGGCGCTCGAGTTCACGCCGGACACCCGATCACAATGAGATCGTGGACGAGCTGGCGCGCAAGATTTGCGGGGATCTGGACATTCCCTTTGAGGTGACGCATGAGATACCGAGCTGTGGTCAAGCAAAGCGAGGGCTGGTGGATTGGCTGGTTGCTGGATCTGCCCGGCGTCAATGCCCAGGAAAGGACCAGGGAAGAGCTGATCGAGTCTCTGCGCGTGGGCGCTACCGACATGCTGGCGACCCAGGTTCCCTTTGAGCCGGATAGCACCATGACGGTCGTGGATGTCCCTGACCCCGTGTGGGCGCGGGGACCGGCCTGAGTCCCCCTGGAGCGCCAGCCGCCATGTCCGACCTTGCCATCCGCGTTTGCCTGTGACCAGCTATGGAGATGAGATATGTTGGCTAGCTATATTGACGCGGTTATGGAACAGGCTACCTACGAGATCATCGAGGATGAGGGCAGCTACTGGGGTGAGATCCCCGCCCTTCAGGGCGTGTGGGCCCGCCACAGCACGCTTGAGGGCTGTCGGCATGAACTGCGTGAGGCGGTCAGCGACTGGATTGCTCTGCGCCTGCGCCTGGGCCTGGCTATTCCCATAGTGGCCAGCATCGACCTGAATCAACTGACGCAGCCGCTTTGATGCCATGCCCAGACTGACGCCGGTCTCCTGGCGGCAATTCGTCGGTCGCCTGCGTGAGCTCGGCTTCGAGGGTCCCTATGCCGGTGGACGACATCCCCAAATGCGTCGTGGAGATGTCACTGTGATCATTCCCAATCCCCATGAAGGCAATATCGGCGTCGGACTGCTGCGGCGGCTGTTACGCCAGGCCGGCGTCACCATCGAGGAGTTCATGAACCTGTAGCCGCCATGCCTGACATCGCCATTCGCGTCGGGAATGTGGGTGTCATGAGGTGATGCCAAATGCGTGAGGATTTGACCGAACCGGTCGGGTCTGCACAACCAGCCGACGCCCTGCTGGACGAGGTCGTCGCGCGCATCCGCCTGGTGGCGTCGCCCGAACGCATTATCCTCTTTGGCTCGGCGGCGCGCGGCGAGAGGCGCGCGTCCAGCGATCTCGACCTGCTGGTGGTGGCGCCGACGGGGACGCACCGCCGCCGCCTGGCGCAGGCGATCTATGAGCAGATGATCGGCCTGCGGGCGCCGGTGGACATCGTCGTGGTGACGCTTGAGGACATTGAGCAATACGGCCAGGCGGCCGGCCTCGTGCTGGAGCCGGCCTTGCGCGAAGGACTCGTGCTCTATGAGCGCGCCGGTGCGGCAGCCTAGACGCTACCCACCCAACGATCCCAGGGAGTGGCTGAACCGCGCCCGGAGCAACCTCAGCCAGGCGCAGGGCGGGGCCCAAGCCTGGCCCTAATTGCCAGATCGAGGGGCCTGGGCTATAATTTGGCACAGGCGGGTTTGTCCCGGTCTGAGGGTGGAAGAGATGGGATGTTTTGATGAAGATCAGCCGTCTGGCGTTTCCCCTGGCCAAGGCAGAGTACCTGCTCAACTATACTGCCGGGCCGGGGGAAGGAGGTGACAAACAGAAATTCTGGCGTGAAGTGATGGGTTTTCACTCGCCAGATTCACTTCGCGAGGCGCTGCTGGCTGAGTTGACAGTAGATTTGCTGCAACCTGAAGGGCAAAGTGCTTATGGTGATCGCTACCAGGCCGTTGTCTCGCTGACCAGCTCTTCCGGGATACTCTGGCAGATCCAGACATACTGGATTGCGTTGTTCGGCGAGGATGTGGCCAGGTTTGTTACCGCGTTTCCAGAACGGTTGAGGAAGCAACCATGACCCGATTTCAGTTGTTCGATGCTGTGAAGTTGAAAGAGGCGATCGCGCTGACAGGGGGGAAAACCGCAGCGGCGGGCACCCCAGGGGCTATCGTGGAGGTTCTGCGTGACGGCGAGGCCTACATGGTGGAGCTGTTCGGTGGTTGGGTAAAGAGGGATGCCCAGGGAGACCTGGCCCCGGCAGATCGCACAGATCCCGAAGCCTTCATGGAAACCATCGGGCTGGAGACCGTTGATTCCCAACAGCTCAGGCTGGTAAAGCCAGCCTCGGAGACGGTAGGAGTTCGGTCCCAATTGCTGATGATGCTGGACGAGTTACCCGAGGAGCTCTTGGAGGAAATTGCGGATTTTGCCGAGTTCTTGCAGCAGAAACAGCGCCGGCGAATTGCTCAACCGTAAGGAATCCTTCGCAGAATGCGCTCTCGAACGAGATCATCGAGATGGTGGACCTCTCGAAGCCCATCGAGTTCAGTGCGCATGCTCGGGAAAAGATGCTCGACCGGGGAGCCTCGGAAGATGAGGTTCGTGCGGCGATGCGCACAGGCAGCGCAGAGCCAGCCAGGAAGGGCAGGGTCTTCTTCCGCAAAAACTTGGCTTTCAATAGCCACTGGCGAGGGAAGCATTATGCGGTGAAGCAAGTTGCCCCTGTTGTTGCTGAGGAAGCGGACAGGCTGGTCGTGATCACTGTGTTCGTGTATTGGTTTTGATGGAAGAGGTGAGCCGATGAGGATTACCTATGATCCGACAGTGGATGCCTTGAGCATCCGCCTGCTTGAGGAGCGTGTGGAATGCGAAACCATCCGTTTGACCGATCAGGTGGCGGTGGACATTGGGCCAGGGGAGCGCATTGTGGCTATTGAAGTGCTGGATGCCAGCGAGTTGTTTCCCGGCCTCACAGAACGAGGGGTCTCTCTCGAAAACCTACCCTTGGTAGCTAAGCCAAAACATATATGAGTGACATCGCCATCCGCGTGGACAACCTGGGCAAGCTGTACCGCCTCGGGCACCCATCATCGTTGATGGGGGCACGGTGAAAGGAAGGGCGTCATGCAGATAGTCATCGAGTATCCGCAACGGCTCCCAGATGCGCTCCAGCAGACGAAGGCGGAGTTTGAGCAGGAAGCCAGGATGGCCATGGCGGTCAAGCTGTTTGAGATGAAACGTCTTCCCTCCGGCATCGCCGCTCAGATGGCCGGCATGGATAGAGTGACTTTCCTGCTCAGCCTGCATCGCTACGGCGTCGCCATGATTGACCTGGACGAAGAGGAGCTCTTGGCAGACGTAAGTCATGCCTGAAACGCGCGAGATCGTCATCAACACCGGCCCAATCATAGCGCTTGTCGCCGCCCTGGGTGACCCAAGTATGCCGCGAACCCTGATCGGCGACGAGGATCTGCATCCGCACCTCCGCGCCCGCATGGCTCAGCGGGGCGTGACCTTGGCCGAGATGCAGGAGGTCATGAACCACGGATGGCGGGCATCGGACAGCGCTCCCGGCACCTTCGGCAAGGTGTGGGTGTTCACCTACCAGGCCGAATGGGAGGGGCGATTCTACCCCGAGAAGGAAGCGACGGTATACTACAAGATGATAGGTGCCGAGACCATCTTGCTGACGGTCAGAGCTCGCTATGGCGAGGGCTTTCCCCGGGAGGCATCAGATGAAGATTGAGTACGATCCGGTGCGCGACCTGCTGTACCTCTGGTTTGCCATCCCCGGAGAAAAGGCGGCGAGAACGGAGACCATCGCGCCTGGCGTGCATGCGGACTTTGACCGGCAGGGACGCCTTATCGGGCTCGAGGTGCTGGATGCGTCCGCAGTCTTGCGGCACAAGGTGCAGTTCGAGGTGCAGATCTCAGGCGCAACCCAGGAACCCGCGACTGCCTGAGCCGGTAACGTTTGAGCTGGAGCGCATGTCCGACATCGCCATCCGCGTGGACAACCTGGGCAAGAGGTGCCGCATCAGCGGATCGCCGGGCGCGGGCGGCGGGATGGCCTTCCTATGGGGGGGCATGCATATTGGACGGAGGAAGGTGCAGATATGAGCTCTGGCTCTACGAACGCTGTCGAGTCCCTAGTTCGGCGGCGAATCTTTGCCGACGAGGAACAGGCCACGCGCGAGTTGGTGCGGGATTACATCCTGCGGCAGATCGCCGCCCTCCAACGCGAGCTGGCCCGCTTTG
>Ga0194112_10012197_pt1 | contig 10532 bp, 8 predicted proteins | sample TA2MahC400mmetaG_FD_146191 | JGI IMG/M metagenome (GOLD analysis project Ga0194112, IMG submission 146191) | Freshwater microbial communities from Lake Tanganyika, Tanzania - TA2015016 Mahale Deep Cast 400m | ecosystem: Environmental > Aquatic > Freshwater > Lake | place: Tanzania: Lake...
AAGTTTGCCGCCCAGCTTCCCGCGCTGCGCTTTCTGCGGCTGCGCGAAACGCGCCTCACCAACGACGGGCTGGCGCGGCTCGCGCCGCTGGCGGCCACGCTCGAAACGCTCGACCTGGGCCGCACGCGCATCTCGAGCGAAGGAGTGGCGCACGTGGCGAAACTCACGGCGCTGCGCACGCTGGTGCTTGAGTATGCCGAGGTGGACGACGAAGGATTGAAACCCCTCGCCGCCCTGACCTCGCTGCGCGACCTGAACGTCGACAGCACCAACATCACCGACGCCGCCGCGGCGCAACTGGCAGCGTACGGCTCACTCGAACGGCTGAATCTTTATCACACCTTCGTCAGCGCCGAGGGCGCCGCCCTGATCCGCAAGGCGCTTCCCGCGTGCCGCCTCATTTGGGATCCGCTGTCGAGCGTGAACAACCGGAGGCGCGCTTGAGACTGCTGCTGCTTCTTGCCACGCCGCTACTGCTGGCCGCCGCCGCGGAGTGGCCCGAGCGCGATGGCGCAAGGCTCGAACTTAATGCCCATGGCGACGTGATTGCGGCAGACTTCACCGGCACGTGGGTGAGCGACGACGACCTCGCCCGCCTCGCCAAGCTGTTTCCGAAACTCGAAAAGCTCACGCTCGCCCACACGCGCCTGACCGACTCTGCGTTCCCGCACCTCGCCTCGCTCACTAGGGTCCGCGAACTGGATTGCTACTACGCCGAGTTCTTCACCGCCGACGCGCTGGCGCACCTGGCGTCGTGGCAGAAGCTCGAACGTCTCAGCCTGCGCGGCACGCGCGTCACGAGTAAAGCCTTCGAACATATCGCGCGGTTGAAGAACCTGCGTTCGCTCGACATCGCCTACACACAGATCGACGACGCAGGCCTCGACCTGCTGGCTGAAGTCACGCATCTTGAATCGCTGGCCCTCGGCGGCACGCCACTCACCGCCGCCGGGCTTGCGCAGTTGCGACTGCTGACCAATCTCCGCCATCTTGACCTGAGCGGCGTGCAGCGCGTGGACTCCGGCGAATGGGGCGTGGCGCTGAACCCCGCCGCGTTGGGCGAAATCGGCGCGCTCACCGGTCTCCGCACGCTGAATCTCGCCGGCGCCACCCGCACGGATGCGGGCGCGGACCGCCCGGGCCTCAAGGAGTCGGTGCGCGCCACCATCGAAGGCACATCGGCGTTAAGCAAACTCACGCAGCTTGAACTGCTCGACATCAGCCGCCTGCCGATCTCCGCGGCCGCGCTCACGCCGCTGGCCGGGCTGCCGAAGCTCACCGAACTCCGCGCCAACCTCGCGCCGTCGCTCGGTGAGGCCGCCGTGCCCGTGCTGCTGCGCTTCTCCGCCCTCGCGCGCGTGCGCCTCGCCGGCAGTATCGCACCGGAGGCCATGCAGAAGCTGGCCGAGGCGCGGCCCGCCTGGTTCCGCTAAGAACGTACGCGCAGCAGGTGGTAACTCTTCTTTCCGGCGCGCGCCAGAATCGTGCCCGGCCACTCAATGTCTGTGGCGGTGACCGCCTTGCGGTCCGCGCCCGCGCGTTTGTTATTCACATACACGCCGCCGCCTTCCACCAATTTGCGCGCGGCACCTTTGCTCTCGGCAAGACCGGTGCGCACCAGGAAGTCCGCCAGCGCGATGCCTGTTTCGAGCTCCCCGCGTGTGATCTCGCTTGACGGCACTTCGCGCGCCAGCAGCGCGATCGTCTCGGCACCGGGCACCAGCGTCGCGTCGCCAAACAGAATGCGCGTGGCCTCTTCCACCGCCTCCACCGCTTCGCCGCCGTGCACAATCCGCGTGCATTCCTTGGCCAGCGTCTTCTGCGCCTCGCGTGCTTCGGGTTTGGACGCCGTGGCCGCTTCAAGTTCGCCGATCGCGTCCTGATCGAGAAACGTGAACAGCTTCAGATAATTCACCACGTCCGCGTCGGGCGTCTGAATCCAGTACTGATACATCTGATACGGGCTGGTGAGCGAGGCATCCAGCCACACCGCGCCCTCTTCGGTTTTGCCGAACTTCTTGCCGGTGGAGGTGGTGAGCAGCGGGAACGTCACGCCTTCGGCGCGCGTGCCCAGCACGCGGCGAATCAGATCCTTGCCGGAGACGATGTTGCCCCACTGATCGCTTCCTCCCATCTGGACGGTGCAATCGTGGTGCTGCGCCAGGTGGAGAAAATCATAAGCCTGCAAGAGCATGTAGCTGAACTCGGTGTAGGAGATGCCCTGGTCGCGTTCTTCGAGGCGCATGCGCACCGAGTCTCGCTTGATCATTTCGTTCACCGAGAAATGCTTGCCGACGTCGCGCAGAAACCCGATGAGCGAAAGCGGTGTCAGCCAGTCCGCGTTGTTCAGCATCATGCCGGCATCGTTGCTGGAAAGGTCAAAGAAACGCGACAACTGCCGCCGGATGCCTTCGGCGTTTTCCGCGGCCTGCTCCGCCGTCAGCAGCGTGCGCTCGGCGGACTTGCCGCTGGGGTCGCCGATCAATCCCGTGCCGCCGCCCACCAGTGCAACGGGGCGGTGCCCGTGGCGCTGCGCGTGCGCGAGGCCCATCACCGGCACGAGGCTTCCGAGATGGAGGCTGGCTGCGGTTGGGTCAAAGCCCACATAGAGGGTCCGCCGCCCGCTGAGTAGATACTCGGCGATGTCGTCCGATGTGGTTTGGGCGAGAAATCCCCGCCAGCGCAATTCTGCGATGAGGTCCTTCATGGTTGTTTCAGAAACGCGGGAGTTACTGTTTGCCTTCGGCCGCGGCCGGCGGCGCCATCATGATCCGTTCCAGCGCAGGCATGGGAACCGCACCCGCCTGGAGTGCCTGTTCATGGAACTTTGCCAAGTCGAAGCTGCCACCGCGCTTCTCCTTCATCTGTTCGCGCAGCCGGAGCCAGGCGCGATAACCCGTGAAGTAGGCGGGTAACTGCGTGGAAGACAGCTTGGCGCGCGTGAGCTTGGCCGCCGCTTCCTCTTTCTCCTGGAACGTTTGATTGATCATCAGATTCATCGCCTGCTCGTCGGTCATGTTCTCGGTCTGCATCCGGATGTCGAGAATCGTGTTGGCGACGGCGCGCAGATACTGCTTGTGCCAGGTGAGCAGCAATTCCGGGTCGTTATCGAGATACCCCCGCTCAATCATGACCTTGGTGGCGTAGACGGCCCATCCTTCCACATACGGACCGTTCCCATACACGGAACGGAGCACGCGGCGTCCCTTCGCCTGCACGCGGTTGGCGTACTCAAACTGCAGGTAGTGGCCTGGCAGCCCTTCATGGATAGTGAGGATCTTCAAGCCGTAGGTGTTGTACTCGCGCAGGCGCGACTCGATGCGCTCGGGTTCGAGCGACGCCGGAATCGGCGTCAGCGAGTAGAATGCTCCGAGCTCAGGCATGAGCGGCGGTGCGGAGCTGAAGCCGCCCACCGCGGAGATGCCGCGCATGAAGACCGGAGTTTCGATGATCTTGAGGTTGTCCTGGCCCGGCAGGACCACGAAGCCCTTCTCGCGGATGAAGGCGCGCACCTGCTCGAGGTCGCGCTTGGCGTCGGCGAAGTAGGTGTCCGCCTTGCCGTGCTTCAACGCGATTTTGCCCAACACGGCGGATATCAACTTACTCGCATCGCCCGGGTCCGCCGCGCCGGGGAATAACTTGGCATGCAAGGGGCGCGCGGTGGCGATCATCTCGGCGCGCGTTTTGGCCAGCTCGGCTTCGGCGTCGGCCAGCACCTGTTTGGGGTTGGGGCCCAGACTGAGCACGGGCTTGAACTTCAGGCTGTACTTTTCCGTCCCCAGGCGCCAGTCGGACTTGCGCTTGGCCAGATCGCCATTCAGCCAGTTGGTGAAGTCGTCAATCGACTTCAGTGCCTCGCGAGCTGCGCGGTCAAAGGAAGCCAGCTCCGATTTCGGGCAATTCGGCGTCAGGGCGTTCACGATGAGATCGTGGTTGCCGTCGTTCTCTTTCACGGCCACCTGAGTCCAGATCTCAGGGGCATCCACCAGATTCTGCCGTGCCTGGCCGAGCAGGGCCGGCACCTTGGCAAGACGTGCCGTGATCTCGCGGAAACGCTCTTCCGCCGGTGCATAGGTGAGCACGAAGGGAGAGAACAGCGCGTTGCCGATCAGCTCAACATACACGGTGGGGTTGTGTTTGTAGTTTTGGATCGTATCGAGTTCAACCAGTTGTAGCTCGATATGACCCTGGATGATATCGTAGTCGGCCCGGTCTTCCGCCGACAGCGTGGCCGCGTCGAACTGCCCCAGCCGCTTGCGGAATTCGGCGTAGAACTCGCGGCGCTTGGCGAGTGAATTCGAGTCGAAATCGTCCGGGATCTCGTTGAGATGAACGCCGTTATGTACGTGGTAACCCGCGCCCGTGGCCGTGACAGGTTCGAAACTTAGCGCGGCGTAGACATAGTCTTGAGCCAGATCGGAGAACTTCTGAGTTGGGCCGCCGCAGGCCGTGAGAACCAGAAGCAGCAACGAGGCTGCCACCCCTCCGCGGCCGAACCAGCATGAAAAAGCCATATTGGCTCATTGTAACGTCTCGGGCCGAAACTAACGCAATCGCGACTCGCGCGTGCCGCCTTCGGCATTGTAAATCCGCACCACCAAGGGAGCTGGCTCTGGAGGCTTGGGGGCCGCCACGGGCGCCTGCGCCGCCGACGTGCCGGGCTCATGGGCGGCTGCTGCTTCCACGGCCGGCTTCTTCGGTTTACCCATGGCGTCCGCCATGCCCCGCGCGATCTCTGCTTCGGTGAATTTCAACGATGCCACCAGCCGGTCACCGGACGTACCCACCTTGATCTTCTCTGCCAGCGATGCCAGTTCCGGCTGCTTCTTCTCGCGCGCCGACATCGCCATCATCGCCTTCGCGCCAGCCAGGATCACGCCCAGCTTGTTCAGATCCTCCTGAAACCGCATGTGCAGATTCACATCCGCCTCAAGGCCCGCGCGAAGCGACACACCCAGCTCAAACTGATCCACGCCTGACAGCATGCTGCCTTGCGGGCCCAAGGTATCTTGCAACCCATCGAGGGAGGCTTCGGACGAGATCCACAGATCGTACTGGGCTGACAACTCGGCTGCGCGCAGCCGCGATGGATGCTCCTCGCCTTCAATCTCCGGCGCGTACGCGGCATCGAGCGTGGCCCGCAGCGATTGCCGGTCCCCAGGACGAGCAACTGCGAGTTTACGATCGCCACCGCTATTTCGGTCTTCGGCGCCATCCACACTTCCGCACCCTGATGGAGGAGGCGCGCGGCCTTCTTCGCCAGCAACGCCTTGCGGAGCTTTTCAATCTGGAGCTTGCCCTGCATCGAGGCGATGAACGGCGCCTCTTCGGAAAGCGCGGCCTTGTTGCCGCCCGCTTCGCCGGGGCTGGAGACGATCACGCGGTCCACGTCGGCCGCAAAGTCCAGACCCTGCGCGGAGGCCTTCTGCTTCCAGCCGGTGGCGTCAAGCTGTCCGTCCAGCATCTTGCCCAGCGGTGAGGTGAGCATGCGCTTCAGATCGAGGCCCGCCAGCGCGCGCCTCGGTGTGGACAAAGCGCTGGAACATGGGCTGGGCGGTGACCTTGGGTGCGGCAGGCGCGGCAGCAGACGCCGCCGGCGGGGCGCGGCCGGCGCTTTTGCCGCAGGGACATTGGCGCCCGCGGCCATCAACAACGCGCTTGTGGCAGAAACACTGCAGACAATATGCCTGATCATGCAGTCCCAGGGTAAAACGCAATCCGGAGCTACCGCGATTAGGCGTTCACCTTAGCGAAACCGCGAGAATCACACGATGGTGCGTCCTGAAGACGCGTTGTTCCAGCGGGTGAAAGTCCCGACCGGGTAAGCAGCGCAGCGCCCGGAAGCAGACTCCAGCGGGGAGGAGAAATCCGACCAAGCTGAGCGGAGTGTCGAAAGCCCTTGAAAGAGAAGGGAGCAAACCGGCGGGCCGCAACAATCAGTGAACGCAATAGCCTGGTCAAATTCTCAGCCGAAAGGTGTTTGGGAGGGCCGAGCCGCTCATTTCACGGCGAAGGCAACAGACAGCACCCTGGAAACGCGAAGCGGGTGCTGGACCTTCCCGGGGTCGCAGGCGGTGGCACGTCGGGAAAGAGCAACGCGGAGCAGGAGAGACCCTCCCTGGCCGCCGAGTCAGGCAAAGACCGTGGGTATAAAGCCGGAAGGCGGAAGTCACACGGAGCCAGGAGGGAGTCCGAGGGGCCGGTAGCACCTGAGAAGCCGTGCAAGACAACACGGTGGAGGGAAGGGGCCCTGCTTTGAACGAGCTGGCCATGGAGGTAAGTGCGAGGGCATGTCAGCAATGACCAACACCCCCCAAGAAAAAGTACGACAACTCCAGAACCGGCTATGGGTGTGTGCCAAGCAGAGCAGGACGCGGCGGTTCCATGCGCTGTACGGCCGGATCTACAGAAGTGACGTTCTGTGGGAAGCATGGAGACGAGTGCGCGGCAACGGCGGCGCGGCAGGGGTGGACCAGGAGACGATTCAAGCGATCGAAGCACGAGGCGCGGAAGAGTTTGTCCGGGAAATCCAGGCCGTGTTGCGGGCAGGCAAGTATCGCCCTTCCCCGGTGAAGCGGCGGTGGATACCGAAAGCAGATGGGAAGCAGCGGCCATTGGGGATACCGACGGTAAGGGATCGAGTGGTGCAGCTGGCGGCGAAGCTGGTGATCGAGCCGATCTTCGAGGCGGACTTCCAGGGTTTCAGTTATGGATTTCGTCCGAAGAGGAGTGCGACCCAGGCTCTGGAAGCGATCCGGAAGGCAAGCAACCGGGGGTTGAACTTCGTCGTGGATGCGGACATTCGAGGCTATTTTGACAACATCCAAAAAGACACCTTGCTAGAGTTGGTGAAGGAGCGGATCTCGGATCGGAGGGTGCTGAAACTGATCCGGCAATGGTTGGAGTGCGGGGTGATGGAAGACGGGACGGTGAGGGAAACGCTGGCGGGAACACCGCAAGGCGGAGTGATCTCACCGTTGCTGGCGAACCTCTACCTGAACAAGCTGGACCGGATCTGGGCGGCGCGCTGTAGCCAGCTCGGAGAACTGGTCCGCTACGCCGATGATTTCGTCGCGCTCTGCGCGACGGAATCACAAGCGAAAGAGGCACTGCGGCGGATTGGGCTGGTGATGGACCGGTTCGGACTGACGCTGCATCCGGCGAAGACGCGGCTGGTGGACTTAAGGCGAGGGAGAGAGAGCTTTGTGTTTTTGGTCTGCACGCTTCGCAAGAAGCGGAGCATTCAACGGGCGCCGGACAAGTATTTCTTGCAACGGTGGCCGAGCCCGAAGGCGACGAAGAAGCTTCGGGACCGCGTGCGAGAGTTGACCAGCAAGAAACGAAGCGGGAAAGATGTGAAGCAGATCATCGCTGAACTGACGCCCGTGCTTCGCGGCTGGGGGAACTATTTCCGGACGGGGAATGCCGACCGGGAGTTCAACAAGATGGACGGCTTTGTGGTCAGAAGTCTGCGGCGCTGGCAATACCGGCGTGGCGGGCAACGGCCGACGAAGCGGGAGCCATTCACCGGCGAACTGCTACACGGGATGGGTCTGCACAAGTTGATGGGCACGGTGAAGTACCCGGCGCAAGCCACACCAAGAAGATCATCGGTAAGCCGTGTGCCGGAAAACGGCACGCACGGTTTGAAAGGGGAGCTTAGAAACGGGCTGGCGTAAGCCGGTACCGCGCTAACATCTACCAATGTATCGCGGCGTCCGTCCAGACTGGCTCGCGGTGGCGAGTCACCGCGCGCTGTTCCAGGCGAGTTTGCATTGCGCCGCGGCGTGGGAAGAGTGTGCGGGAATCACGGGCTCGGCGCGCGCTGGACGGGTGCGCGTGCCCGAAGGAGCGAGCTTGTGAAGACGTCGCTCGACTTGGCGCGGCAGCTTGAAGCGCCGGAGATCTCGGTATCGGATGCTTGCGTGGAGTGCTTACCCACAAGCGTGGCGGAGCGCTTCTCCGGTGGCGGCGTCGGGTTCTACTTCGGGCCGGCCTCGCCGCTTTCGCAAGCGGTCGGCCTTGGTATGGAGGGCCCCATGGAAGACGCCGAGTTCGCGCGGATGCAAGAGTTCTTCCGCTCGCGCAACGTGCCCGTGTCGATCTCGCTGTGTCCCTATGCCGATCCATCGGTGCTCGATGCCATCGCGTGCCACTCTTATCGCATCACGCATTTTGAGCAGACGCTGGTGCGCGAGTTGCCCGCCGTGGAAGCAACGCATGCCGTCACCGTGGAGCGCGTTGCTCCGGCCGGCCTGCGTGAGTGGGCGCGCACGGTGCTGGCCGGTTTTCAAGAGTTCGGTCCGATGCCTGAAGGCATGGAGGATCTGTTTGCAGTGCTGGGTGCGGCTACCCGTGCCCAGCCTTTTCTGGCGCGGGTTGACGGCGCGATTGCCGGCGGCGGCACGGTGGCGATTCGCGGCGATGAAGCGATTTGCTATGGCGACTCCACGTTGCCTGTTTACCGGCGGCGCGGCGTACAGAGTGCGCTGATCTCGGCGCGTCTGGCTGCGGCATCGTCAGCAGGTTGCCAACTGGCGATGGCCTGCACCGCCCCTGGCACCGCGTCGCAGCGCAACTACGAACGCGCGGGCTTCCGCATCGCCTACAACAAAGCGATGCTGGCGCCCGGCGTCACGGCATCATCGGGTAACGTATAAGCCATGGCCGAAGTACCTCAGATTGCCACGATCGTGGCGTTCACGGAAGGTCCGACGTGCGACCTTGCGGGCAACGTGTTCTTCACCGAAACGAAGTTCAATCGCATCATGAAGTTCACGCCGCAGGAGGAGTTGAGCGTGTTTCGCGAGAATTCGAATGCGGCCAACGGCCTCGTCTTCGATGCGCGCGAGCGGCTGGTTGCTTGCGAAGGCAATCAACAGAATCCGCGTGTGACGCGCACCGACATGAAGACCGGACGCGTGGAGATTCTCGCCAGCCGCGCAATGGGGCTGGCGCTCACCGCGCCGAACGATGTGACGTTCGATGACCAGGGCCGGCTGTACTTCACCGATCTGCCCGGCGGCACCGTGCACCGCATCGATGCCAACGGCAAGGCGACTCGCATTCTCGGCAGTCCGGACGTGCAGCGCCCCAACGGCATCACGATTTCGCCCGACGGCAAGACGCTGTATCTCGTCGAAGCGAACCAGGCTGAAGGCGGCGCACGCCTGTTGCGGGCCTACGATTTGCAGGTTGATGGCACGGTGGCCAACATGCGCGTGTTCGTGAACTTCTCTCCGGGGCGTAGTTCCGATGGCATCACGATTGACTCGGCGGGCAACGTCTATGCGGCCGCCGGCTTGAATGCGCGCCGCGGCACCAGCGAGACGCTCGATACCAAAGCGGGCGTGCATGTGTTCTCGCCTCGCGGCGATCGCATCGCGTTCTATCCGATTCCAGAAGACACGGTGACCAACGTCTGCTTCGGTGGTCCGGACTGGAAGACGGTGTATGTGACCGCGGGCAAGACGCTGTACAAGTTTCGCGTGGAGATTGCGGGCACGCGGCGGTAGCGGTAGCCGGGCGAGACTCCATGGAAATCGGCTAGCATGGCCGTGTGACATGCCGACTCGTTGCGCTTGGGCTCCTGGCGAAATGCCTCTGCTCCGCCGAGATATCGTGGCGTCAAGCGGACTTTGACGCTGCGGCTCCGGGTTGGTCCGCCTGGGCCGCCCGCGCGGAGATCGCGCCGCGAACCTTCGTCGATCATGGTGCGCTGGCCGTATCCGGCGGGAGCAACGCGGCGGCCTAAGGCGGACGGCGCAAGCGTATCGGCAACGTCCAGCCGGGCGAGTGGTATCGGCTCGCCGCGCACTATCGCGCGGAGTCTGTGCCGAACGAACAACTCCAGATCCTCGCCCGCCTGGACTGGCAACGCGCCGACGGTAAGCGTGCCGGCCAACCGGACTACGCCTACCTCGTCGAACCGTCGCCCACCTTGGCGGGTTGGAAGCGCGTCACTCTCGATGCGCCCGCACCCGAGCGCGCCGCCGCGCTGCACATCGAACTCTACCTGCAGAACGCGCCGCTCGGTACCGTCTGGTGGGACGATCTGTCGTTCACCTCCATCGCCGCGCCCGGCCCGCGCAAGGTCACCGTGGCCGCCGTCAACCTGCGCCCGCGGAATGCGGCTACGTCCGCCGAGAGCGTGAGCAAGTTCGTGGAGACGGTCGAGTCCAGGATCGCTGCAGGCACCGATGTGATTCTGTTGCCCGAAGGCGTCACCATCGTTGGTACGGGCAAGAGATATCTCGACGTGGCCGAGACGATCCCTGGTCCAACGACGCAACGGCTCGGCGAAATGGCGAAGGCGAAGAAGGCGTATGTGGTGGCGGGCATAATCGAGCGCGATGGCATCGCCATCTACAACACCTGCGTGCTGATCGATCGCACGGGCAACGTAGCGGGCAAGTATTGCAAGGTGTACCTGCCGCGCGAAGAGATCGAAGGCGGCCTCACGCCCGGCGCCGACTACCCCACCTTCGCCACGGACTTCGGCCGCGTGGGCGTGATGATCTGCTGGGATCTCA
>Ga0194112_10012200_pt1 | contig 10529 bp, 7 predicted proteins | sample TA2MahC400mmetaG_FD_146191 | JGI IMG/M metagenome (GOLD analysis project Ga0194112, IMG submission 146191) | Freshwater microbial communities from Lake Tanganyika, Tanzania - TA2015016 Mahale Deep Cast 400m | ecosystem: Environmental > Aquatic > Freshwater > Lake | place: Tanzania: Lake...
TACAGGGATATTATCAGTATGCCGCGTCGTACTATCGATAGGCTCTATTTCGGCTAGTTGCTTTACTGCTCTCTTGAGATTTATTACTGCCGCCGTCAACCAGAGCTGTATTTGTACCCTCCATCTACCCCGGAAACGAGTGCGCCTCAGACCGTGTAACTCTTTGGCAAGGGCGAAGACTCTCTCTGCCCTCGTTTTTCGCTGTTTGAGTAGTTCCTGTCCAGTGGAACTAGATAACCTTTCCTTAGCCTCCTCAACCAACTTCTGGTCAAAGAAACGGCTTATGGTGCGATCCCGTCCTGTGGGCGTGCATTGTTCCATAAGCCGGCATTCTTTACAAGCACCCTTGCTGACTTGATAGCTGACACGTTGGGTGGACGCTCGGTGGGCAAATTGCTTCATTGGCACTCCAGCCGGGCACAGGAACAAATCCTGCTCTTTCAGGTAACGAAAATGACCTCTTCCCCAGACACCTCTCGGCCCTGATTTTCGTTCCCTGGGCGGAATAAATGCTATCACCCCATCACGATCAAGAAGCTCATAATTGGCTATTGTGCCATATTTGGCATCGGCGACTACTTCTCTTACTGGTAGATTGGTCAGCTTGTTATGATGCTCAAGCACATCCGCTAATTGGTGCTCATCCGACCGGGCACCTGTGGTAGCTATTGCGGCTGTGATGACCTGACCTTTCATGCCCGGCACGGCTATATGAGCTTTATAAGCAAGGTGCATGTCAAACCCACGTCTGGAAACCACCGTCGCATCGGGGTCAGTTCGGCTCACTAACTCGTTATTAGCCTTGCGGCGACGTCCATCAGGTCTGATCTTGCGATAACGAGGCGGTATCTTACTATCTGAGGTTGAGGACTGACCAGAATATGATGGCTGATGAGGAGTGTCTTGGTCTTCCTGAGAAGGAGCGGCATTTTCAGCATACAATCGGTTTACATATTCACGAATTGAGAGCGGTGGTTTGACTGCTTCGTCTCTCTCCTTTAAAGAGTCCATGGAGGCGGCTGCCTGTATCAGAGTGGTATCCACGTATACCGGTCCCTCGGATAGTAGTCCCGCCTTTTGGCATAGCTCGACGGAGTGTTTGAAGAAATGCTCAAACACCTCCATGCCAAAACGAGCTCTAGCTTTGGACAGCACACTATGATCAGGAATGGTTTCATCCAGATCGTAACCGAGAAACCATCTGTACGCCATATTAACCTGGATCTCTCTCATTAACCGGCGTTCTGAGGTTATGCCGTAAAGGAAGCCAACGAGGAGGGTCTTAAAGAGTACAACCGGGTCTACGGAGGGTTGACCGGTGTGACTATAGTATGGTCGAGCAAGAGGATAAATGAAGGAAAAACCGATATTCTCAGCAATCTGACGCAGGAGATGATCTCGAGGTACAAGTTGATCCAGGGAAAGTTGATAGTATAGCTTTGGAGCGAAATGATGTTTTCCCATCATAGGCTGTTTCCTCCTCTATGGGGGCACACAGCCCACTTCAATCATATCACGTGCAAGAGTTCAGGTCGAGTTCGGCAACAGTCCCAGTGGAGGTGGGGCAGATTTCGTTGTACTGTTACCCGGCAGATACCAAATGAGTGATGAGCAACTAAAGCAAAACAGGCATTAGCTTGTTCTTCTGGAAAGGAAGTCTGGGGGTTGGGCACAGAGACCTGGATTAAGGACAGAGATTGCCACGTCCTTCAGCGGAAGGACTCGCAATGACAAGAGGGAAAGGCAAGATTTTTCGCTGGCCCTGCCATGAGTGAGATTCTTCGCTACGCTCAGAATGACAAGGAAAGGGACAGAGATTACTACGTCCCCCGATAAATCGGGAGATTCGCAATGACATGGGGTATGTGGGGATATAGGTCTCGGGAAATACAATGAGCTGAGCGCCATTCTTACTTGCCTCGGCGACCAAATCATATGCCTAGCTGATGGTTGCTTTTTTATTCAGAAATACAGGGGCAGCCTGAACTGCTGCCACCTTGAACTTGAGGTCGTTTGCCATATTGCCTCTCCTTCTACTCCTTAATTCCGGCTAAATATTTGGTGATATTCTTTTTTATTTCAAGGTCATACTGGCTTCTGATGCCGATTTTTTCCATTATCGGCGAACCACCGCCATGCACCCCAGCGTATTGAGCCCAGCCACCGATTGCAGAGCAGGAAAAATCGGAGATGAAACGGAATAAGCGGTGTTGTTTTTCCGGTGGAATTTGAGGATTTCTCATGATATATTTGTCTAGATAGGCTTTGGTTTCTGGGTTAAGCCATTCTTGCTCAAATGGCATGGTAGAGGGCAGACCACCAGCCACGGAAGTCAACACGTCATATTCATGGTAGATGTTGGTCCCTGCGAGATACCTTCCGCAGTTAGAATAGATAGATGCGGGTTCGTAGATTCCAGAGGAAGTCGGGTGTGCTTTTGTCGAAGCGGCAATACCTGCAGCATACACCAGTTCAGCAATTATCATCAGTTCAGTTACTTCGTCTCTGATATGAGGGGCATTTCCGACACCATTGTATTCGGCGACAAGGGCAGTAGTCCCCATTATAATATCCGTGATAGCTGGCTTGCAGCCACAGTACGAGTGTCTGTGAAAATCGGCGAATGTCAGAGCTAGTCTGCCAGCGAATTCCCACTCTCCACACATGAATACGCGTTCCCACGGGACAAATACGTTATCGAAAACTACTACTGACTCAGCAACGCCGTATTGGTTGTAAGGCGCCTTTAGTTCAATCCTGGGGCGAGGGCTGGTGACCCGAGTAATGTTCTTGACCCCGTCAGCATCAGCAGGAATGGCGAAGGCTATTGCCCAGTCACTCTCCTCTTTAGTCAATGTTCGTGTAGTGATAACCAGATGCTCATGTACATAAGGCCCCATAGTAATATGGTTTTTGGCTCCGCGGACTACTATGCCGTCTTTACGCCTTTCTAAGACTCTGAGGTAAAGGTCAGGGTCAACCTGCTGGTGAGGCCGTTTGCTTCGGTCACCTTTAACATCACTCTGTGTAGTGCTACCAACGAGGTCGTTTTTTTGATAATACTTCAAAAATTCAAGGAAGCGTTTATGGTATTCGGTCCCTTTTGCATCGTCAATCTCCTTAGAGACTACCCCTATGGCATTGATTGTATCTGTGGCCATACAGCGTTGGATGCAGCCGCCCACTTGATGACATAGGGTTCTAACCATCTCCTGCTTTTTGAGCAAGTCATCAACGCTGGTATTTACACTGGCAAATCGGTTTATCTTTTCTCCAGTGAGGTGTGAGGTAGTCACCACCAAATCTCGAAATTGTGGGTCAGCAGCCGTCTCGAAGGTGTAGGCTATGGTATTAATGCAAGGTGCCAGTATGGGGTCGTCCCTTTTGATACACCGACCCCCAACATAGACATTGGGTTTCATTTTTTTTAATCCTTCCCTGTATTCCTCAGCAGTTTTTATTGCCATCTGTGTTCCTCCTTTATAACTATGTTTTCCTGCTTGCAAGATATTAGGCAAACCTTATTGGTTTTCATTAGTTAACATTAGTGCAAGCTCATCTAGTTGAAGTCAATTTATTCGAGGTCGTTTAGCGAATGCCTGTCTGTCGCTCTAAGCCCTTCCTAATGTCATTCTGGAGGAGCGAAGCGACTAAAGTCTCCACTTCAGGATAAACTCCGCGACCGAAAAATCTACATCCTTCACTTAGTTCAGGGTGACAAAATAAACAATCTCATTATACTTAGTTATTGAGTGTTTAGGATTATTGTTCGATGGTTTCTCTACGGTAGCCTTCTTCTTCTAGCTTTTCCATAATCCGGGCGGCTCTGGGATAGCCGATTCGGAGGCGGCGTTGCAAAAAAGAGGTGGAGATGTATTTGTGTTCTTGGGCTAGCTGTCTGGCGGCTTCCAGCAGGGAATCCTCACCACCTTTCTCCGCTGCGGCAAGTTGACTCATCTCCTCGAATTTAATCGGTGCTACATCCGGCCGACGTTGGTTGCTCCAGAAGTATACTACCCTCTCGGTCTCAGCATCGGAGACAAACGTCCCTTGAAGTCGCTTTGGCTTGCTGGCGTCGGTTGGCATGTAAAGCATGTCTCCTCTGCCAAGCAACTTTTCAGCTCCAGCGGAATCAAGAATGGTGCGTGAGTCCACCTGTGAAGTTAATGCAAAGCTGATGCGCGTAGGGAAATTGGCTTTGATGAGGCCGGTGACTACGTCAACTGAGGGACGTTGAGTGGCTACGATTAGGTGGATACCGGTGGCTCGTGCCAGTTGGGCTAAGCGGCACAGCGTGTGCTCAACCTCGTCAAAAGCTGCCATCATCAAGTCAGCCAGCTCATCTATGACCAGCACCATGAATGGCATTGTCTCACCGGGATGCCGGTTTTTGTTGTAGCCGTCAATATTGCGTGCTCCAACCTGGGCGAACTTGTGATAGCGATTGTCCATCTCCTGATTTAGCCAGCGTAGTGCTAGTATTGCCTTGTCAGTGTCAACAACCACGGGAGCTGTCAGGTGAGGCAGGGTATTAAAATTGACTAACTCCACACGCTTAGGGTCAATCATAATGAATTGAACATCATCCGGGGTATTGTGGATAAGGAGGCAGCATATGATGGAGTTGAGGCAGGCGGTCTTGCCGCTGCCGGTTGCCCCTGCGATAAGCAGATGGGGCATTCTGGCTAGGTCAGCGGCTACTGTTTCGCCGCCGGCACCCTTGCCTAAAGCCAGGGCCAGCTTTGATTTAGCATAGGATTTCTGAAAGGCAGTGCTCTCGATTACACTTCTGAGGTTGACCAAACCGAAGGTAGTATTGGGGACTTCTATGCCAACCATTGATTTTCCGGGCACCGGAGCTTCGATTCTGATGCTCGATGCAGCCAGTGCCAGAGCAAGGTCGCTAGCCAGCGCGCTAATGCGGTCCACTTTAACTCTGGTTTTTGATACCTCCTCTAGGCGGACTTTGACATTGCCGTCTTTATCGCGCTCTCTGATTTCTTTGTATTTACGGTCCCAGCCGGGCTCGACCCCGAACTGGGTCACGGTGGGGCCTACGTTTATCTGGACTACCTTGGTTTCAACGCCGTAGCTGGATAAAGCTTCTTCGATGAGTTGGGCGCGTTTCTCGATATCGCTCTGGCTTAGTTCCACCTCTGTGGGTTTATCCAGTATGGTGATTGGAGGTAATTGCCAGCCACCAGCAGTTAGCACCGGCTGGTATTTCCCTGGCTCCCATGCCTCAGGAGTTGGTGGTTCGGCGGCTTTTGGCGGTGCGAAACTGGGTGCCTGGGGAACTATTTCTTTTTCCTCCACTTTGGCAAATTCGACTTCTCTTGTTACTGGTTCGGGTTTGACTTTGGGCTGGCGCTGGCTGGCTTTGCGGATGGCTTGCCAGATAAGCTGGAAGAGCTTGCCTATGCCTTTGAATATGTTTGTTATTAAATGCCAGGTCCAGCGGGGAGCTAGTATCAAAACGCCCAGGAAGATTATGCCAGCCAGTCGCAATGCTCCCACGGTATAGGAATCGCCAATGATGTTCTTGCCGAATCTACCACCTAGAGTTGCTTCGCTGACGATGCCGCTTCCGGGGGTGAAAAAGGCTGCTATTCCCCAGGCAGCTAATGCAAGTGGAATTCCGCCAAGCCACCACTGCCAGTATTTGGTGAAGAGCGAAAACCGCCCTTGTGCAAATATCCAGATTATTATTCCCAGGGCTATGGCTATTAAAGCTAATCCGATTCCCAGAAGCTCTAGCATACCTTCCCAGGTAGTAGCAATCCAGTATGCTATAAGTTCCCACGTGTTGGCGACCCAATCAGTTATACGTGGCCAGAACCAGAATATTAACCCGGCGATGACAACTAGCAGTAACAGTCTTAGTATGACTGGTGCAACAGAGGACTTTCGTTTTCTGGTTTTCCCACTATCTGCCGTTTTAGCGGCCTTCCTTTTTTTGGGCATAGCTGAACTATACCTCGACGACTGTGGTGATTATCATAGGTCGGCGTCTGGTCTGTTCGTAGAAGAACTTACTCAGGGTATCTTTGACTTTAGTGTTGATGAAACTCCATTCAAGCGGTCGCCCGCCGCTGTGGTCTAATGTGGTTTTCACTAAGTCTCGTCCCTGCTCCAGTATGGATTCGCCTTCTTTCATGTCTACAAAGCCTCGTGATACGATATCAGGGCGGCCTACGATTTTGCCTGCATCCTTGTCGATAGCGATAATTACCACCACAATACCGTCTCTGGACAATAGCTTCCGGTCGCGGAGAATAACACTGGCGAGGTCTCCCATGACCAGTCCGTCTACGTAGACATTACCTGTAGGCAATCTACCGGCTATTTTGCCCTTTTCACGGTCAAGCTCAAGTATAGCCCCGTTTTCCATGACGAAGACGTTAGTTTCAGGCATGCCTAGGGCTTTAGCCAACCTGGCGTGCAGGCTCAAGTGGCGGTATTCGCCGTGTATTGGAACGAAGAACTTCGGCTTAACCAGGCTGAGCAGAAGCTTCAGCTCCTCCTGACTGCCATGTCCGTGAACATGCACTTGAGCTAATCTTTCATAAACTACATGAGCGCCCTGGCGGAACAGGTTGTCAATCGTCCGATTAACCAGCGCTTCATTGCCCGGGACAGGCGTGGCTGACATGACTACCGTATCTCCGGGGATAATTTTGACCTGGCTGTTGTCCCGATTGGCAATTCGTACCAGGGCTGAAGTCGGCTCTCCCTGGCTGCCGGTGGTTAGAAGGACAATCTTATTGTGAGGGAAGCGACCGATTTCATCGAAGCGGCGCAGAACGCCTGGCGGAGAGTTGAGATAGCCTAGCTCTGAGGCGATGCGCGTTGTATCCTTCATGCTCCGACCGATGACAAAGACATTTCGGTTATGTTTGGCAGCAGCGTTAATCACCTGTTGAATGCGGGAAATAAGCGAAGCGAAGGTGGTGATAATCACCCTTCCCGGAGCCTCGGCTATGATGCGTTCCAGCGCTTCACCGACCACGGTCTCTGACGGCGTGTATCCCGGAAGCTCGGCATAGGTTGAATCGGCGAGAAGTAGCAGGACTCCTTGGGCGCCTAATTGTGCCAGCTTGGCTAGTTCGGTAGGTTTGCCGTCGACCGGTGTATAGTCGATTTTAAAATCACCGCTATGAACCACTAAACCCATGGGTGTGTAGATGATAAGTCCCATGCCATCGGGAATGCTGTGGCAAACCGAGAAGGGTTCTATCTTGAAGTTGCCGAGTGTGAACTTAACCCCGGGTTGTATTGTCCTGAGTGTGGCTTTCTTCGAATATCGGTGTTCCTTCAGCTTGGCGGAGATTAGGCCTTTGGTCAGTTTGGCGCCGTAAACGGGTACATCAAGCTGAGGCAGGATATAAGGCAAAGCGCCGATATGGTCTTCGTGTCCGTGGGTTATGATTATGCCTCGCAGCTTCTCTCGCCTCTCCAGCAGGTAGCTTATATTCGGAATGACCAGGTCAACGCCCAGCATATCTTCTTCGGGAAACATGAGGCCGGCGTCGATTATGATGATGTCATTGGCGAATTCAATGGCCATCATGTTCTTGCCGATTTCACCTAGTCCACCTAGAGGGATTATTCTGAGTTTCTGTTTAGCCATGGCTGTTACCTAAAATAAGATTAGCTGCTGAGGTTCAGCTTCAGTTTCTGTTAACTTCTCTGCCTGAGCTAAAATTTGAGGTATTTTGAGCATATCGGTTTCGATAGTTTTGCGTAAGCTTCCCTGGTGTAGTGCTGCTGCTGGATGATACATTGCGTAGAGGACGTAGAGGATGATGTTGTCTTGTTTTTTAGCTTTGCCGTGCACCTGGCTGATGCTCTGGTTGGGAAAGTATTTTGCCATGGAGTAACGACCAAGGGTGACAATCATCTTAGGGCGGAGCAATTCTATCTGGCGATTGAGCCATTTGCTGCAAGCTTGAATTTCGCCGGGCAATGGGTCTCGGTTTGCTGGCGGACGGCATTTAATGACATTGGCGATGTAGACTTGTTCACGTTTTAAGCCGATGGAGTTTAGTAATTCGTCCAGGTATTTTCCTGCTGGGCCAACGAAAGGGCGTCCTTGCTGGTCTTCATGCCATCCTGGTGCCTCGCCTATGAAAAGTATATTGGTCTTTTCTGGCCCTTCACCGGGCACTGCTCTGGTGCGGTGTTCGCCTAACTCGCAATCTTGGCAACGTTCGATTTCCTTGTAAAGGTCGGTAAGCGCTGACATCTAATGAAATCATAACATAGCCTCTTTTGCTGGTCAATTTAAGTCAGTGCCAGAATAAGGCTGAGAATGAGGAAGAAGAGAACTGTTGTGGAGATACCTAGGTAAAGTTTATTTCTTTCTGTCCAAAAAGTTACTACGGATATGAGAACTGGCAAAATAGGTGTAAGCAGGAGGATTAAAATTCCAATGCTGATGACAATAGCTGCTGGTATTTGGTCTAACCTGAATAGCGGCTGGATGTCTTTGGTGCCGGAGAGGACAACCAAGATAATAAGGCCAATAACGACTAGCGCCAGAGAGATTGCAATGCCCAGCCTAAAAATAAGGCTAACCCAATTGTTTAGGCGACTTTCCTTAAAGTTCCTACGTTCCATAATCTTCATTTATCTGCAAGTTCTATACTACATTCGCTGTTCTAATGAACATCAGCAGAGCTACAAGGAACAGGAATGTGCCGAATATACGTCTAAGCAATACTCCTCTAGCTCTTTGTGCTAGTTCAGCACCTAGCCTAGCTCCTATAACTGCACCGATAACCAGTGGGGCAATTATGATGGGGTATATGTATCCGTGATAGTAGTAAATGAGAGCGCCAACTGTGGTTGTAATGGCTATCATGAAGGTGCTGGTAGCGATTGCGGCTTTCATTGGCACTCCCATTACTAAGCTCATTACAGGTACCTTGATGATACCGCCACCTATGCCGAGCAAACTTGAAAGAATGCCGGCAAAAAAGCTGGCTCCTAGACCTTGAGGTAAATGGTTCACTTTGTAGGTCACAACCTTACCTAGATTTTGGTCATGATAGGAGGTTGTTAACGAACTGGGTAAATCGTTTGCGGCTTTATCAGTCTTGGCCGAATTGTCTTTGGGTAATACGTTTTCATTCAGAATGTATCGGCGTGTAATCATAGTGTAGGCAGTATAGATGAGGATAAGTCCGAAAAGGGCGCTTAATATGGATGGAGCGATTACGGCGGCAATAAAACCGCCTACGATAGCCCCCGGAGTTGTTGTGGTTTCCAAAAGCAGGCCTAATTTTACATTTGTCAGTCGGGCTTGAGTATAGATGCCAGCGGCGGTGCATGAATTGGCTACGATGGCTACTAGGCTGCTGCCGATGGCTACGTGAATAGGCAAACCGAGGGCTAATGTGAGCACGGGTACAATAATGGGACCACCGCCGACTCCTAGCATTGAGCCAAGGAAACCGGCGACCAGTCCTGTGCCACCCAGTGCCCAAAGATTTAATTCATTCAATGGCGTCGTTTGACATAGTAGCATTGGTCATAAGGTGGGGTCAATCTAAAGTCATTGGGGTGTTTATTTGTCACTGTGAGACCTTCATCTCATGTCATTCTGAGGGAATGAAATGACCGAAGAATCTCGCCCAGAGTCCACCCTAAGCAGATGAAGGCTTAGATTCTTCGCTTCGCTCAGAATGACAGGGGGATGCTCAAGAATGGCATGGCAAACGTTCTAGGTGTTGTTATATGAAGAAAATCGGTGTTATACTGTGGCAACAGAGCAAGGTGAGGGTGTTAATGAAAAGGGTAGACGGCCGTGTTAATGATGAGCTTCGCCCGGTGCATATCAGTTTAGGCTATCAGGCATTTGCTGAAGGCTCGGCGCTAATAGAGCTGGGGCGTACCAGAGTGCTCTGTGCTGTGAGCGTGGAGGACAGAGTTCCTGGCTTTCTTAAAGGTGAAGGCACCGGCTGGGTTACTGCTGAGTATGCCATGCTGCCTCGTTCTACGCTCACTCGTACACCCCGCGGCATCTCTCCCGAGAGGACAGCAGGTAGAAATCAAGAAATCCAACGTCTTATAGGCCGTAGCTTGAGAGCTGTTATAGACCTTGCGGCGCTGGGTGAAAGGACCTTTACTGTGGACTGTGACGTATTGCAGGCTGACGGCGGCACTCGGACTGCGGCTATAACTGGCGGATATGTAGCTCTAGTTCAAGCATTCCATAATTTGAAAAAGCAGGGCATGTTGCCATTGATTCCCTTGAAGGGCGCTGTGGCTGCTACCAGCGTTGGCATTGTGGATAGGGAAATGCTTCTCGACCTCTGCTATGAGGAAGACTTTCGGGCTGCAGTAGATTTCAATGCGGTCATGACTGATAAAGGCGAATTTGTGGAGATTCAAGGCACAGCCGAAGGCAAGCCTTTTTCTAAGGAAACTGTTGGCATCTTGCTTGCCCTTGCTGAGAAGGGTATCAAACAGCTGCTTGAGATTCAGAAGGCAACTTTGGCTGAGCTATCTTAGGGACGGACGTGCCC
>Ga0194112_10012201_pt1 | contig 10527 bp, 4 predicted proteins | sample TA2MahC400mmetaG_FD_146191 | JGI IMG/M metagenome (GOLD analysis project Ga0194112, IMG submission 146191) | Freshwater microbial communities from Lake Tanganyika, Tanzania - TA2015016 Mahale Deep Cast 400m | ecosystem: Environmental > Aquatic > Freshwater > Lake | place: Tanzania: Lake...
CACCACGGGTCCGACTTGCACCGCTTGCACTTCCACCTCCACTTCCGGTCGCGACTTCATCAGCGCATCGAGCATGACCGTCTCCTTCGCAAACGTCCACTCCGTCGCACCGACTTCTTTCGGCGTCTTCTGAACCATCTCCAATGCCGCTTTCACATTCTCCGGCGAGGGCGGACGACGTTTGATGTTCCAAACCTTCTGGCGCGCATCGAGCGGAATGTCGTTGGTCGCACCGCGACGGATCAACAGCAACGTCTTGAACGCTTCCGCGCCGATGCGGCCACCGACAAGCTGGCACCATTCCTCGGACGCAGGCCGTTGGAACTTCGTCAGGTTGTCCACCTGCGTCACGTCGCCGTTCGCGCCCGCCATGAAAAGCACCGGCAACGACGCGTTGCCCGTCGCGCCGCGCAGCGCTTGTTCCATTGACCAAATCCAATTCGCCGAAATGCCGCCGGGACTGGCCGTCGCATGACAGGCGTAGTTGACTATCACGCCGAGCAAGTTGCCCTTGGCGTCCCACGCACCTACAACGCCGACCTGCGGGTCGGTCGGCCCTGCGTAGCCGATGATGTCGGGATTGCCCGCGCCGGGATGCGAGTAACTCAAGCCGTTCTTCATCCTCAGGCGACGATTGAACGCGACTTTGTCCTCGTGACCGAAACCGACCGCGAGCTTCGCGTCAGCGCGAATCTCGTTTGCGAACACGACCGCCTCGATGGTTTGTTGTTTGAGCCGTTGCGTGTAACCGGGATTGGCGGTGGTGGATTTGTCGAACACGAGTTCCTTGACCAACGCCGGGGCGTTGTCGTAATCGCCCGGTTCGTTCATGCCGATTGGCCCCGCCGAATGCGTGTGCGACGCGGCAATCAAGACGCACTCCGGTTTGATGCCGCAACGTTTCTGGATCTCCGCCCGCATCTCCTTCACCAGATACCGGTTGATGAACAGAATGTCCATGCTGACGAGCGCGACCCGTTGTTTGCCGTCGTCGAACACGGCCACGCGCACTTTGCACGGGTCGTGGAAGATTCGGTGATAACTTTTGCCGTAACCGCCCGGCGCTTCCATGCCGATGTCAGGCGTGATGTCGCGCTCGGCGAAACCGGCCTTGAATGTTGGCGCAGCGTAAGAAGTCAGCGCAGCGAAGAGGATAGCGAGAAGTATGGTCTTCATGGCGGCCACCATACCTCGACACGCAGCGTGCTTCAATATCGGACTTCCAACGATCCGCCGTGTTCGCCGTTGGCGAGCATCATGCCCGGGCGAAGAGTGATGACGTGACGTGCGCGGGCCGTGCGAAGCTCGACTGCGCCGCCTTCGAGCAGCCGCGCACTCGCCAACGCCCCTTCCCCACCCTCGCGGTACGGCAACAACACCGTCACGAATCGCCGGCGTGTCGCCGGTTCATCGGCGTGCGCGGTAAGGTGCCATTGGTCGGGATAACTCTTGCCTTTGACTTGCTCGTTCGGCGCGGCCGGGAACTTGCCCGTCTGTTCGAAACGCAGTTTCGCGGGCGCGAGGAACTGAACCCACAACCGCGCGGCGCCACGCTGGATCGTCACGCTTGTGCGCGCGTCATCCACTTTCATCTCTTCGAGCGCGTGAAGCCACCACTGAAAAGTCGCCGACTTCGGACTCTCCAATTCATCAACGATGACGACCATCGCCTCATCGCCACCTTGCGGACGCAGATAAATCACGTGACGATCAAATTGCTTTAGCCGTCCTTTGTAGGCGGCGTGCGCGTCGCCCATCGCGTAGTGCGCGTAGTCGTTGCTGCCGTACGCGGCGATGCGACCGCGTGCGCCGGCGTCGTTGGTGGGCTGGCCTTCGCCGTCCACGGTGATACTGTTGCCCGCTTTCGTCAGGCGCGCCCACATGCGTTCGTGCGGGCTGTTGTTGAGATCGTAGTAGCCCGACGCAATCGCCAGCGGCTCGCCAAACGCATGGAGGACAAACGCATTCTGGTCAGCGTAGCCATGGCTGATCGAACCCAGCGGACAACTGCGCAGGAGCACTTGCACATTGCGCGCGCCGTCAGCCAGCGCCGAGTGCATCGCCACCAGTCCGGCGTCGCGGAAACAGCGCGCCTGAGGCAACTCATCGGGCGCGCGAGATTTCAAATCGCCGGGCTGGAAAAGGAATGCCATCAAACCGTTCGGACGCGCTTTGAACTGCTCGGCGTACCAGAGCGCGTAAGGATTGCGAAGCCACGCGCCGAGCACGAACATCGTCTGCGGCCTGTCCGCCGGGAACGATTGGCCGTCGCCGAAGGGCGACATCTTGCTGTAGGGCGGGTTGCCGTAAAGTTTGTATTGCCACGCATTCCGCGTCAACGGACGTTCACCCACCGGCGCGCCCGTGGCTCGTTCGATGACCGCGCAGATGCGCGCATACACGTTCCAATACCAGCCCCAATAATACGGCCCGTCGGTCCAGCCGCCGTCCTCGCCGCCGAACGGCGGATAATATGGCGACCAGTATTGCAGGAGGACGTACTCCAACCACTCCTCGACCGGCAACTCGCCCGCCATCACGATGCACGCTTCCGTCAAATCAGGCACGTAAAACCCCATCGTGTGACTGCGGAACGGACTCGTCTCAAAAGGAATCTTGCGCAGCCCGTCGTAAAGCTGACGCATCCGTTCCCCGAGCACTTCGCGACATTTCGCGCGCTCCGCGTCGCTGAGCAGCGGATACACGTAATCATACGTCCGCGAACACGCGCGCACGATGTGCGTCCCAAAACCGTCGTAGCTGGCGAAACTCGTGCTGCCGTGCGGATCCCAACCGATCATGTGCATCAACAATCGTCGCGCTTCCGCGCCGAACCGTTCCTCGCCAGAGAGCAGGTAGGCTTCCGCGCAGATATCCATTTGATCGGTGACCTTGCGAAATCGAAAGTAGGCGTTCACAACCGTAGCGCTCCTCTTCGGGTCGCGTCGGTCCGGGAACGCGGGCGGCTCCGGCAGCAAAGGTTTCCCAAGGGCCGCTTTCGCAGATTTCAACACGGGCGTCGCGGCCCACTCCATCTCGCCGCGCGACTGTGCGCGAAACTTCTCCACATCTCCCGGCCGCAATCCAACGCGCGGACGCATCGCCGACAACTGTTTCACCACCTCGCGCACATTTGGAAACGGAATCCGCGGCACATTCGCCGGCACTTCAAACGCGCGCACGCGGCCAAACGCGCCGTTCACGACGCCATAACGCCAGAACCACTGTCCCGGTTCCAGCACTTGTCGCGGCACCTCGATGCAGTTGCCGCACTCGCGTTGAATCGTTGCGTTCGCCGGAAACTCGCGCGACCGGCTGATCTGAAGCACGTAACGTTTCGCGCCCTCCACCGGCAACCACACAAACGCCGGCGGATTCGCGATCACCTTGCTCCCGTCCGCCGGCGCGCAGGACACCTCGCGCGCGCCCGGCTCGCGTTCCATCCCCAGCAACGAGGTAGCTGCCAGAAAGACACATGCAGCAACCAATCGCCTATTTGATTTCATGCCGCTCCACGATCCGTAACATTACCGGACCAACAAGCCCCGACGCTTGCAGTGGCGCATTCTTCGCCAGAGTGTCTTTCGCCATGAACGTCTGCCGTTTCTCGGACGGCAAGGCGCGGTCGCCGACAAGACGGTTGTTCCAAGCATTGACGACTTCGATCTCCAATTCGTTGCGGCCTTGCTTAACCGCGTCAGTTACGTCCACGCGCCACGGCGCGAGCCAGAACGTGCCAAGAGTCTTGCCATTCAGCCGCACCGTCGCGAGGCCGTGAACGGTTCCAAGATCAAGATATGTCCGACCGCTGACAACTGACGACTGACAACTGAAAACTTTCCGGTAGATCGCGACGCCAGAGTAATGGCGAATCGTCTCCTCCGAACGCGTCGTCCAATCCGCGAGCTTCTCGAAGGTCACCTTCTCCGCACCGAATTGCACTTCCCAAGGACCAGCGATTTCCTGCGGCGCTGGAACGGAGGCAACGTTGAGCGTTCGCGCCTTGCCGTCGGCGCTCTTGAGCGCGTAGTCACCGGGTTGCCATGCCAACGCTTCGTCGCGTGTGAGTTCGACGGCACGTTCCGTCTCGGGCGTCTTCATCAACTCCACGATCTCGGAATCGCCGAGCGCGAGCGAGACGCTCTCAAAGCCGCGCGTCTCACCCCGGAACTTCAAGTCGGTTCCCGACGGCGCAAGTGCGACGCGACTGCTTTTCAGGCCGCGATGAACGAACTTGCCGTTGAGATACAGGCTCGGCTGGTTATCGCGATAGACAACCGCAACGTGCGTCCAATCGGACAGCGATGACGCATGAACCAGCACGGGCGCGAAATAACTCGCGCCGTGCTCGAATACGGAAACGCCGTTGCGCCCGACGGCAAGTCCGCTGCCTGCCCCGTTCGCTCCGCCGTGCGCCGGGAAGATTACGTCGTTGCGTGGATCGCCCATGCCGCGAACACCTTCGTTCGTCTCGGCCAGCAGCGTCGTGTCTGCGGCGGGCTTGACCCACAGGGCGAACGTGAAGTTGCCCGGTTTGCTCTCTGTCGCGACCGACGGAGTCCACGTGGTGTCGAGCAACGGTTTGCCGTTGCGTGTGACGGAGACGATGCGGCTCGAATCGGTCTTCTCGCGAAACACAACGAAGACCGAACCGTGGGGCCCGAACCGCATTGGCAATCGTACCGTGCCGCCGGCTTGGTCATAGACGGCAGGGCGCGTGACGCGGCCAGTGACGGGACACCAGAGTTCCGCCGCTTTGCCGTCGATGCGGAACATCGCCACGGTCGTGATCTCCTTTGCCTGCGGATTGGTCACGAAATAGATGTCGGCGTCTTTGCCGCGCCGATGCGTGAAGAGCAACTTCTTCCCGCTCTGGAAATCCGAAGCGATGTCGAGCCCCGGCACGGTGCGGAGTTCCGTCGCCAGACGACGGACTTCCTCGTCGCAACGCGGATAGTTCTCCATGCTCGGCGAACGCGACGGCGCGGGGCCGATCACTTTCGCGCCGGCCTTGGAGAGCGCGACAATCTTCCGCAGCACCGCCGGCCGCATCGTGGCTAGCTCGGGCAACACGAGCGCGCGATAGGTCGTGCCGTGCGGAAGCGTCAACAGGCCGTTCTTCACGCTGAGCTTGTCGAGAATGACCTCGGCGTTGATGTAGTCGAAGTCGCAACCCGTCGGAAGTTCGGGTTTGCAAACACCGGTCATCTTCGGGGCGTCATCGCCGATGAAGTATGCGACATCGGCGACGCGCGCGCCTTGTTGGAGCAGGAAACAGCAACGACGCAGATAGTCCACCCAAGCGCGGCTTGCGTCGAACCACGTGTTGTGCCGGTTGAACTCGGTGCCGAACCACGCGTTGATACCAGGGCGACGGTCTTCCCACGGTTGGTGGATATACACGTGGAAGACGAAGTGGTTGATGCCTTCGCAGAACGCCCAGTCGCCACGCGCCTTCAACGACGACGGCACACTCTGGAACGCCGGGCCGCCGGTGAACGCCTCGGCGGAGACGATCGGTTTGCCGTAGGTATTGGCGCACGACGACGCAGCGCGCAGTTCGATGCTGCCGAGGTTGCCTGTGGCCCAGAACTCGCCGCCGATACAGTCGGATTGGCCGCCGTATTGGAGAAATTCCGCAGGGAAACCCCAGTGTCCGTAGTTCTCCAACCAGAGTTGCAGTCCGTGCGGGCGGCAGAGGTCGCGCAGGCCGCCGACGTAATCGGTGGCGATGTGGTCGGCAACGAGCCGGCGCAGATCCCAAAGAAAACGGTCCGACAAATCCGCGCTCCCCACGACGCGCCCCGTCAACACCGGCAGCCACGGCGTCGGGTCGTAGCCGTAACGTTTGCGGAACGTGGCGCCGAAACCATCCGTCCAGTTCTGCGACCCCATTTCGTAGCTGTCAGCCACGACGTGCTTGAACGCTTTACGATCACGCGTGGGCATCCGTTTCAGCAATTGTCCGATGAACGCGTCGAAGTGGACGCGCGCGGCGGCGCGGTTCATCTTGTCCACTTCGAGTCCCTGGCCTTCGGGCGAAGCGGGCGCGTTGCGCGTGCCCGTGGTCGTCATGCCGGTGCGGAGAATGACCCATTCGCCGGCGGGAACGTCCCAGCGCAGCGTGCCGTCGGAGGAGAGCTTGGCGGTGAGATTGAGCACGTTGCGCGGCGGGATGGCCGGCAGGTCTGGCTCCGTCGCGGCGGGCCAGAGATACGTGTCCCACATCGGCAATGGCGTCGGGTGCATCTTGCCGAGTTGTTTCTCGATGAACGACTCGACGCGCGCGGCAGCGGAAAGCGTGACCTCACCTTCCACGCTTTTACCGGCAACATGTGTGAGCACAAGACGAAATCGCTTTGCCGTCGTGGCTGGAAACGACACCACAACTGGTCCGCGCGGGATTGGCCCAACGTGCAGGTTCATGTTCGAGCGGTCGAACTTGAACGACTTCACGGAACGGAACTGGCCATCCTCACCAGCAACCAACAACTCACAGGTAGCCGACCAGCCGGTTTCACCGGGAGTAATCGCGACGCTGCGGGCTGTCTGTGGCTGTGAGAGTTCGATCTCAACGGGGGCGCTGCCTTTCAGCGCGACGGTGGCGAGCAAGTCGGCGTCGTGTTGCGGCGCAGGAAACGCGAGCACCGCGACATCCTGAAACGGTTCTTTCGGCGTCGCGAGTTTCTGGTGGAACTTCGCCGGGCCGGTGACGCGCGTTTCCGACGAGACGAGGTAGCGCATTGCCTGTTCTGGTTTGATCCACGGTCCGCCGGATTGACTCCAACCGGGACAGTTGAACATGCCGATGTTGACGCCGGTGCGTCCGCCCTCGCGGATGGTGTGCTCGACGAGTGACCACCAGTCCTCGCTGAGCACTTTCACTTTGCCGGCAGGAATGTCGTCGAGGAAGATGTTGCCGATGAGCGCCTCGCCGATGCCGACGCGGGCCATCGCTTCGAGGTCGCGCGTGAGACCTTCCTTGGAGATGTTATCGCTGATCCAATACCAGTAACACCACGGCTTCGTCTGTTCCGGTGGCCGGCGGAAACCCTCCTCAAGATTCGCGGCGGACGATGTCAAGGCAACCGCGCTGAGGAGAGCGATGACAAACTTCATGGCTGCTTATCAGCCTTCAACGCGATGTGAGCGTTCATCTTCCCCTTGTACTCGCCCTTGAGTTGTCCGTCGGAATAGGTCATGTGGAACTTCGGCTTCTCGAAGACCATTTGCCCGCCCTTCGGTTGGCCGGCGATGACCCACGAGTTCGTCTTCTTCCCGTGGGCAACCTTCAGGTCCAGTGAGTTTCCGTTGATGACGCCCCACGCGTGGCACTCTCCGCACTTCGGTTGCGCCTTCATCACGACGGCGTTCGTGACGCTCTTGTCCTGAGCTTCGTAAGGATCGAAGACGCCGGTGAGTTTGATGTCCGCGCCCAGTGCGCTGGTAACGCCGAGGATGAGTGCGTGCTGGATTACTTTCATGTCCATGGCTTATATCACTTACGCGTCGCTCGGCAACGCGAAATTTGTTAAAGTACGACGACGATGAAGGAGAACACTATGTTTCGATTTGTAATTGTTTGTCTCTGTCTGATGGGAGTTGGAATGCTGGCCGCGGAAAAGAACACGGCGGCCAGCAAACTCGTCGGCACTTGGAAACTCATCGCAATCGAAGAGCGCGACGCCGATGGCAAGCTGACCGTGCCTCTCGATTACGGCGCGGACCCGGTGGGGCTTTTGATGTACGACTCAACCGGCCACATGGCAGCGCAAGCGATGCGTCGGGGCCGGGCGAAGCTTCCGTCCGATGACGTTCATCTGGCGACGCCCGAACAGGCAAAGGCGACGTTCACCGGCTACAACGGCTATTTCGGCACCTACGAGGTCATCGAGAGCGAGAGCATTGTCATTCACCACGTTGAAGGCAGCATGATTCCCAACTGGGAAGGCGGCGATCAACGAAGGAAGTTCACCATCTCCGGTGACAAGCTCATCCTCGAACCGCCGCCCATCCAGGCCGGCGGCTCCAAACGAGTTCGCCGTCTAACGTGGCAGCGAGTCCGATAGTATCGTCACCGGGCCGAGCAGGCCGGACTCGAGCAACGTATCCTCTTTTTTCCAAAGCCGCCACGTGGCGAAAGTATGGCGACCGGGGGAACTCGGTTTGCCTTCGGCGATCCACGCGGGCCATGAACTGAGGTTGCCACCCGCTCCGCGCTCGCTCACTTCGGGCACCTGCTCATCGCCGATGAGGCGATTCGCCCAGAGATTGACGACGCTGATCTCCAGCGTGTTCTCGCCGGGCTTTACCGCCGACGTAATCTCCACGCGGTACGGTTCCGTCCAAACGATGCCGCAGTCGCGTCCGTTGACTTTCACCTGCGCCATCACGGCCACTTTGCCGAGGTCGAGGAAGCAGCGTGATCCGTGAAACGTGAAACGTGTCCGGTAGGTTGCCGTGCCGGAGTAATAACGAATCCCCTCCTCCGGTCGCTTACTCCAATCGTCTAACGTCGCAAACGCCGTTTTCGCCGGGCCGCCCCATTTCGGGTCAAAGCTGACTTCCCACGGGCCAGTCAAAGTACTCCTCACGCTCCGCGTGAGGTCTGTGCCGGAGTCATCACGCGGAGCGTGATGATTACTTTTTCTACTTTTCCGGAACACAACGAAGTAACTCTGGCTCGGCTCGAATTGAAGCCGCACCGTCGTGCGCCCTTCCTGCTCGCGAAACTCCGGCAGCGCGCGCTTCTCGCCGGTGATCGGATCCCACAACTCTGGCTGTCGTCCCGTCACACGGAACCGGCATTCAGCGGACAGTGGCCCGGCGGTGCGATTGCCGACGAAGTAAATCTCCGTGCCCGTGTCGCGACGGTGAATGTAACGCAGATCGCCGTCCGACTCGAAATCCGGCGGCACGCCCAGCCGCGTCAAGATATGCGCGGTTGTGTCGTAACTCGGATAGATATCCGGGAACGGCGGCGCCGGGGGAGTCAGCTTCCACGGCAGCATGTTCCACGCGCCGAGTTCGCGCGCGGCCTGCAACTCACCATCGACTGTCAAACCGCTGCTCCACTGCTTGTCGCTCACAACCAACATTTTCTTGCCACCCCGAAACTCTATCGCCAACGCGCCAATCAACCCGGCTGGATTGGGGTCATCTCCGCCGTTTTCGGCCGTCACCGTGATGACGTTCTTGCCGGGCTTCAGCAACGCCGCCACGTCCATCACTTCCTGACGGTGAAAATTGGAACCGCTCCCTGCTTTGCGGCCGTTGATGAACAACGTGAAACCGTTGTCAGCAGTCATCGTGGCCTTGGCCGATGCAATCGCGCCCGCGATCTCCACCTCGCGGCGGAAGTGACGTTTCCCCGCCGGGACATTGAGACCGGGTTTGCCTTCGTTGTGCCAAATCCATTTCGCAGTCGCCAGCGGGTTGTCTGGCTCAACCGGCTTCGCTGTCGCCGGTGTGTCGCGGATGACGTTCTTGTTTCGCCAGATCTCGGCGGCGAGCCGCTGCACCTCAGTGTCGCACTTCGGGTAATTCTCCAAGCTCGGTGAGCGTTGCGGCGGCGAGCCGACCACGGTCGCTCCGCCCCTCACCAGTTGCCTGAGCTTTCGGAGCAATGCCGGCGTCATCGTGTCGAGTTGCGGCAACACCAGCAGCCGGTAACTCATGCCATCAGGGAAAACAATCCGACCGTCCTCGACCGACGCTCTTTTGATGAGCGTCCCCGGCTCGCACCCGTCGAAGTTGTAACCGCGACGATCCGGGAAACCGGTGAGCGTGGCCGAAACAGGCGGACGGAACACGTTCGGCGCGCCCTCGGCGTCGAGATACAGAATGTCAGCCACCGGCAACCCGCGTCGCAGCATCGCCTGGCATCGCGTCAGATACGTGTGATATGCCGATGCCATCTCCCACCAAGTCTGTGTCCGGTCCCAGTGGACGCCGTACGGACCGAACGTCATCCCCGGAAACCGGTTGAGCCACGGCTGATGTTGGTAACGGTGAAACACAAACCGGTTCACGCCGGCACACAACGCCCAGTCGCCTTGCTGTTTCATCGAGGCGGGATGTTGCAGCCAACGGTCCCCGAGCGACGTGAACGCTTCCGCCCCCACAACTGTCCGTCCCATCGTGTGCGCGATCGAGACCGCCTCGAACACACTGAACTCCGTGCTAAACCCGTAGCCCTTCGACCAGAATTCACACATCGGCACGTCAGCCGCGCCGCCAAGCGCGAGATCACCGGCGGGATTGAGGTCGTACGGCTCGATGGACAACGTGAGCTTGTGCCGCTGGCCGAGTTCCTTCAAGCGGTACGCGTGGTTCTCGATGAGCAGTTCCGCCGCGGTCCGCCGCAAGTCCCACAGGAACCGTTCCGACACCTCGACGCTCTCCACGACGCGCCCCAACATCACCGGCAAGAATCGCAACAGATCGTAGCCGCGTCGTTGCCGGAATTCCTCACGGAATCTGCCCGACCAGTTCTGCGAACTCATTTCCCAACTGTCGAAGTGCAGC
>Ga0194112_10012202_pt1 | contig 10527 bp, 9 predicted proteins | sample TA2MahC400mmetaG_FD_146191 | JGI IMG/M metagenome (GOLD analysis project Ga0194112, IMG submission 146191) | Freshwater microbial communities from Lake Tanganyika, Tanzania - TA2015016 Mahale Deep Cast 400m | ecosystem: Environmental > Aquatic > Freshwater > Lake | place: Tanzania: Lake...
TCATGATGTGATCTTTTCAGGGTCTCTCGTTCCACAGGATGAATTTCATACCAAACGCATAAAAGTGCTTGCCAGCTTGTTGAAGGCAGGAGTTGATGTGAAAATTTATACGGATAAAAAGCCCTACCAACCCGGCGTCTTATTCTTGAAGAATGCTCTGTATTATTTGAACAGGGTGATACAGGCGACCGGACAGAATGAACTAGCGAAACGCCCTTTTTTTAGGAGGCTGAACCGGTGGGACTCACCCATGAGGATTCCGGCCGACTTACGGGATCTCTTAGAAAAAGCGGCCAATCCCTTGTATGGTTTGGGAATGTATGGTGCGTTGGCAAAGGCTGGCATCGTACTGAATGTTCATGCCGATGTAGCCGGGGATTATGCCGTCAATATGCGCCTATTTGAAGCAACGGGTGTGGGAAGTTGCCTCGTCACGGATCATAAGAAGAACATCAAGGATTTGTTTGAACCAGATCATGAAGTGATCACTTTCAAGACAGACATAGAGGCGGTCGCCAAAATTAGGTGGTTGATAGAACATCCTGAAAAACGGAGAGAAATTGCATCTGCCGGACAACAACGAACCTTAAAGGAGCACACCTTTGAGAAAAGAGCAGCTATTCTGAATGAGATCATAAGCAGAGAGCTGAATAGACGATAATGCAATACGCTATGGGTTTGGAGATATGGAAGAAATTCAAAACACTGATTTACATATCTTATGTATCTCGGGATGAAAAGATCCGTCTTTATCACGTCCTGTTTCTGTTACCCCTTTTTGTTGGAATCTGGGAGGTTTGGAATTGGGCAAAATATTTTTATGCTGCCACTTTCCCTGTTTTTTTTCTTATTAAGAGAAATAAGTCGATTTTCATCGAGAGGCCTATGCTCTACTTTCTTATATTTCTTGGGATAACGGTCCTTCTCAATGCGATGAACTATTCACATTTCTATCAGATTCAACAAACTGATGCATGGCGGATTGCGGTTTCATTTCTTATGGCAGCAGCGTTTATTTCCACGGAGTCGAGCGGAAAGGATCTTACAGTCGCGGTTGTAGCAGGGCTGACAATTATGTATATCTATTTAACTTTTTTTTACCAAGACCTTCCTTCATATGTAGCTCAAAGGGCTATTCTGAAGGGAAACTTCATGGTTATCCTTGGGCTCTGCGGGGTGCGTAGCCTTTTAATGAGGCAACATAAAACCGCGGTAGCCATTACTATTTTGTGCCTCCTCTTTGGCCAGAGAAGCACCTGGCTCGGTTTGGGGGTTTCATGGTTCTTAATCCTCATGGCGCGACTCACAAATGGATACAAATTGGGTTTCTGGTTAGCAGGAGTCGCTTTTGTGATGTTTATTTTCGCCGAATTTATTCTAGCCATTGACCCGTTTGCAACATATCCAATTCTTGGAGATGCTCTGGAGTTTTCATCTGGACGGTCTTTTTTGTATTCGCTGGCTCTGGAATCCTGGGGGCGCAACATTCTTGAGATGTTTCTCCCAAAATATCCAGGCCACTCATCGGAGTATATCTCGATATTTACCTTAAAGATGAAAGACATTATGGCATTGCAGTGCCCCCATTCGGTTGTCCTTCAATATCTCATTGACTATGGTATCCTTCTTTTCTTGTTTTTTCTGTATGGAATGTTCAAAATGGCAACAGGCCCTGCAAAGCTATACGTCTTTTATATCCTGTTTGTCAATTCGACTGATTGTTCATTTGGAAAACCAGAGGTTGCATCGGCCTTTATAATGCTTGTAACCGAAATGAATAGGTTTATAATCGGCCCATGGATGAAAGTCCGTCGTCAAACGACGGGTGCTCATTTTTATAGTTCAGTGAAGGGCCCTCCTGTCGGCCCTAACTTTGGAGAAATCCATTGAATACCAAGATGAAAAAATTGGCCGAGGCATGTCTTCCTTCGTTTCTTGTGACCCAAGTGCGCATTTTGTTGCGAACTGGCAATAGATTTGTCGGAAACTTTTCAAGCTGGGGCGAGGCGAGGTCCGTTTCATCCGGTTATGACACTCCGGAGATCCTCAATAAATGCCGGAAAGCACATCTCAGGGTCAAGTACGGTGAGGCGGCCGGTGAGCGTGATTCGGTACTCTTTACAGAAGCACAGCATTCCTGGCCTATCCTTGCAAGTTTATTACAGGTAGCCGCAGAGGATAAGAGGCTGGATGTCCTCGATTTCGGCGGTTCACTTGGAAGTAGTTATTTCCAATACCGCTCTTTTTTACAGAGAATACACTCGTTACAATGGAGTATCGTTGAACAATTACATTTTGTAGTCTGTGGACGGGCCGAATTCGAAGATGATTGCCTTCGATTCTTTAGTACTGTAGAGGAGTGCCTTCGAGAACGCAGGCCCAACGTGATCTTGCTTTCAAGTGTTTTGCAGTACCTCCCTGATCCACGTACTGTTGTGGAGGATCTGATCAATACGAAAATTCCCTGGTTTATCGTGGACAGAACCCCACTAACAAAAAAAAGTACATGCCTATGCATTCAGAAAGTTGACCCATCCATTTACAGGGCCAACTATCCATGCTGGACTTTTCATGAGAACTAATTTTACGACTGGTTTCATAAAGAAAAGAGCATCTTCCAATTTCACTTCCATCATGACAAATTCTACATTTCAAGAGGTAAAGCGTTTTCTTTCAAGGGTCTTATCGTTAGATTCGATTGGCCGATTACCAACCTTGAGGTCTAATCGAACGGCGAACTTTGAATGGACGACGGAATAAGATTATGAGTTGATATTTTTACGAAGTGTACGTGCAGACACTCTGTCTTTAGGGGGAGTATGTTTTGGGTTTTGAGTTATGTGCTCGCGTTAAGACGTGGATTTATAGCCAACGATTTTGCCCATCTGTATTGGGCGGTATGATTACTCCTTTTTATTTTGCGAGGAGAGAATTGTACCTATCCATGAACCGGCTTGGTAGGCACATTACAGGCGCCGTTCTGGACGTGGGGTGCGGCAGCAAGCCGTATCAGCACCTGTTTAGTGTCACCAGCTATATCGGTATGGAAATCCAGAAAGGGGCAAAGGATGGATCGATGGAGGCAGATGTCCTTTATGACGGGAGAGTGTTCCCTTTCAGAATGGAACAGTTTGATAGCGTTTTGTGCACCCAGGTTTTAGAACATGTGTTTGAACCCAGCGCTTTTTTGAAAGAGATCCATAGGGTTTTAAAGCCCGGAGGAACTTTGTTGCTAACGACCCCATTTGTCTGGGATGAACATGAACAGCCTGCAGACTATGCCCGATACACCTCCTATGGGTTGAATCATCTCCTGAGAGCCAATGGATTTAAGATAGTAGAGCAATATAAAACCATAAGCGACGGGAGGTGTTTTTTCCAACTTGCGAGTGGGGTGATTTATAAAAAGATAATGCCCTTGTCCAAAATTGTGCGATTTGTTGCGTTTAGCGCTACTTTTCCTTTAATAAATTTCCTGGGCAGCCTTATCGGTCGCTTGTTGCCAAGACATCAGGACCTTTATCTGGACAATGTGATTCTCGCGCGGAAAGGACCTCATTACGGAGCGTAAAAACGCATTCTTTGGCGTCAACGTATTGATCACAGGAGGTCTAGGGTTTATAGGATCTACGTTGGCCTATAAATTAGTAGAACTGGGTGCTTACGTAACTCTGGTTGATAGCTTGATCCCCGAATACGGAGGCAACCTGGTTAACATACACGGTCTGGAAGGTAAAGTTCGGGTTAATATCTCGGATATAAGAGATGCTCATAGTATGAAATACCTTGTGCAGGGACATACCTACCTCTTTAATCTGGCAGGCCAAACGAGTCACATAGATTCGATGCGGTCCCCCTTTACGGATTTAGACATAAACTGCGCGGCACAGCTCTCTCTGCTGGAAACATGTCGCACGTACAACCCTGATGTGAAGATCGTCTTTGCGAGCACCCGGCAGATATATGGCAAGCCCGACTATCTTCCTGTGGACGAAAAACATATCCTCCGCCCGGTCGACGTAAATGGGATCAACAAGATGGCGGGGGAATGGTACCATATTCTCTACAACGATGTTTATAATCTTCGAACCTGTTCTCTGAGACTAACCAATACTTATGGCCCCCGAATGCGCATAAGAGACGCTAGACAGACATTTCTGGGAATCTGGATCAGGCTTTTGCTTGAGGGAAAACCCTTTGAGGTCTGGGGAGGGAATCAGCTTAGGGACTATACGTATGTTGGTGATGCTGTGGATGCTATGCTCTTAGCTGCCGAAAGTAAATCGGCGGATGGTAAGATCTTCAATCTTGGGGGTGAAAGGGTCTACACCCTTCTCGAGACAGCCCAGGTCCTTGTGGATGCGAACGGGGATGGTTCATTCATCGTAAAAGAGTTCCCAAAGGAGATGAAAAAGATTGATATCGGCGACTATTACAGCGATTACGGATCAATACAAAGGGAGTTGGGATGGCGACCGAAGAAGAATCTTTGCGATGGTTTGAAGGAGACGCTCCGCTATTTTAAAAGGGAGATAAAAAATTATGTCTGAGGCATTTATTCCCTTTGGCGACCTGAGCTTGACCTATATGTGCCATCGGGAGATTATCGACAGGGCGCTCAATCAGGTCTTGGAAAAAGGCTGGTTCGTTCTGGGTAAAACACTTGAGCAATTTGAATCATCCTTTGCAGCGTATTGTGGAGTTAAGTATGGCGTCGGAGTCGGGTCAGGCACTGAAGCCCTGCATCTTGCCTTGCTGGCTTGCGGTATTGAGCGGGGTAGTGAGGTCATAACCGTTGCGAATACTTGTGTGCCAACCGTAGCGGCCATTAGTTTTGCAGGAGGCGTTCCCGTTCTTGTCGATATTGATCCAGCTACCTACACTATGGACGCCAGCCGGATTGAGGAGAGAATAACGGAAAGAACTAGGGCGATAGTGCCCGTGCATCTTTATGGGCAGTGTGCCGATATGGATTCAATTGGCCAAATAGCCGCGAAATATGACCTACGCGTTGTCGAAGATTGCGCACAGGCTCATGGGGCTACCTACAAAGGCCGGATGGCTGGCAGCATGGGCGATATGGGTTGCTATAGTTTCTATCCAAGCAAGAACCTAGGAGCCTATGGTGATGCCGGAATGGTGATTTGTAAGGATCCGGCGGTTGCGAATCTCGTGCGAAGTCTCAGGAATTATGGTCAGACTCGGCGTTACGTTCATGAGAGAAAAGGATTCAATAGCCGATTGGATGAAATACAGGCTTCGATCCTGTTGGCAAAGCTTCCGCATCTCAAAGCCTACAACCGACGTAGAAGAGAAATTGCACATGTTTACACGGAGGCTTTTCGCGAGCTCGATTGGTTGATAGCACCAACGGAAGGAGAGGGAAGGCACCATGTGTTTCATCTGTATGTTGTACGAACAGTCAAAAGGGGGCCCTTTCAAGAATATCTTCAAAAACATGGAATCGAGACATTAATTCACTATCCCATTCCCATTCACCAACAACCGGCATATGTAGAATGTCTTCCGCAGGCGAAATACCTGTCAGTAACCGACTCCCAGGCCCCTCATTTACTCAGCCTCCCTCTTTATCCGGAAATGACAGATTCTCAGGTGAACCATGTTATAGAAACCGTACGCGCCTGGAATCCTATGAGTAGAGGATGACATGCGAGAGTTTTGTACCTATTTTGACAAGAATTATCTAATAAGGGGTTTAGCGCTTTACAATTCATTAGAAAAGCACTGTCCAGATTTTCGCTTATGGATTCTCTGCATGGATCCGTTATGCTTTAACTATCTCCGCCAGCTTAATTTGCAGAATGTGGTGCTTATCCCCTTGGATCATTTAGAGAATGGAGATGTTGAACTTCAGAAAGCGAAGTCTAACAGGAGTGCAGTGGAATATTACTTCACGTGTACGTCCTCAATACTTCTATACATATTCAAGCGGTTTCCAGGAGTTGATTCTCTGACCTATATCGATTCTGATTTTTTTCTTTTTTCTGATCCTTCAGTGGTATTTGATGAAATCGGTGAGCATCCGATAGCAATTACGGCTCATCGGTTCTCTCCTGATTTTCATTATCTGGAGCGGCGTTACGGTTTGTATAACGTAGGGTGGCTCACCTTCCGCCGGTCCACAATTGCTCTGGAATGTTTGCAGAGATGGCGAGCGCAGTGTCTTGAATGGTGCTATGACAGAGTAGAAGACGAACGGTTTGGGGACCAAATGTACCTGAATGATTGGCCAAGGCGATACCCGGAAACGTATGTCATCCAGCATAAAGGTGTCAATCTCATGCCGTGCAATATCGGAAACTATGCCATTTATATCAAAAACAATCAGGTATACGTGGATGATGCCCCGCTCATTTGCTACCACTTCTTTGGATTAAAGGGTTACAGGGGAATGATCTACTATCTCTCTCTGTCGCGGTACGGGGTAGATCCTACACCTCAGGTGCTAAAGGGAATCTATGAACCGTACCTTAAATGCATGGATCAAGTTCAATCTTTAACCCTGTCGAAATTTATTATTGTGAGAGAAACGAAAACATTAAGAGGGAGGAGGAGGGGGAGCCTGCTACTGAGGATTCATTCGAGATGTGCTCGTATGATAGCCGTCACGAAAGCAATAGTACGAAGACAATTTTTTCTGTCGGTGAGAGGGCACATCATTTTCAAGTTCATCCCGTGCGGAATTAAAACGTTATTCCAAGAATAAAAACGGTCACCATTACAAAGGTTAGATCAATGGACAAGTGCTGGTTGGACTGAGGGTAGGCTAATTTGGTTATAAATAGTGATGACAGATAGGTTGAGACTCTACTCAGACCGTAAGTACCTTACTCCTGGCAAAAAACACATAGTGATGCTTTATCCTTTTTGGGGACCGAATGAGGAGAATCCACATGACCCAACGAAGGGACGATTTGACCGGTATGCCTCTGGAGGTGGAAAGTTCTTTGAAATGAGTTCTCTTGATAAAAGCGATATAGTCGTTGCGCCCGGGGAATGGGAGGGCAAGGGAAAGAGTCAGAATATCGTCGAATTAGGAAGTGTAGCACATCAATACAATAAGCCAATAGCGATCTTCTTTAATAGCGACTCAGACGAACGAATCGATGTTTTCAATGCTTACGTTTTTCGTACCTCTCTTTATGCCTCTACGCGTCGGAAACGAGAATTCGCTGTCCCAGGCTGGAGTGAAGACCTTTTGGAAAAGTACTCAAGTGGTAAAATCGTTCTTCGAGAGAAGAAACCGAGGCCAGTGGTAGGGTATTGTGGATACAGCAAATTGAGTGTACAGAGATTAAAGCGACTTATCGTGTTTGCCGAATTCGTTATATCCGGTCACGGTATGAGTCGATCTTATGACTACGCCGGACTGAGGAGACGTGCATTAAATCGACTGGAAGCCGATCCCTATGTAGAAACTAATTTCATTGTTCGAAAGAGGTTTTGGGGGGGAGCCGTCGTCAAGGGGCGTTATCGTGCGGAGCTTGCAAGAGTCGTCCGTCGAGAATTTGTGGAAAACATCCTGAATAGTGACTATATACTATGTTCACGTGGGGCCGGTAACTTTTCATACAGACTTTATGAGACCCTTAGTTGTGGAAGAATTCCAGTCTTTATTGATACGGACTGCGTTCTGCCCTATGACCATCTTATCGATTGGCGAAAATACTGTGTGTGGGTGGATGAGCATGGTGTTGATCATATTGCCTCTTCGGTCAGGCGCTTCCATGATTCTCTTTCTCCTGGTCAATTCGAAGAGTTGCAGTGCAAGTGTCGACAGCTATGGGAGGAATGGATTTCACCTGAAGGATTCTTTGCAAACTTTCATCGCCATTTAATGGGATTAAATAACCCCGAAACCCTGCGAAGTGATTCTATACATAGGTAAAAGAGTACATAGATCTGTCGGAGACGGGCCTACAGCCGAAGAGTGCGAGTCCTGTGGAAGTTTGGATCATGACCTGATTGGAACAAAAAGAGGCTGGCATCTTCGGCAATGCAAGAGCTGCGGTCTGGTCGCCGTAAAGCCGCTTCCCGATGAAGACGCTCTTCGCAGGATCTATCAGATGTCTGCTGGTTACTATGTAACGGCTTCAAGAGATCTCTCCGCGACGTCCCCGGATGCAGCGATCGATCTACACCGTTTATTAAAGGGGATTGGAATCAAAGTAGGGAAACTGTTTGATGTGGGTTGCTCAACAGGGGCATTGATTTTTCATCTAAGAAGATTCGGCTGGGATGTCATGGGTTGCGATGTAAATGCCGATGCCGTGGCAATAGCCCGGTCAAGTGGACTCGATGTGTATCACGGTTCCATTGATGACGTCGATTGTGAACAAAGACATTTTGATGCCGTTAACATGAGCGATGTTCTAGAACATGTGAAGTCGCCGGGCCGAACGCTCCAGCGGGTACACTCTTTGCTTAATGAAAGGGGGGTGCTTGTACTTCGAATCCCTAACGCAGGTTGCGGATTTGCCCGGTCGACGTTGTTTCTCTCAAAGATAACCCGTTTGCCCTGGGCTCAATCAGAAGCTCCCTATCATCTCTTCGAATACAGTCATCAATCAATCAAAGGAATCCTGGAGAAAACCGGGTTTCATGTGGAAACAATTCTATTTGAAGGGAAAAGTCCTTTTTTGTATACAATCGGGGGGATGGGTTATTTTGATGAGCTGAAGCGGGAGATGAAATTGTCAGGAGAATATAAGTTCTCCTGGCATATGATTCCGTATCTGCCATCACTTTTTTTTGTCTCAGCGATTCTACTCCCTTTCTGGACCTATGGGAGAATGATAGACAGATTCCAATCGTCGGGCAGTTCAATGACGATCGTTGCACGAAGAAAATCATGATAAGAAAATATAGTATTTCTTTCGAGAATATACTATCTTTTCGTGTTGTGAACTCCAGCATTTCCAACTGCATTGAGGAGATTCTATCTCGTCTAAAGCATGGAGGTGACCCATTTTACTTTGTGTGCGCTAATCCGCACAGCATTGAGGTCGCAAGGAAAGACAGCCTGTTTCGCAAGGCCATCGAGAATGCAGACTTCGTCGTCCCGGACGGCATAGGTATCGTTTTGGCTTCCCATGTATTAGGGGGGAAAATTCGGCAGAGGATAACTGGGAGTGATATCTTTTGGGAAGTGAATAAGATCCTCAACAAACAACATAAATACTCCTGTTTTTTTCTTGGTGCAACCGAGAATACATTGCTTAAAATCAGAGAAAGAATGAGCATTGATTTTCCAAACATCAAGGTTGTTGGAATGTTTTCTCCCCCCTTCAAGGAAGTTTTCACTCATGAAGAAAATTATTCAATGCTTGAGGTCGTGAACAGGACCAATCCAGACATCTTGTGGGTTGGAATGACGGCTCCAAAGCAGGAGAAGTGGGTTTACATGAATAGAGATGCTTTGGATGTGAAACTAATTGGTCCCGTTGGTGCTGTTTTCGATTTCTATGCAGGAATTGTCAAACGGCCGGGTCCCTGGTTCCAGGAGCACGGGCTCGAATGGTTTTCTCGCCTTTTGCGGCAACCACACCGCCTGTGGAGACGAAACTTCTTTTCTAATCCAAAATTTCTATTAAGAGTTGTACATTATAGATTGACGAGAAATTTATAGGGACAGACTAATTGGTTTTTATTATTTTTGGTGGCCTTATTCTTAGGCATACTCATAGCGGTCACCTTGTGGCGATTTGATAACAAACAACCGGCTACTCGATAGTTTATATAACTCTAAATACAAAGGCTCACTTTCTTGGTCCCTAGCCGGGGCACTCTATTCGGTCCTCTGATGAATAATACTCTAAAATGTCTTGTTTCGATTAAAGTAGTATTGCTTCGGACATGGCTCTACCTATGCAAGGTGCGATATTTAAGGAGGGTTTGATGAATATCATCACTTTTAGGTGCACAGGCGTTCCGATGACAGGTCATATTTATGGATTCTTTTATCGAAAATCATCTTCTTGATATCAGGACCATCTATCTCCCAAAAGTCCCAGGTAAAGGTGCCTAAGGATTTCCCATTCTTAGCAGTATTTTCTGGTTACCTAAAAATTATTTACAATCTTAGACATCTAAATATTTCCAGCTATCTCATCGATGGATTGATCGCGCACGTAAATGAGGGTTAGTAGGCGTAGGGTAGTCTAGACTGAATTGCCAAGTTTAATAGGAGGAGTAACGGTGAGAGTGTTTGCAAATGGATATTTTTCGAGGTTGAAAATTGCAATTGACGAAATTCCAATGGGACAATTAGAACGAATTGTAAAAATGATCTTTGACGCTTACAGGAATAATAAATATGTGTTTATCATGGGAAACGGAGGGAGTGCCTCTACGGCCTCACATTTTGCTTGTGATCTAGGGAAAGGCACAATATGTAAAGGAAAATCCAGATTCAGGGTAGTAAGCCTCAATGATAACATACCTCTCATCACCGCCCTTTCAAATGACTTTGGTTATGAGCGGGTCTTTGTGGAACAGTTGATAAAT
>Ga0194112_10012204_pt1 | contig 10525 bp, 6 predicted proteins | sample TA2MahC400mmetaG_FD_146191 | JGI IMG/M metagenome (GOLD analysis project Ga0194112, IMG submission 146191) | Freshwater microbial communities from Lake Tanganyika, Tanzania - TA2015016 Mahale Deep Cast 400m | ecosystem: Environmental > Aquatic > Freshwater > Lake | place: Tanzania: Lake...
GGCCGCCTGTTGGGGTGGAGATCGGGTCGAGCGGGCTTAAGTACCCCTCTTCGAGCGGCGTCGCGACATCGGGCGCCCCGGCCTGCCGCGCATCGCTGACGACGTGGGTCGTAATCAGGATGACGACCTCTTGCTGTTCCCTCCAATCGCGGACCTTGCGGAACGCCAGGCCCAGCAGCGGAATGTCGCCCAGCAGTGGAACCTTGTCGATCATCTGCCGGTGCTGCTCGCGCAGGAGCCCGCCGATGACTATGGTCTGGCCGTCGCGGATGGCAACGGAGGTCTTGGCGCGCCGTCGCGTGACGACCGGCAGCGTCGTGCCGCGCAACTCGGGGATTTCCACGTCGTCGCGCATCCAGTCGCTGACGACGTCGGAGACCTCCGGCTCGAAGTCGAGGGCGATCTGGCCGCCCTCGCCGATGTGCGGGGTGATCTTCAACGTCACGCCGGCCTTGATGGATTCCAGCCGGAAATACGGGTTGGCGCCCGGACCGCTGAGGATGGTGAAATACTTCTCCTGCCCGACGAAGATCTCGGCATCCCGACCGTCCATCGTCACGAGCCGCGGGTTGGCCAGCACGCGTCCTTTGCCGTCCTGAAGGATCGCCCGCAGCGAGACGTTGACGTACGTCGCGATGTCGGCCGAAGCATCGAACGTGATGGTGCCCACCAGGTTCTCAACCTGCCCGGCCATGTCGGCGTTCTGGTACTGCCAATCCAGGCCCAGCCGCTTGGAGCCCTCTTCCGAGAGTTCGAAGACGACCGCCTCGACCGCGACCTGCTGGCTCGGCATGTCGACCAGCGCGATGGCGTCCAGGACGCGCCGGGCCGGCCCCGGCGGCGCGGTCACCAGGACCACGCCGTTGGTCTTGTCGTAGGTCACGTACGGGGCCAGGTTCGCCGGAAGCATCCCCTTGACCTGGTCGGCCGTGGCGTGGCGGAGTTGCACGCGGCGCATGTCGGCCAGACGCTCGAACAGGGGCGAACTGGCGTCGGCCCGACCGACGATGTAGTAGTCCCTGACCCGCGCGAAACTGTATCCCCCGGCTGCGCACACCCGTTCCAGGCACTCCTCCAGGGGCATGTCCTTGACGGCCAGCGATACCACGCCCTGGACGGTCTGGTCGGCGATGACAGGGACGCCGGTCTGCGTGGCGACGTCCTGGAGGACCTCTCGCAGGTCCATCTCCACCCAGACGTTGGAGACGCGCGGCCCGCTGGGGTCGGCCTGCCCGCCGGCCGGCAGGCGGGCCGGCGCGGACTCAGCCGCGCCCGCCGCCGCGCTCGCCACCAGCGCCGCCGCCAGCACTCGCCACGCCCATATCTTTCCTGAGCCGCGCATCTGGATTGTGCTCCCCCGTGCCGCCTACGCGCACCCCTCGCCAACGAAGGCGCTGCCCGGCACGGCCCGCTACGGGCTGCTCACCGTCACCTCCACGGGGACCTCCTTGGTCACGACCTCCCGGTTGCTTTCAACGTGGACCGCGACGACCCCCCTGTGGATTCCGGCGGCATCCGCCGGAACTTGAAGGGTCAGGGCAAGGCTTTTGCTGCGGCCTCTTTCCAGGACGAACCGGCCGGAGTCGAGCGTCAGCCACGCCGCAGGAATCGGCCACGGCCCTTCGCCCTGCCACGACGCCTGGCAGTGGGCGGCTGCCTCGCCGGCGTTCCTGACCGCGACTCTCAGCGTCCTCAAGGCCCCCGGCGGCGCCTTGGCCGCCAGCACCTCGGGCGTCACCTGGACGGCCGGCCCCGCGCCCGGCGGCGGCGGCCCGCGACCGGCGGCGCCGGCCAGCACGGCCGCCTGCGCCTCGGAAATCGAAAGCGGCAGCGTCATGCGGGCCTTGCCCCACGCCGATTGGTAACTGAAGTCCACCTCGACGAGGTACTCGCCGGCGACCAGCGGCTTCTGAAGCGGGCACCCGAACAGGCGAGTGTCCCCCGCCTGAACGCAGGCCCGCTCGGTCCAGAGCGGCGCGCGGAGGACGACTCGGCCGTCGGGCCAGCGGATCCGCGCCTGCCCGGAGGCGTCGAACCGCGCATCCCCCGTGTTCGCGAGAACCGCCACCAGCCGCGGCAACGCGGGCCGCGAATCCCCGAGCGCCCCGACCGGGGCCGGCCAGTCGCCGGACGTGCCGCGGGTTGCCTGCAAGCCGTGCTCCGCGGGCACGGACTCCAAGCAACCCGTGGTACTCACGTCCTGGGCCGACGGCCAGAGGACCTCGCACCGGACGACCTCCGCCTTCTTCGCCAGCGGCCGGCCGGGCACGGTCACGAAAAGGCCCGAGGCGATCCGGTAGCAGATCCCGACACCCCCCGGCCCCCTGGCGGGGCTGTCCAGGGTCACCATGACGGCGCTGTAGTACTCTCCCGAGGCATGGCGGGGGACCCGGATGAGGCATTCCACGGTGTCCGACTCGCCCGGTGCGAGTTTCACGCGGGTTTTCGCCATGCTGACCCACGGACTGGCCGAGTCCGAGCGCGAGCCGGCCTTCTGGAAAATGAGGCCCCCGCGCTCGGTGACCGCGAAGTCCGTCACCTCCAGGCTGGCCGAGCAAGGCGCGTCGCCCTGCCCCCGCGCCGGGTTGGAGACGTTAATCCGGACCTCTTGCGTCTCGCCCGGCTTGATGACCACTTCCCGCTTCAGCGGTGAGACGGCCATGCCTGCGGCGGCCGACGGCGTAAAGAGGAGCAGCAGCGCCCCCGCCCCCGCTGCCGCACGCCACCACGACGGCCCTGGCTTCATGGGGCGGTCCTCCTCACCACGAGACGGTCAGAATGACGGAGGCGTTGTACACGCCGGCATCGTTCGCACGGCCGGCCGCGCTCGCGCCGCGAACCGACAGGGTGATCTCCGACAGGCCGGCGCCCTCGACCGCGTACGACCGCGAGGGGTGCACAAACTCCGACGCCGACACCCAATCCGCGTCGGCCGAGGATCCCAGGGCCGCACCCGTCAACTTGTAGGCGGTGGCCAGGATGTCGCTGGAGGGCGAGGTCAGGACCGCATCGCCCGCCCCGGCCTCCGCGGCCTGGAGCGTCACGGGGCCGTCGTGGTTCAGCATCAGTACCGCCTGCCCGGAATTGGCCTGGTTCATGGCCGTGAAATGGGCGGCAATGCCGACCGACCCGTTGGGCTGGGCCCAGCCGGTCACGGCCAGGGCGCCCGCCGAGGCGGCGCACCCGATGAGAAACGCCGCCAGAATCGCCGCCTGCGTCCGCACACCGCCGCCCCCCCGTGGCACGGCCCGCCCTGGGCGGGACGGCCGGGGCGCCATGAAGCGCGCGAGGTGCTTCCACGGCCCGCTTGGCCGGGGCGTATCGGCACTTGGCGCCACCGACGCCGGGCGCTGGCCCCTCTCTGTCTTGCCGCACAGGCAGGTTACCATGTGGCCGTCAGGGTGATGGAACAGGTGTAGTCGCCGGCATCCGGGGACCGATCCGCAGGGGCCTCCAGCCGCACGGACAGGTCGATGGCGTACGAGCCGTCACCTGCAACGTGCGTCACGCTGTAGGAGTTTCCGGCATTGAAGAACTGCCCGACGCCTGAGCCGGCGGTCTTCCAGGCCGCGTCCGGGACGGTGACGTCGCCCGTGATCTTGTACTTGGTCGTCAGGGTCTCCGTGCCGTTGGTCGCAATGCCGCTGTTGGCCGTCCCGGCTGCGGTAACGGTCACATTGGCGTTGGCGTACAGGGTCAGGCCCTTGGTTGCCTCCAGCACTTCGCCGACCTGGCTGATGGTCGTGCCGTCCACGCTGCCGGTGAACTCCCCGGCCGCGATCGCCGGGGCCGCAGCCGACCACTCGGCGAACGGGTCCACCGTGCCCGTGATGGAGACGATGCAGTTGTCCGTCGCCCCGGGGGCCAGCCCGAACAAGAGCGCCACCAGCACCGCCGCAATACCAGCCTGGAACACTTTTCTGATCCGCATACGTTTCTCCCTTCGTTTCACCTGAGGCCGCCCTGGCACAGCCGCTCGCCGTGCCGTGGCCGGCGGCCGGTTCGGAGGCCGCTCGTGAGGGGCGAAAGTGCCCCGGCGTCTGCCGCCGGGGGCGCAGGGGTTTTGCGCAGCGTGCTATGCCTCTTACTATTATCGTCCGAAGGCGGCCGAACATGACTCTTTTCGCCCGCCATCCTGCGGAGACCCCCTCCCCTGCGTACGCGCTGGCCCCGCCTGCCCAGTCACAGGGTCAAGCCCGAAGCCCGATTCCCGGACTACGGTTCCCGCCCCCCGCCGTCGCCCTACCTGTGGATAACTTTTTGGCCGCGCCCGCGCGCCCCGAAAATGCCCATTTTGGCCCCTTCCGGAGGGCCAAAACGGCCCTGGCGCTAGCGCCAGAGGGGGTAGAGGGGCAAAATGTTAAGATGGGTAAGGCAAAATCGCGCGCTTTTTGAACGTTTTTGATCGTTTTTGACCGGAACAGGGTGCGATTTTGCGTTTTTTGATCGTTTTTGGCGGGCTGCCATATTGGCAGTTATAGATACTTCTTTGTGGATAACTTTTTCACGAGGCCCGGGGAGGCCGGGCGGGCGGTTTTCTGGCCCCCGGAAGATGGGGAAGATAGGCAAAAAGGGCAAGCAAAGGCGGGAGTCGTGATTCGGGATCCGGCAACGGCCAAGCGGCGCGTGGCCGCGAGGCGGCCTGTCCGCCGTAGGCTTGACCGGAGGCGGACGGCGAGCGGGCCTTGAGACGCGAAGCGCGGTTCAGGGGCACCTTTAACCGCAAAGCACGAAGAACGCAAAGGGAACCGCGGTCAGAACCGACGTGCCCGCCCGCGCGATTCAGCGTGGTTGCTGTTGCCCACGACGGGTGTTGACTTTGGCTCTCCGCGTCCTTCAAGGACAGCGCCCGCTGCTGCATGCGCTTGTCAGGCGCCCAGTCTGCCCGACATCTTGCCAAAGAGCTCTCCCTGTTGCTGGAGCCCGGACAGGAGTTCGGGCCAGCGCTCAACAAACGCGGCCGCAGAAATGCGCGCGAGCTCGCTCGGCTCGATCTTGTTGAGGCCCCCGCCGTAGACGCGACCCTCGCCGCGGAGTTCGTGGCCCGTAACACGCCCGAGCAAAGCAAACACTTCGGCGGCATGGTCAGGGTGGTCGCGCAACATGCGGGCGAGGGCGTTCTTCGGGTGCAGCATGAGGTAAAGGTTGGTGCCGATTGCCTGAGAACGGTTCCAGATGAACCGGAACGGCTGCTTTGGGCCGGAGCCGCGCCCCATGTACGTGCAGAGGAACGGAGCCGGGTCGCGTTGCTCCTGTCTGTACCACGGGCTTCGCTTACTGACGAGATACCCTTGCTTGATGCCTAGCGCCGCCGCGGTCTGAAAGTACTCCCACAAGGCCGGGTGCCGTGTCTGGAGGACCTCCTCGGGAAGGTCACAGTCGATGAGGCAAAGTTGGGGTTCGATCAGCGGGTAGCCATCTTCGTCGGCCTCGATGACGGTGGTCTTGAGCAGGCGCGGACTGGGCAAGATAGGCCGCAAGCAGCGCTTCGGGAACCGGCGCCGCTCGGCGTCGCGGCGGTCCAGAACAAAGAACTTGTTGCTGCCGGTGGCTATGCCGCGCTGGATGCGGAAGAAGTGTCCCAGCGTCGGACCGTTGCCGTCGCTCGACGTACGGCGATCGTTTGCGGCGTGGCTGGGATACACCGTCCACTTCCGGGACTCGCGCAGTTTGTCGAGCAGAATGAAATCGCTGGCATGCGGCCGGCGGATCGTGCCCCCGAACGTAAACTCGACGGTGTGCCGGGGCGGGGGCTGCGTCTTGCAGAACACCAGCACCACCGAAGACACCAGGGCATCACCGAACTGAACATCGTCGGGCGCGAAGCGGTGAGCGCGGATCAGCGTCACGCGGTCAGCGAGGTATCGCTTGAGGGCCGCGCCGTAGTTGACGTCCATGAACTCGGAGGGGATGAGCCATGCGGCATAGCCGCCATCCTCCATCCACGCGGTGGCCAGAAGCAGGAAGTAAACGTACAGGCCCGCAAGCCCGTTGACCTTGACGCCGGCCATTCGGTACGCGAGCGCTTGCAAGCGCTCCTTGTCCTGGCGCTCCAGGTGATGATGCCGGACGTAGGGCGGGTTGGCGAGGATCAAGTTAGGCGCGACCGGGCGTCTGCTGCCTGCTATGATACGCGTGAAGTCGCCGTGCACCAAATCAAGACCCGTCTCTGCCCACAGGTCGCGAGCGGCAGCGCAGAAGGAGGGATCGAGTTCCACGCCAACCGCACTCTTGATCCGCTGCTGGCCGAAAACCGCAAGGGCGGCGGAATAGAAACTGCCCGTTCCGATGGCGGGGTCGGCAAAACGGACCTCGCGGAGGCGGCGGCCCGCGACGGATTTGACGTACTGGACGATCTCGATTGCGAGGGCGTTGGGAGTGGCGAATTGACCGAGGCGGTTACGCTCGCCGGCCGACCGCCTTGCATCAAGCACGGCCTGGACGGCCTGTCGGCGGGCTTCAGGCGGGTTGTCGCGCTGCGCGATCATCGCTGCTATAGCCCCAGTTTGGCCAGGTCGTCGATCCGGTGCTCCCACACCCAATCGATGCCCTCGGCAGCCTCGTAGCCCAGGTAGTCGCTGCCGAAGTATCCGCAGAGGAAAAGCACGAACGCCACGTTCTTGCCGTAGGTCGCTTGCAACTGGCGGATCTTCGTCGCCTCCTCCTTGCGGCGCTTGTTTGTGTTCGTGAAATCGCCCGCCGACTTGGCTTCGATCAGCACGGGGAGCCGGTCCTTGCGCAGCCTCTTGGGCTGGATGACAACGTCAACCGGGATATTGACTTTCAGAGCGTTGCCCACTGCCAAGTTCATCCGGAAAGCATATGTGCCCCGCTCCATTGTGGTGAGCGGCTTGCCCGAGGGATGGGGTTGTTTCCGGTGGCCGCGGTTGTTGAGCCATTGCCCGATCAGGCCAAGCTGCCGTTGCTCCTGGGCATTGCGGACGATGGGGTTTGCCACGGCGCTGCACAGCCGGTCTGCAACGATCGTAGAAGCCCGGTCGCGCTCGTGGTCGGTGGGATCAATCTGGTTGTCGAGCCACGGAAAGATGTCCCGGTCCAATAGGCGCGAGAGAATGCGGCATATCTTGGTCAAGTCCGCCTCAATCTCGGCGCTCGACATCTTGCTCGGCAGCCTTCCCTTCTCCATTCGCCCAACGAGATTCTTGCTCGCGTCGGCCAAGCCGACCAGGCGGTCGACGGCGAGCGGCGGGGCGGTGCACATGCGAAGGGTCGGCAGCGCGCCTGGGTTCGCCATGAGGGCGGCCGCGGTGAGGGCCCGAAGGTCGTTGGTCGCCAAGAGAGCCGCCTTGACGTGTTTGGTTGTCTTCATCCGCGTGGAACGGAACGCATCGGGAGCAAATCGCATGAACCACTCGTTGAATCGGTCAACAGAGGCCGCGATGTCAGCCTTCCAGAGATGCGGCTTATCGGCGTTGATTCGTCTGGGTTTCATGAGCGCGACTCGTTCAGAGATACCGGATCTCCGACTGCTGCAACCATCATCCTGGGGCCCCTGACAACATCCGAGCCGATCCGGTCGAGCGTGGGCATGCCCGTACGATATACCTGCGCGGCGGGGATGTCAACGGCGGCGGTGCGCAAGTAAGAGGTTGCGCCGGAAGAAGCGCGGCCGTGCGGGCGCCTGCCGGCGCCGCGCCGTACGACCATGCTTTCGCAGCGGCGCGAAAGCATGGCACCCCCCGCGGCGCGGTCAGCCGCGAACCGAGGCGGCGTACTGGGCCATCGCCAGGAAGTTCTCCGGCGGTGTGCCGCGAGGGATCTCGCAGCCGGCGCCCAGGATGTAGCGCGGGCCGGCGGCCTTGTGGCATGCGGCCAGGGCGGCGCGCACCCCGTCGGGCGTCCCGTCCTTGAGGACGCGCACGGGGTCGAGGTTCCCGAGGAGGACCTGGTTCGGTCCCATCCGGCGGCGGGCGTCGGCCAGCGGCACCATGAAGTCGAGGTCCACGATGTCGCAGGCCAGGCGTCCGATCGGCTCAAGGATTTGCCGCGTGTCGCCGCAGATGTGCAGGCGCACGCGCGAGCCAATCGCGTGGATGCCGTCGACCAGGCGCTTTTGATATGGCCATACGAACTCGTTGTAAATCCGCGGGCCGACGAGGCTTGCGGCGGCGTCGCCCACGCCGATGATGTCGCACCCCGCCTCCGCCTGCGCCCGGGCGAACGCAAGTTCCATCTCCACGGCGAACCCGAACAGGCCGCGCACGAACGCCGGGTCGTCGAAGAAATCGTACATCAGTGCGTTCAGGCCCCGCAGGTCGGCCCCCTCGGCGCACGGACCCTCGACCCAGCCTTCAACGAGGTACTCGCTGCCCGCGCGGCGCTTGAAGAGCGCGGCGGCCCGCAGGCGGTCGAGCATGCGGCCGCCGGCCTCGGGGCCGGGGCCGGCCGACAGGTCCGGCACACGAAGCGACGCCAGGCGCGACTTGTCGGCCAGCAGTGCGTTCGACTCGTCGATGGCGGGCGGCTGGTTGTCGAAGAACTTGACGGCCGCGCCCAGGTCGTGCGCCTCGCGCGCCGGGTCCGAAATGCACGAGACGTAATCCAGCGCGAACCGCGCGGCCGTGGCTATCTGTGCCTCCACCAGGACGCGGTAATCGCTCACGTAGCGGCCGTACGGCACGCCGACCTGGTCGGCGGCCAGCATCATGGTGATGGCCATCAGGGGCGGGCGGTCGGGAGTGCGGCCTTGCAGGACGGCCAGGATGCGCTCGCGCGGGGTCATGGCGGGTCCCCTTTCCTGGGGCGATGCTACCGGCCGCACGCCGCCGCTGCAAGCGTTCGGCGGGCGGGGCGAAAGCGTGACTTCGGGTGCCATGCTTTCGCGCTGTTGCGAAAGCATGGCACCCCGCGAGCGTTCCGGGGCGCCCCGCGACGGCAGCCGCCGCGTTACAGCGGCGGCTCGAACCGCGTGTAACTGAGGCGTTATCGAGGTCCGACGAATCGCGTTGACTTGCTCCGCCGCCGGATTATAGTTGCGGCGCGCCGGCGATCTGGTGCCGGGCGCCCCGCGGACCTCGGCATGAAAGCCTCGATTCTCTGCGCCGCTGCTCTTGCCTTTCCCGTGCTCGCGGCCTTGAGCGCCGTGGCGGCAGAGGCGCCCGCGCCAGGGCCGCCTGGGCCGACCGGCGAGCCGCCGCGCGCCGCGTCCGAACCGAAACTCGTCCTCATGCAGTGGCAGTCGCTCTACCTTGCGCGGAAGAAGGTGGGTTACGTCGCACGGAGCCTCTACGAGTTCCCCGACCGCGGCCGGCGCCTGGAGACGAACCTGTTCCTGGCCAGGCCCGGCCGTGCCGACCAGTTCGGCTACTACAACAAGATGATCACGGCCGACGTGGATGAGCGGTTCCGGCCCCGCGCCCTGGACTGCCGGGTGGCCTCCGGCGACCGCTCCTGGCAGACCACCGGCCGCCCGGAGAACGGCGAACTGGTGCTGGTGCGCACGGTGGGCGGCAAATCGGCGACCGCCCGCATCCCGCTGGATGACGACGTAACGTTCCACTGCTGGACGCTGCCCGCGACGCTCCTTTCGGCGGCCGCGGGGGAAACGAAGCGCTGGACGGCCGTCGATGAATCGCTCGGGGCGATGCTGCCGGACCCGTGCTTCGTCCAGGTGCTCGGCCCGCGCAGCCTGGCGGCGGAGTCCGGCGGGCCGCCCGTCAGCGGCACAGGCGTCGTGTGGGCCTGCGGCCCGGAGCAGGTGGCCCACCTTGCGGCGGCCGACGGACGCATCCTGCGCAGTATCTGGCAGTCGGCGCCCCTTGTGGCCCAGGCGACGGGCATGACGGAGGCCCGGCGCCTGCGCGACGCCGCCGACGGCCCGTCCGGACCCGCCATCGAGGGCCTGAGCGGCCAGCGCTACACCGACCCGCGGCGGGGCTTGAGCCTGCGGGTTCCCCCCTACCCGTTCGTGGCACACATATCGCCGGCCACCGGAATGGCGGCGGTCGTGGACATGACCGAGGAGGCGAGCGTCTCGGCGCAGGTGGCCCTGTTGCCCCAGCCGGCGGCGGGCGCGCCGCAGGCCGACCCACCTGCGGGGCGCAGCCCTACGGCGGGCGAAGGCGCGTCGCGCATGGCGGACCTGATTCAGCGCGGCTGGGCGGCGCGATTCGAGGACGTCCAGGCCGCGCCGGCCGCCGACGAGAAGGTGGGCGGCCGGCCAGCCCGCAGCGTCGAGGGCACGCTGCGGCTGGGGTGCACGACGTTCTTCTTCCGCAACTACTTCCTGGCGAGCGACGGGCGGGGGTGCTTCATCTCGGTCCTGGCGGCCGACGGGTCCGTGTCGGCCCACCAGGTCCTGGCGAGCGAGGTGGTGCAGTCGGTCGCCTTGAGTCCGCCGGAGGGCCCCCTGCCCCTCCAGGGGGGCGGCGACGTGCTGCGCAGCCCGTACCACGGCTTTGAACTTCGCCGGCCCGGCCCGCGGTGGGTCACTGCCCAGCACGTGGACGGGCCGCCGGCGGTGCTGGAACTTGCGCGGCAGGACCACGCGGCGGTGGCGGTCATA
>Ga0194112_10012205_pt1 | contig 10525 bp, 8 predicted proteins | sample TA2MahC400mmetaG_FD_146191 | JGI IMG/M metagenome (GOLD analysis project Ga0194112, IMG submission 146191) | Freshwater microbial communities from Lake Tanganyika, Tanzania - TA2015016 Mahale Deep Cast 400m | ecosystem: Environmental > Aquatic > Freshwater > Lake | place: Tanzania: Lake...
TTGAACATAGGAGGGAGCTGGGAAGCAGATGCCTTCACCATTACCATGGTAAACGCCGCCCACACCTCGGACATTATGGGGGAAGAATATAATAAAGAAGGGAAGTTGACGGCTGGATCGGGCTCTGTAGGGTACGTAATTGAGTTTAAGGCAGGCCCGTCAATTTACTACGGAGGCGATACAGGGGTTTTTGGGGACATGGCCATCATTCGGGACCTTTACAGCCCCGAAATTGCCATCCTCCCGGTCGGTGGGAAGTATAATATGGGTTACCGTGAAGCAGGCTATGCCGCTTCCCTCCTCCACCCTAAATTATTCATCCCCATCCATTACGATACGTTTCCCAACCAGAGGCTGAATTTGAACCAACTCATCGAGGAGATAAAAGTCCGGGCCCCCTACGTCACCGTTCATCGGTGGAAACCAGGGGATGTGTTTCAGTACAAATAAAAGTTTCGGGTTACGGGTTTCGAGTTGTATTTTTTTTTAACTCACAACCCGTAACTCGCTACTCGAAACCAAGGCTTTTTTTCTCCCTCGAACCCTCTTCAGATATTCCCACCTCTTAGAAATGGCACTCACTTTGCAAAAATATATACCACCGGAAAAGGGGGGTGGCCTGGGAATTTTAAAAAAAGCAATTGATATTAAATATTTGGGCGATTATGCGCGGGCCTGATAGCTGAAGCCCACCCAGTTTTTGCGGGCAAAATCTCCCAATCATGCACAAAAATGTTTCTTGGACCTGAAATAATGATGGGAAAAATTATCCGAAGGCCGCATATCCACGAGATCGGCTTCTATAACGGATCGGACTCATCCCATGGAAAAGATTTATAATTTCATCAAAAAAACCCTCACCCCGGTCAGCATCATGGTCATTCCCCATGATAACCTGAAGCCCCTGAACTTTAAAATCCCAGCAGCGGTGATCTTCATCGTCCTGGCGCTTTCGGCGACCGGGGGCGTTCATTTGTATTCCCTCGTCGAAAACGGGCTGGAATACCCGGCCCTAGTGAAAAAGGTGAATTTTTACAACCAGCAATTCTCCCAATGGAACTCGACCGTATCGGCCCTCCAAAAGGTTGAAAAGGATTTCCGCAAGGCCTTCTCCCTCAAGTCCCGGGATAAGATCCTGGAAAGCATCGACACGTCTTACTCGGGGTCCGTTGACATCCAGACGCTCATGCAAGAGCTTCAAAAGTCGGTGGAAACCGTCGATGAGATCAAGGATTATCTGCGAATCCAGAAAGACATCTACCTGGCCACCCCCAAGGGATACCCGGTGGAAGGGAATGTGACGTCTCCTTACGGCAAGAGGGAGAATCCTTTCAGCGGCGCTTCCAGCTTTCACTCGGGGGTGGATATTTCGGCAAGCCCCGGGACCCCCGTCTTGGCCACGGCCAACGGAATCGTGAGCCATTCCGGCTGGACCCAGCACAGCGGGTATGTCGTGGTCATCGAACACGGGTTCGGCTTCTCGACGATCTACGCCCACAACAAGAAAAACACGGTGAAGGTGGGCCAGACCGTTAAAAGAGGGGAGGTCATTGCTTATGTGGGTTCCACCGGAAAGTCCACCGGCCCCCACGTTCATTACGAGGTTTGGGATAAGGGGAAGAGTGTCAACCCAAAAAAATACCTTCAGGGGGGGTCATAATGTTTGCCAGGGACTCGGAAAAGATGGAAACCTTCGTGGGAGCGAATTCGAGCTTCAAGGGAGAGTTGAGCGTTAAAGGGACTTTGAGGGTCGACGGCCTTGTGGAGGGACGACTAGATGCCGACTGTGTGGTGCTGAGCGAGAGTGCCAGGGTCAAGGGAGAGATTCAGGCTAAAAAGATCATCGTAGGAGGGAAGGTGGAGGGAAATCTCCGGGCCCTGGAACTGGTGGAGATCAAATCCAAGGGAAGGATCTGGGGAGACATTTTCACTCAGAAGCTGGCGGTAAGCGCAGGAGCGGAATTCAACGGACGGATTGAAATGAAAAATGAAGGAGCGAACGTGATCGATCTGCCCTTGAAGGAGAAAGAAGCCTGAACGGAGCCCCCGGAACCGGCCTCTGACTCATGGAACTCAACCCCGCCGGGGAGAAACCTTTTCATCGCAGGCTTTCTCCAAAATTCTCCGAACTCACCCCTGGGTCAGAATAAAATCCTCCAATCGGGAATTCCCTTTTTAGGGGTAAAGAAATAGCCTGTTTCACTTTGCTAATCAGCTACTAAAACCAATTGGCTGCCAAATTTTGGATTACCCCCGCCAAAGATGACATCCGCTACACCTATCCGGTCTCCATATTTTATTTAAGATAGCTCCTCCTTTCTTACGCACGATCTTCATTCCATTTACTAATCGTAAGCCTTATTCGATTAAATGCTTAATGCCAAGCTTTACTAAAATTGGGGGGGACAAAAGAGTAAATGGCTCCAGGGCCAATTAAAAACTCAATCTTTTTCTAGTCTTGCAAAGATCTCCAACCGCTGACTGGATAACAGTTTTAACTAGGGTTCAGGCAAGGCGAGGAAAGTTCGAGGTGATGAGGATTTTTTTCTGGCGGTGCCTCTGCAGGAGGTAGAGGCCCCCCATGAGACTGAGCCCTGCGATAACGGATTGGAAGTTATCAAGGAAGATGGGGAAAGGCACGAAGATAGCGCTCAAGAGGAGCACCAGCCTTTCAAAAGGGTTGAGGCGGGTTAGCATCCAGCCTTCCAGGCCCCACACCAGGAGATAGATGCCGATGACCGCTGTTATAAGAGCCAGGGAGACTTCCCATATGTTTCCACGCAGGAGAACTCCCTGATTGAACACGAAGAGGTAAGGGATGATGTACCCGGCAGCGGCGATGCGCGAGGCCTCGAATCCCGTGCGGATGGGATTAGTGCCCGCCAGGGCGGCCCCGGCATACGCAGCCAGGGCGACAGGCGGCGTGACGCAAGCCATCACGGCAAAGAAGAAAACGAACATGTGGACCGACAGCACGTCCCCGCCCATCTCGATCAACGTCGGACCTCCCACGGAGATAGCCAGCACATAGGCCGCTGTTGTAGGAAGACCCATCCCGAGGATAATGGCGGAAACCATGATGAAAAAGAGCGCCGTGAGATAGTACCCCCCGGAGTAGGCGATGATCATATTGGAAAGTTGCAGACCAAAGCCGGTGGTCAGGACTACGCTGATGATGAGCCCTGCGCCGGCACAGGCGCAAGCGATCATCACCATGTTCCGCCCGCCCATCTCCAGGGCTTTCAAGATCTTGGCGGGCGTCATCCAGCGGGCCCGGTCGAAGATGCTGATACCCACGCTCACGAGGGTGCCGACGAAGGCTCCCATGAAGGGGGAGTATCCGATGACCATCAGCGCCAAGAGGGTAACGATGGGCAGGAACAGGTAAGAGTTGCGTAAGAGATATAGGAAGGGGGGCGCCTCCATCTCTTCCATACTCCCCAACTTGCGTTTCAAGGCCTCGTAGTGCACGGTCGCGCCGATGCACAGGAAATACAGGATGGCAGCTGGGAAGGCCGCCTTGCAGATGCTGAGGTAGGGGATCTGGGTGATCTGTGCCATGAGGAACGCCGCTGCCCCCATGATGGGTGGCATGATCTGCCCACCCGTGGAGGCCGCTGCTTCCACGGCACCCGCAAACTGGGGTCGATAGCCCATCCGCCGCATCAAGGGGATGCTGAACGTCCCCGTGGCATAGACGTTCGCTGCCGCCGCACCGCTGATGGTCCCGAAAAAGGCGCTGGAGATTACGGCTACCTTGGCCGGCCCCCCCACGGTTCTTCCAGCCACCCTGCAGGACAGGTCTATGAAATACTGGCCGAGGCCGATCCAGTGGATGAAAGCCCCGAAGATGACGAAGAGGGCGACGAAGACTGCCGAGACACCGGTGATGGAGCCGTAAATTCCCTCGTCATCCAGGAGATAGGAGATCTCGATGAGCCGTTCGAAGGAAAACTCCCGATGGTAGAGTAACCCGGGGAGATGGTGCCCGAAGGCGGCATACAAAAGCGCCATCAACATCAACAGCGCCAGGGCGGAGGCGGTGGACCGGCGCACTGCTTCGATCAGGGTCACGATGACGATTACCCCCATCACCATCTGGAGAGGAGTGACCGGCGTGGCGCCTTCCCACCGGGCCGTCAGGCGCACGTTATCCAGAATAACATAGAGGGAAGGAACCGCCGCTAGCCCAGAGAGGATCCAGTCATACCACGGGATCCGGTCGTGCGGCGAACGGCGGGTCATAGGGAAGAGCAGGAAGGCCAGGGGAACCAGGAACAACAGGTGAAACCCTCGCTGCAGGCGGGGCTCGAGTACACCGGTTGCCCCGGTGTAGAGGTGAAAAAGGGAGGCTAAGGCCGCTATGGCCAGCACGATCTTGCCGTTGATCCCGGTGAGCTCTCGCATCCGGTCCTCCCAACCCTCCCGTGGCTACTTCATATAGCCTTTCTCTTTATAATACTGGATGGCACCCGGATGGATAGGCCCCGCCATATCCTTCCAGGCGATGGCAGGATTAAAAACCTCCATGCTCTTGTGGATAGACGGGAGGCGATCTTTAATTTCACAAACGATCTTGGTAATCTCGTAAACCACTTTGGGGTCAAGGCTTTTGTGGACCATGATTACCGTGCCCATAGTGGATGTGGGTATATCTTCTTTGAGAATCTGGGGATACATCTCTTTTTTGATAATCCCGATGCCAAAGCCGTAATTTTTCTGCATCAACTCCATAAGGTCTTTAGGCCAGGGGAGGATGCGAAGCTTTCGCCCTAGCGCTGCTTCCTGGATAATTGCCGCCGGGGGGGCAATGTTCATACAAGCAAAGTCAATGTGGCGGTCTTTCAGGTTGGTGGCGATCTCCGTATAGCCGGTCTGAAAAATTTTTCCTCCTTTCTTCTTGATCTCATCGTAGTTGGTACGGAAATAATCCTCGAGGAGCTTCCTGAAGGTGAATTCGCCGCTAACCCCTACCTTGCCGGTGCCTACTCGGATCGGCTTGGGATACTCAATCATCCCCCGGAGAGTGGTCACGCCTGTATCCTCGGCGGCCATGACGTGCAGGTAGTTGTCGCTGAAACTTCCGCCTATAACCATGAGATCTTCAAATTTCTCGGTGTAAGGATCCATTCCTTTCCTTGCCGCCACTAGGAACGGCGGCAACGCCCAGCCCAGCTCAGCTTTTTTCGTCCCCACGATGGGCTGGTTGGTTGTACCTCCTCCCGGAACTACAGTAATCTGGATATGGGGAGCCTTTTCCTCAATGATTTTGGCTACGCCGGCAGCCATAACGAACCAGCCTCCTCCTGTCCCTCCGGCGGTCCAGGTCAGACGGATCTTTTCGCTCGCCTCGGCGGGCAGAGACACCGCCATCATGAACAGTGCGACCAATGCAGTTGCCAGATACGCCTTCCTTCTCATGTCAGACCTCCTTTCTTCTTGTCCATGATCTCATGATGAGAGATGGATTAGCCCCCGATTCATGGGCAAGGATTAAAAATATCTCATACCTCCCGGTTGGGTATGCCAGGCCAAAGCTCGCTTTTTGTGGGGGAGAGTATAGAGGAATTATCGTTGCGGGTCAAGTGAAAACAGGGCACGGTGATGTATCATTTTTTGTGTCAGGAAAAAGAAATGGGGTACGCTATCAAGTCATTTGAGGCAAAACAACTAGATAGGAGGTACCCCATGTTGCCAGCAAAGATTATGAGCATAAACCAAGCCTTCCAAGAGATCAAGCACTTTGGAGCAAAGGACTGGGAAGGAGACTACCGCCCTGCCGCCCGCCAAGCCCTCAAAGAAATCCTAGAACACCGCCTGCACAACCGGGTCGATGAGTATTTAGAGCAAATCCGCACTCAAGGCATCCCCGATCGACGCAACGGCTATTTTGGTCGTCATCTTCTGACTGAACTCGGAGACCTAGAACTGGCCATTCCCCGGACCCGCACCTTCAGCCCCGTTTCCCTCTTAAAAAGCTACGCCCGTCGACTATTTCCAGTGGATCGCTTAATCATGCTCGCCTTCATCTTCGGCCTTCCCACCCGCAAAGTCGGCCGCGCTCTGCTGCCCATCCTGGGCGAACCCATCAGCGCCTCCACCGTCAGCCGCATCGCCCAACAGCTCGATTCCGCCGTCCAAGCCTATCACCGAAGAAAACTGACCGATCACTACCAGGTGCTCATTCTGGACGGAATCGTGATGAAGCGCAAAACCGGTCTCGGAGCGCAAAAACGGACGGTCCTCGTGGCCCTGGGCATCCGCTCAGACGGGAAAAAAGAAGTCGTCGACTTCCGTCAAGTCCCCTCCGAGAAAAAGTCCCACTGGGAAGCCTTTCTGAATGATCTGTACCGCCGGGGGCTCCAAGGACAAAACCTGAAGCTAATTGTGACCGACGGCGGCAAGGGGCTCCTGGCCGCTGTGCCTTTCGCCTACGGACAGATCCCCGTGCAACGCTGCTGGGCCCATAAGACCCGAAACGTCCTCAACTATGTCCGCAAGGCCGACCAGAAAGCCGTCAAACAGCATCTGCACCGCATCAGCCATGCCCGCACCCTGCGCCTGGCTCAACAGGCCGCCCAACGGTTCGTCAAACGATGGGAACCATGCTACCCCAAAGCGACCCAATGCCTGAAGAGCGATTTACCCGAACTGTTGACCTTCTTACAGATATCCATCTCGCTCCCTGCCACCGCCCTGCGAACCACCAACGCCATTGAACGCCGATTCCGAGAAATCCGAAGGAGGACCCGCCCCATGGGAACTTTCAGTGACCATACCAGCATGGATCGAATCATTTTTTCTGTCTTCACTTATGAAAATATGAAAGAAAGAACTTCTATCCCATTTCTCCTGACACAAAATATTTGACATTACCCAGGGCACGCAAGGTATTTAGTTTCTGGTTTAAAGGGGCCTAATAGGCGATAGTAAGTTAATGAAGGAAAAACAAGTTTTCCAGGGGAAGGGATTGTCAATAAAGAGCATCCGGGAAGGTGCAAACAGGCCGGGGCTTACCCACCAGCAAATACATCTTGGGGGAAGTCCAGCCTTCGTCCAGGATGTCGTCGTCGATCTCGCTGATGACCCCGTCATGGATCGCCCAGGAGCGGCCGCGCACGGTTTTTTCGAACCCGGGTTGGCGGAAGGGATTCGACGGGTTCAACTTCTGGAAAAGTGTTCCGCCAGATTGGAAAGTTTGATGGATGCGCTGCATGCGCTTGAAGCCTTCGAAGTAGGTAAACCCGTAGCGCTCATAAACGATGGCGTTGTGATAAAAAAGAGCCTCCAGGCTGATAGTCTTGATGTCCAAAATTTTAGCAAAGTACTCCAAACCCGCAATGACTTCCCGGGTTAATTTCAGGCCGTGACGAATCTGTCCGGGGGCCAAGCCAGCGCGCAAAGCCCGCTCCTCTTCAGCCAGGTTGCGGGAAGCCCGCCCCCAGAGCGTGTCCCTCCCCTGGGCGTCTAGGTCGATGTTGAACCGCTCGCTGTCAGGGTCGTTGACCACCAGAAAGTCCCAGTTCAGCTGACTGAAGTCCACGGCATCAGAGATCTGGATAGAGTAGATGGGGTCCTGGTCTGCGGGTGCGCGTTTCATTTCGATCAAAACCGTTTCTTCTCTTTCCGGGCAGTAAAAGCGGGCCAGGCGGTTCCCCTCATAATCGGTGAAGGTAAGAGGGTTGATGTGGAAACGTTTGAAAAGCGAAGGCGGGATGAGAAGCCGGTACAAGCCCTCTTTCTCGCTTGGGGACAGATGGTTAATGCGTTGAATCCAGGGCATGGGAAAGTAAATTAAGCTTTGAGTTTCAAGTTACGGGTTTCGTGTTTCCATTTTCAGGTTTAAATTTTTTTAACATTGAAGTCAGATACTCACAACTCGAAAATTTCCTTTATTGGTTAACTAAAGCAAAGCTTCTATCCATTGGGTGGGGCCCATTTGCCGGTCAATGAGCTCCAGGAACTTGTGAACTTTGAACTCGTCTTGCAGAGTGAGAAAAGGCCGAGCTTTCTCCAGCCGTTCCATAGTCTGAAAAGTATCCGCCCGGGTCAGGATCAAAGGAATAGACCGCTCCCGGGCGACTCGGAGAACGAAATCGCCGGGGGCTTTTCCTCCGGTGAGGATGATCCCCCCGATGGCCTCTTGCTCCTGGCTTGCTGGCCCCAGGCCGAGGAGGATGATTTTGTTGTAGATTTGCTTGAAGATCGACAGGGATCCTTGCAGTGGCCTGGCCCCGATGGTAAAGGTCTGGATTAAATTTCCTGACTTCTCCGGGCAGCAGAGGATCTGGCCTTCGATCAATGCGGAAACATTAAAAACGGTTAACGCCGCCAATACCGGATCTTCCGGGACGGCAGCCACCGATTTCAATCCTTTGTCCTGGAGAAAAGGGATGATTTTCTTTTTGACATGATCCATTTTCTCGGCCGGGATTCGGTTGATGATGGCCGATTTCACCCGGCCATCGAGAAAAGAGTTTAAGGAAAGCAGCGAATAAAGAGTTAAATTATCTCGCTGATAGTGATCGACCAGGAGCACAGAAGCATCGAATAATTTAACCAGGACGCTGTCCGAGAGTCCGGAAAACCCCCCGCCGAAGAAAATCTCTTTAGCCCCCATAATCAGGACAACATCTTTTCCAGAGGCGACTTCCTTGAAGGCACTTTTAATTTTTTCGAGCAGCTGCTCTCCATGAGTCCCCGAAACTTCCGAAATCAAGTTTTCCGTGAACATCACCGGGCAGAGGACATCCTCCGATTCTGAAAGATTTAAGAATTTCTGGAGAAGGGCGACATCGGCATCGCAAAAAGAACTTTCTGCGGCGGTTCCCTTGTCCGGGAGCAGGCCATAGGGTTTGAAAAACCCTACCTTTAATCCTTTTTCCTTCAGCTTGGCAGCCAGGGCCCATGTAGCCAAGGTCTGCCCGGACTCGCCGCCGGTGGATCCAATGAAAATGGAATGCATGGATAACCTCCGGATGGTTTTCCGTCAAATTCCTTCCCGCAGGGCGCGCCGATGAGGGGGAGAAAGTTTTACAGGGTTTTAACCATCAGCCGTTCAACCACGGCTGTGGGCTAATGGATGATACCAAAAAGGGCAGGGGATGTAAATAAATTGGCCCCGGATTGATTTTTAAGAGTCTTTCCCCTTTTTAGAATAGACCAGGTTGATCGGATGACACTTATCGCAGGCCTGGGTGCGGGGATGAGCCTGGTGGCAGTGATAGCAAGTTTCCATCTTCGGGCGGTTCGTGCGGGGGGAAAGGGTATCATGTTGGATGTTGCGATGGCAATCGATGCACAGGACCTTTTTCTCAGTATGCAGCTTATGAGAGATCTTCACTACCCGCACGTTCTGCAAGTCGGTTTGTTCTCCTTGCGGGATAGACTGGTGGCACCGGAGGCAGTTGTTATTCATCAGGTCGTCACTCGCCGAGAACTTGTGGGGGATAATCTCCCCGGGATTGGTATGGCAATCCGTGCAGGTAATCGCTGCCGGGTGCATGCGGGAGGGGAGCCACTTTTCTGGTGGATCCTGATGGCGGTGGCAGCTCAAACAGAAAATAGGGTGGGTCGTGGTAAATCGGACCAACCCCAAGCCCGGGATAGCTGCCAAGACCAAAAGGAGTGTAATGATAAACGCCCAGGTGCGCTTGGATAATTTGGGAAGTGATGGAATTTTCATGAATAGGCCTCTATGCTCTTGAGGTTCTCTGATCTTAAACTTTGGTCAGAGTGACCTTGGTATCGTTCCAACTTAATCCGCCCGCGACCGGGTCGAAATCAGCGGGAATCACGGCGTTGGGGTTTACCCCGTTTCCTACTTCACTCCACCAGAGCAAACTGGTGTCAAAGTCGCTGCTTTTTTCTTTTTTGGCCTTGGCGATTCTTCCGAAATGGGAATGGCCCAGACCTTCCGTCAAGGTTACCACACGGGGATGGATGCCTTGGGAGAGGCGGATGCGGACGAAAAGGTTCCCTACCTGAGATGAGATCTTCACCCGATCTCCTTGACGCAGCCCCAGGGCTTGCGCGGTCTGTGGATTTATCCAGAGGGGGTTGTGGTGTAGAATTTCAGCGAGCCATTTAGCGTTGGCCAGCCGCGAGGTCATGACGTTGGCCCGGTGAACGGTCAAGATCAATTCGCCATCTTTCATCCCCTGGTGCGCCTTGATGGGAATATAGACCGGCAAGGCCGGCAGTCCCCTTTCCTGAAGCCGTTTGGAGAAAATTTCAAATTTCCCCGAGGGAGTGGGAAAGCCTTTCTTCTCGAAAGAACGGTAGCTCGGCTTTGCTTCTGGGTCGAGCCATACCCCTTCTTTTTTCAGATGCTCAATTCCCCCGGACTGGGAGAGTCCTTGGATTTTGGTAGCAGCTTGGCGGATGAATTCCTCACTATTCTTAAAAGGAAGAGCTTTTTCCAGGTCGCCGCCGATCCTTTTGGCCAGCTCGATGAAGATGTCTCCGATAGACTGAGATTTACCCAAGGGCGAAACCATAGGTTGACGGATGCTGACGAAGGGAA
>Ga0194112_10012207_pt1 | contig 10524 bp, 8 predicted proteins | sample TA2MahC400mmetaG_FD_146191 | JGI IMG/M metagenome (GOLD analysis project Ga0194112, IMG submission 146191) | Freshwater microbial communities from Lake Tanganyika, Tanzania - TA2015016 Mahale Deep Cast 400m | ecosystem: Environmental > Aquatic > Freshwater > Lake | place: Tanzania: Lake...
ATATCGCCCGAGAAGACAACCCGCTTCGGCCCGTCGTCTTCCCGGACCTCGAGATCGATCATCGCCGAGCCGAGGATATGGCCGGCGTCGCGGAAATGGGCGACGACGCCCCGGCTCAACCGGACGGGGGCGTCATAGGTGACGGTTTCGAAGAGCGGCAAGGAGGCTTTCGCGTCGTCGACGGTGTAGAGAGGGATTTCCGGATGAGGCCCCCGCCGGCCCTCCTTCCGGTGCCGCTTCCGCTTGAACTCGGCGTCTTCCTCCTGGATGTGGGCCGAATCGAGGAGGATGATCCGGGCCAGGTCGGCCGTCGCCTCCGTGGCCAGGATGGGCCCGGAGAATCCCTGGGCGACGAGCCGGGGAATGCGGCCGCAGTGGTCGAGATGGGCATGGGTCAAGAGGAGAGCGTCGACTTCCGCCGGGGCGAAGGCGAAGGGCTCCCAGTTCCGGTCGAGAACAGGCCGCTCTTGGAAAAGCCCGCAGTCGACGAAGATGCGGAGCCCGGGCGTCTCCAAGCCGTAGGAGGAGCCGGTGACCTGACGTATGCCGCCGAAAAAGCGGATTTTCATGTCCCTAGAGAGGGCAGGAGGAGTTCCGGCCTTGGAGATAGCTTTCCCAGGTCCGCCGCCGCGGGAAATACATGAACATCAAGACAAGGGACACGAAGGCGAGGACATAGAAATCCCTGTTGAATCCGCCGAGAAAAAAGAGAGCCAGGCCGAGGACGGCCGGAACTTCGGCCAGCCCGAGGACGGTCAAGTTGGCCAGGACGAGCCGGCTGAGGGCGGAGGGGGCGTCCTCCGAGCGCCTTTTCCGGAGGAGGGAGCCGTGAACGACGCGGAGGAGGATGACCGAGGCCGCCGCGGCGACGTAAAGCGCATATCGCAGCGCCGTCCGGTGTCCGGCCCCGCCGAATCCCGTGAACGGCCGGAAATTCGACCGGACGAATTCGACGATGAGAATGGCCGCGGCCGGAAACGTCATCATGGCCGCGCCGATCGTCTTCGCCGTCTTGTGGGCTTGTCGGAATGTCGTCATCGCCTTTTTTCCCTCAATTCGACTTTCCAGACCGTCCGCCGGCCGAGAAGAGCCGTGATTTTATCATAAAGCTCCCGCGGCCAGGAACGGGCCCGGGCGTTGAGCATGAAGGCGTTGATCGTCGCCACGTCCTCGAAGCGGCCGGCCTCCCGGACGAGTTTTCGGAGGCGTTCCCACCGCCCGGGGTCGTCCTTTTTCAGGGGAACGCCGAATTCTTCGCGGGACGTGACCCACAACTCGTGGCCCGGGCCGTCGATGCGGCCGACCTTCTCCCGGCGGGCGAAATCCAGGACCGCTTCCTCGACCCGTTTTTGTTCGGCCTCGAGCTCGGCGATTTCGTCCCGGCGCGTCTTTTTGGCGGCCTCGAGCTCGGCATAGCGGGCGACGAGCCTCACCCCGGGATTGCCGAGATAGGCGTTGACCTCCGCGTTTTCCATGGCCAGGGGATGCCTCCAGAGAGGACAGATGTCCTGATAGGCGCACCAATCGCACAGGGCGCTTTTGCGCGGAGGAAAGTCCCCCTCGGCCTTGGCCGCTTCTATGGCCCGGGCCTCGCCGGCGACGTCCTTGGCCAAAGCCGCGAGGTCGGCCGGCGTTCGCCGCGACCGGACCTCCTTGTCGAAAAGCAGGAAATGCCAGACGAGGCGGGCGTTCGCGTATTCCGGGTCCCGGCCGGTCAAGGCGTGCTGGTAGAGGGCGAGCTGGCGGTCCGCGTCCGCCTCGGCCTGGGTCATCAGGCTCCCCGAGGTCTTGTAGTCGTGGATTTCGAAGAGGTTCTCCTTGGGATTCCAGTCGATGCGGTCGACGACTCCGACGAACGGGAACTCGTCCTCTCCGTCGCGGACCGTGAAAGAGATCTTCTCCTCGAGGGCCACGACCTTGGCCTGGTCGAAGGGACGGTATCGATCATGGAATTCCTCGAGGCCGCCGCGGCCCCGGCGAAGATAATCTTCGGCCGAGAAATCCCGCCGGACGATCCTGACCGCCGCATGCCAATTTTTCCGCCATCCCTCTTCATATTTCTCGACCAGCCAGTCCTTGGACCGGACCAGGCCGTTTTTGACCTGCCGGTAGAGCTCCTCGAGGGCTTCGTGGACGCGGCTGCCCATGAACGCTTCGACGGACTCGGTCTCGGTTTCGACCCGGTCGACGTAGGCGTACCGGAATTGGAGCCGGCAGGAGGCGAACGTCCCCAGGCTGGTGATCGAAAAAGGCCGGTTAATCGACATAGAGGAGGAATCCTTTGAGGTAGTCCCCTTCGGGATGGAAGACGTTGACCGGATGGTCCGGCGATTGGCGATGTCTGTGGAGGATCCGGACCCGGCGCCCGGCCTCGGCCGCTCCTTGGTAGATGACCTGCCGGAAGAGCCCCTCCTCGACGAAATAGGAGCAGGAGAAGGTCAGGACGAGGGCCCCCGGCGGGGCCCCGCGGAAGACGAGGCGATGGAGGTCCTTGTATCCCCGGCAGGCGCCGACGACCTCGCTCTTCCGTTTGGCGAAGGCCGGCGGGTCGAGAACGAAGAAATCGTAGGCCGCGAGGTCGCGGCCTCTGAGAAATTCAAAGGCGTCGGCGGCGAAGAACCCGAGGCCGGGGCCGTCGGACCCGTTGAGCCGGCAGTTCGTCCGGGCCAGGTCGAGGGCTTTCTCCGAGATGTCGACGCTGTCAACCGCGGCGGCGCCTCCGGCCAGGGCGGCCACGGTGAAGCCTCCGGTGTAGGAGAAGACATTCAGGACGCGCCGTCCCGCCGCCCGGGACCGGACGAGCGACCGGTTCTCCCTCTGGTCGAGGTAGAACCCCGTTTTCTGGGAACGGACGAAGCCCACCCGGAAGCGGAGTCCGCTCTCGATGATGTCGACGGCCTCGACGTCGTCGCCCCGCAGGCATCCCTCGGTCGAAGCCAGCCCTTCCTCCTTGCGAGACGGGAGGTTGGACCTCTCCAGAATCGTTCGCGGCTCCAGGCCCTTTTCGAGGATCTCGACGAAGAAGGCCTTCAGCCGTTCGGCCCCCAAGGTCGAAACCTGAAGAACGAGAACGTCGGCATATCGGTCGACGACCAGCCCCGGGACGCCGTCGCCTTCCCCGTTGACGACCCGCCAGGCGTTCTCTCCCGGGTCGAAGAGCCGCCGGCGTAGCGCGATCGCCCGTTCCAGGGAGGCGCCCAGGGCTTCGAGCGGCGGCAGGCCGTCGAAATTCAGCATCCGTCCGACGATCGAGGACGCTTTGTTGAAATAGGCGTGGCCGAGAAGGGCGCCGTCCGCCGCCCGGACGGGAAGGACATCTCCGTCTTCGAAATTGGGCAGAGCGGCGACGGCCCCCGAAAAGATCCAGGGATGGCGCCGGCGGACGGATTTGTCCCGCCCGGGCTTGAGGACGACGGCCTCAGTCATCCCCTCAATCCCTGCCGCGGGGCCGTCCCGGGGGTCCCGGACGTTCCTTAAGCTTTTCGACAAGCGGGACATCGGCCGGGGCAAACTCGGACGGGTCGAGTTCCGACGGCCTCGACCAGCGGAAACGGTCATGGTCGGCCAGCCCGATCTCCCCCCCCCTGACCGTGGCTCGAAAGGCCAGGAGCCCGAAAGGATTTTCGGAGGAGCGAAAGGGAAAGAGGCCGAGCGATTCCCCGACCTCGATCGTCAATCCCATCTCCTCCTTGATCTCCCGGACGAGGGCGGCCTGGGGGGTTTCCCCCGCCTCGACTTTCCCCCCGGGGAATTCCCAGAGACCCCCGAAGCGGCCCCCCGGCTTGCGCCGGGCCACGAGAACCTTGGCCCCGTCTTCGATGACCGCGGCCGCGACCTTCCTCATGCTTTCAGCCCTCGCGACGATTTTAACAACAACCCTGCGCCGGCGCAACGCCGCTCTCATCCCCCCCGAGCTCCGTCGTTGTCGCCGGAGGGGGGTTTTGCTAGAATAGCGCCCGACATGAGAGTCGCTTTCCTCGCCTCCGAAGCCGGGCCCTACGCCAAGACCGGCGGATTGGCCGATGTCGCCGGCTCCCTGCCCAAGCATCTGGCCAAGGCCGGGGCCGAGGTCAAGGTCTTCATGCCCCTCTACCGGGAAGTTCGGTCGAAAGGCCTCCCTCTCCTCAGAGCCTCGGCCGACCTGAGCTTCGATTGGCACGACGGGCCGGCCGTTTTCTCGGTCTGGGAGGAGCCGACGGCCAAGGCGACGGTCTATTTCATCGAAAAGAACGATTATTTCGAACGGGACGGCTTGTACGGCCCTCCCTCCGGCGATTTTCCCGACAACGGGGAGCGCTTCGCTTTCTTTTCCCGGGCGGTCCTGGAATCCCTCAGGGTCCTGGATTTCTCTCCCGATGTCCTCCATCTCCATGATTGGCAGACCGCCCTCGTTCCGGCCTACTTGAAGTTCGTTTACGCCGAAGACCCGTTTTTCAGGAAGGCCAAGACGCTGTTCACGATCCACAACCTCGCCTACCAGGGGCTCTTCGATCGCGAAATCCTGGGCCGGATCGGGCTTCCGCCGCGGCTCTTTCATCCGGAGGCCCTGGAGTTTTACGGCCGGGTCAGTTTCCTCAAGGCCGGACTTCTCTACGCCTCGGCCTTGAGCACCGTCAGCCCGAAGTACAGCCGGGAGATCCAGACGCCCGAATTCGGCTGCGGGCTGGACGGGCTTCTCCGGATGCGAAGCGGTGTTCTGACCGGAATCCTCAACGGGGCCGATTATGCGGCTTGGAACCCGGCCGGCGACGCGGCCCTCGCCCGGACTTACTCGGCCGAAGACCTCGACGGAAAGGCCGCTTGCAAAAGCGCCCTTCTGTCCGCCTTCGGACTTCCCCCTCTGCCCAGGGATCTCCCCGTCTTCGGCCTCGTCTCCCGTCTGGCCCAGCAAAAGGGCCTCGACATCCTTCTCGAGGCCGCGGGAGGCCTTTTCGGGCTCGGACTCCGGCTCGTCCTCCTCGGGCAGGGCGAGGCGGGCATCGAGGACGGCTTGAAGGCCGCCGCCGCCCGTTACCCGTCGTTCTTCGGCCTCCGGATCGCCTTCGACGACGGCTTGGCCCGCCGGATCTTCGCCGGAAGCGACATGGTCCTCATCCCCTCCCGGTACGAGCCGTGCGGTCTGACCCAGATGTACGCCTTGAAGTACGGCGCCGTCCCTGTCGTCCGGGCGACAGGGGGGCTGGACGATACGATTCAGGAGTACGACCCCAAAACCGGCGCGGGGAACGGTTTGAAGTTCGCCGAGGCCGAGCCCTCGGCCATGATCAAATCCGTCCGCCGGGCGATCGCCCTTTATAGCCGAAAAACGGACTGGATGACCCTCGTCCGAAACGGGATGGCCTGCGATTTTTCCTGGGACAAGCCGGCCGCCGAATATCTCGCCCTTTACAGGGCCTTGGCCTAAAAAAGCCCGAATTTCAAGCCCAGGAGGAGCCCGAAACCGGTCAAGTCGATGCGGGCCGGCCGGACGTCGGCCACCAGGATTCCGAACGGTCTTTCGGCCTGGAAAGCGATTTGGCCGTAGGTCTTGCCGCCGAGGGACCAAGCGTAATACCACATCGCATCGCCCGAGCCCGCGTCCCGGTAATTCCAGAAGTCCCCTTCCCCGATTTCGGTCCAGTCGCCCTGGAAATCGGCCGGCCGAGCATACCGTCCGACGGCTTCGATGACGACGGCCGTCCGGGGGCCCAGAGCGAGCTCGATCCCGACCCCGCCTTGGACTCCGGCCGCGCCTCGGCGGCTTTTGAAGGTGTAGATGTCGGACCCGCTGAAAGCGCCGAGCTTGATATCCATCCGGTATTCGTAGTCCAAAAGAGCCAGGTAGAATCCCGGACCGGCGAAAAAGCCGAGGACGGCCCTTCGAGACAATGGCAGGCTGAGGCGAAGGTTCAACTCGACCGGGACGACGGTCAGGCGGGGGTCGAACCGTTCCCGGATCCCGATATCGCCGAACCCGTACGAGACCTCTCCGGCCTTGGCGTGCCGGAGATAGCCGAGGCCCAGGCCGACGGCCAAACGGCTGTTTAAAGCGTATATCAACTCCCCGCGAACCAACATTCCCAGGGTGGGCGGTTCCAGGGAACCTTCCATCTGCCCGTACTCGTCCTGCAGGTAAAGCCTCTGGCCTTCGAGGCCGCGGGCGAGGTCGCCGAGACCGGCATAACCGGCGCCTCCGGAGACCTTCAGGGTGAATCGCGGCCGGTCCGGCGGCGGGTCGGCCAGGACTCGGCCGGCGGCCAAGACCGACAGTCCGGTCAAGACCATGGCCCTAAGGAGCGCGCGCTTAGCGTCAGTTCTCATGAAAACCCTCGCCGAATTTGAATTTCACCCCGAGGTGAAGCTGAAGGAAAGAGGGATTGAGGCGGAGGTCGGACAGCGTCCCGGACTTGCGGATGAATTCGACGTCCGAGGCGTCGAAGGGGACGGCCTTCAGGAGGGGATAGGTTTGGCTGAAGAAAAGGCCGTCATAGGTCCCGAGGACGAAGTCCCAGGAGAGCGTCTTGGCCGGACAAAAATAAAACCGGCCTTCCAGAACGAGAGACCAGGCTTCGCCGAGCCGGACGTCGAGGCCGGCTCCCAGATTGAATCCGAGGGCCGTCCATGTCCGGTCTCTGAAGTCGAGGCCGACGCCGAGGGCGTCGACATACTGGACGTTCGAGGCGTCGATTTTCGTGAACCCGAAACCGAAGCCCGTTTCGGCCGAAAGGCTGTTGATGAAAACGGACGGTCCGGCCGAGAACGAGGTCTCCAGACTCCGGCCGGAGAACCGCCAGAGGAGATCGAGGCTGATGGGTATCGTCCGGAACCGGCCCTGCCCGTCCCAGCCGGCCGCCCGGGAAAAATTTCCGCCTCCCACCGCCGCCGACCAGCTCCAGGCGAAGTCGAAGTCGGAGACGGTCTCGAGATCGGCTCCGGCCCGGCAAAGGGAGGCTTGAATTCCGAAGCGCGGCCCGAAGAAATAGCTGATCGCCGCTCCCGCGGACAGCCGGCTGCGGCCGGACCGGACCTCGATCGACGTCCGTTCTTCGACCCGGCTCAGCCACTGATGGTTCCAGAGGTCGGCGTAAGAGGTCACGGCGCTGATTTTCACGGGCGCCAGGCCGCCGAAGAGGCTGAACTCGAATTTTTTGTAGACGTCCGGAAAGGGATAGACGGCCGCGGCCAGGGCGGTCGTCCAGACGAAAAGGAGGATGCCGGCCGCGGCGCGCTTCATGAGTCTATGATAGGCCGGCGGGCCGAATTGTCAACCTCCCGATGCCCGCGGCCCGCTGGGAGGATCGCGGCGGAGGGCGGGATCCTCAAGGCTCTCTCCCAGAACGGCCTCGGCCTCGAAGCGGCCTCCAGCCTCCATTTGGAGGCGCCAGACGGTCAACAGGCCGTATCCCTGGTGGATGATGTCGAAGCCCTCTTCGGATTGGGAAAGCGTTTCGAGCGGAAAAGTCCAAATCTCGGGTTTGGGCCGGACGATCAGTGACAGCCGCCCTCCGCAGAGAAAAATCCGTTCGCCGTCGATCCGCAATTCCCCAGGGATCTGGTAGAAATTCCATTCCTGGGCGAAGACGAGGGGCGCTTCCCCCGGCCCGTCGTTGACGACGGAGGTCGCGAAACGGACCCCCCGCTCTCCGGGAAGGACCGTTTTTTCCAGACTCAGGCCGACCTCCCTTTCGCCGGTCCGGACCCGGGCGCGACGCCCCAGACGGACGAGCGGCCCTTGGACCTCCGCTTCGTAGGCGGCTTCGGAGAAATCCCCAAAATCCTCGAAGTCACGGTCCCGGAAATTTGTCCAGGACGTCTCGGGGCCGAGAAAACGGTCGACCCAAGATCGGCGGCGGCTTGGGTCGCAGCGGAGATACCGCTCGAACTCCGGCGGCAATGTCTTCGACAATTCATGAATGCTCAGCCCCGCCTCCCCCGGCCCGGGCTTGGCCGAATGGTAGCTCTCGCGGCGGCGGGTCAGGACGTCGGTCAGGTTCCGGAACGAGCCGGCATGGTCGATTTCGACGAGGCTCCCTCCGGCCGACGGCTTCAAGAACAGGCCGAATTTCCCGTCCTGCCAGACGAGCTCGTCCGCCCCGTCCCAGTCGAGGTCTTCCTTTCTCCAGGCGGCTCCCGGTGCGAGGAACGCCTCGGCTCTCAAGAGATGGGCGTAAGCGGACTCCCGGAGATGGGGCAGGTAAAGCCCCCCGAAGACGCCGTGCCAGTAAGGGTCGTTGCCCTGGGCCTTGTAGAGATCGGGAAGGGCCTCGGGCGGACCGCCGGCCCTGATCCGGCGGGAGACCGAAAACATCCTGGCTCGGAGATGATCGCTTTCCGGGTATTTCAGGAAAAACTCCCGGAAAGAGCCGCCCCGGAGAAACCGGAGGTCTTCGGTCCGGACTCGTCTCTTGAGGGCTTCGAACCTTTCCGCGGCCTCGGGCTCCAGGGCCCAATCCATCATTTCCTCGTACGAGGCGGGGGGAAGATAGGCCCGCCCCGCGGCCGGACGGGAGTCGAGGGCTTCCGAGAACGTCAAGGTCGGGATCCTCTCGCGCTCGAGAAAGTCGAGGAACCGCTCCAGCCAGCCGTCCTCGTAGACGAGCCGCTTCGTCCCCGGCCACAAGCCGAACTTCTCGCCGTCATCCCCGAGGACGGCCAGGCCGTCCCGGGCCGCGATCTCGGCCAGGCGGCCGGCGGTCTCCTCGACCGTCCGGAACGGGATGAGATAGCGGAGGGCTTTATCGATCGGGAAAAGGGACAGGGAGAAGCCTTCCTCCTCGGTCAGATAGCGGGCATGAAGATCGGCCACGCCGGCGGCCCGGAAATGCGATTCGTCGACCAAGGTGTATTCCGCCCCGGCCGCGGCCAGGGTTTTGGCCAGCGAGGGCTCCCATACCCGTTCGGTCAGCCAGACGCCGCGCGGCCTGCTCCCGAAATGCTCGGCCAGGAAATCGCTCATCATCCGGAGCTGGCCTTGGCGGTCTTCCTCGGGGATGACGGTCAGGATCGGCTCGTAGAAGCCGCCGCCGAGGAGCTCGGCCTGCCCCCGGCCGATGAGCTCCTTCAAGTCGTCCCAACAGCCCCTCTCCCGGTTTTGCATGTCTTCCAGGAGAGGGCCCGAGTAATGGGCCGTGAATTTGACCCCGGGATGGCGAAGCATGGCCTTGAGAAAAGGGCGGTAGGAGTCGGCGAAGGCTTTTTCGAAGACGCTCCGGAAGTTTCCCGCCGGCTGGTGGCAATGAACACCGAAGAGGAAGGCGAATTTCCGGGACACGGCCGCTTCATCCCCCGGCCCGGTCGAGAGCCGCCCGGCAATAGTCCTTGAAAAGGGCGTCGAAGACGGGCTCGTTTTCTCCGAACCACCAGAACCAGTCCGACCCTTCGGCGACAAGGATCTCTTCGACCGGCCCGCAAATTTCGCGGGCCCGGGCGAGTGAGGTCCAGCCCTCGTTCTTGGCCGGCGATCCGACCCATTTCGAGAAATCCCCGAGCCAAGTCCCCGGCACGAGGTCGACCTCCTCGCCCGGACCGCGGGCGGCCAGGGCGTCCTCGAAAAAGACCGGGCGGAGGGTCGGCGTTGAGAGGATCCTTCCGAGGAGCTCGCGGAGGAACGGCAGGCCGTTCCCGGGGTAGCTCCCCCAGGCGTTCTCCCCGTCCAGGGCGATGACGAGCAAGGCGTCGTCCCCGGCCTCCCGCCGGCGGCTTTCGACCCGCCCGAGGAAATCGGCCACGGCGTCCCTCTCGTTCCAGCGGTGGTATGTGAAACCGATCAAATCCGACAGCTCGCGGTCGCGGAAGAAAATGGTCAAGTCCTCGGTTCGCGACGGGGCGAAAAGGCGCTTCCTCTCCGCCCCCCCGCCGAGGCTTTTCCAGAGGACGTTTTCGTCCGTGACGGCGTAGGCGAAGCCCGACCGGGCCGCGGCCGCCGCGACCTCCCGGCTGATCCCGCCCTCGGACGGCCACAACCCCCGCGGGGCTTTCCCGAACAGCCCGTCCATGAAGGCCCGGGCCCGGTCGATGTGCAAACGGCCGTCCTCGGGGTAGGCGAACGGGACGGGCGGCAGGTCGTGCCCCGCGGCCGCCCGGATGTCGAAGACGAGCGGGGTCAGAGGATGATAGTAGGGGGACGTCGTCACCTCGACCCGGCCTTCCTCCAAAAGGCGCCGGAATCGGGGGATGAGACCGGCCAATATTTCCCTCTGCCTTCCCAGGAGGGCCTCTTTGCCCTCCGGGATTTCATCGACCGGAGAGAAGAAGCTGCGGAGGGCGCGGACCTGGAGGCGGGCCGGATCGTCCTCCCCGGGGGCGAACGGCCGCAGCCGTTCGAGGCCCGCCCGGCCAAGGTCCTCCGGGCGGCATTCGAAGTATTGCTGGGTCTCGTCCTCGGCCCGCCCCGCGGCATAATCCCGGATCTGGTCGGCCAGGCAAGGGACGATGTTGAAGGTGCAGGGATAGCCGGTTTCCTCGGCCAAGCGGGCCATCTGATGGTAGTTCTTGGTCGCGTGAAAATTGACCCAGGGGAGGACGTATTTCCGCGTCCCGGGCTTC
>Ga0194112_10012215_pt1 | contig 10519 bp, 8 predicted proteins | sample TA2MahC400mmetaG_FD_146191 | JGI IMG/M metagenome (GOLD analysis project Ga0194112, IMG submission 146191) | Freshwater microbial communities from Lake Tanganyika, Tanzania - TA2015016 Mahale Deep Cast 400m | ecosystem: Environmental > Aquatic > Freshwater > Lake | place: Tanzania: Lake...
TCGCCCGAGCAGTGCGTCGCCATCGTCGACAAGCTGCGCGCCATGCAGATCGACGAGATTGCCTGCCTCGTCGACTTCGGCATCCCGAGCGACGTGGTGATGCACAGCTTGCCGAAGCTGCTCGAGGTCAAGCGCCGGTGCGACGCCGCCACTGCGAGGGCGCGCGCGGCGACGGCCGCTGCGCCAGCGTCGACGACGGCGCCGGCGACGATCCCGCAGTTGCTGACTTCGCACGCCGTCACGCACTTCCAGTGCACGCCGTCGATGGCAGCGATGCTGCTGGTCGACCCCGAGGCGCCGGCGGCCTTCCGCGGTCTGCGCGCGATGCTGGTCGGCGGCGAGGCGTTGTCGGGCGCGCTGGCGCGGCACCTGCGCGCGCTCGTGCCGGCGCTGCACGACGTGTACGGCCCGACCGAGACGACGGTGTGGTCGACGACGATGCCGGTCGGCGACGAAGAGTCGGTGCCGATTGGCCGGCCGCTCGCCAACCAGCGCTGCTACGTGCTCGACGCCAACCTGCAGCCAGTGCCCATGGGCAGCCCCGGCGAGCTGTGGATCGGCGGCGCGGGCGTCACCGCCGGCTACTTCCGTCGCCCCGAGCTGACCGAGGAGCGCTTCCGGCCCGACCCGTTCGTGCCAGGCGGCCGCGTCTACGGCACCGGCGACCTGGCGCGCTGGCGCGCCGACGGCGTGCTCGAGTACCTCGGTCGCAAGGACCACCAGGTCAAGGTCCGCGGCTACCGCATCGAACTCGGTGAGATCGAGGCCGCGCTGCAGCGCCACCCGGGCGTGCGCGAGGGCGTCGTCGTCGCCCGCACCGACGGCAGCGGCGGCGAACCGCGGCTCGTCGCGTACTACGTCGCCCGCAGCCCGGCGCCATCGGTCGACGACCTGCGCGCCAGCCTGCGCCAGTCGCTGCCGGACTTCATGGTGCCGGCGTTCTTTGTCGCGCTCGCGGACCTGCCGCGCACGCCCAACCTCAAGGTCGACCGCAAGGCGCTGCCGGCGCCCGAAGCGGCGGCGGCCGGCGCGCGCGCCGTCGTCGCCGCCGGTGACGAGATCGAAGCCGCGATCCTCGCGATCTGGCGGCAGGCGCTCGGCGTCGACGCGGTGGGCGTCGAGGACAACTTCTTCGACAGCGGCGGCCAAAGCATTCTCGCCGTGCGCGTGCACCGCGAGATCGTGCAGAAGCTCGGCGTCGAGCTGGCGGTCACCGACCTGTTCCGCTTCCCGACGATCCGCGGCCTCGCGCGGCACCTGCAGGCGGGCGCGTCGACGCCGACGGCGGCGCAACTCGCGGCCGAGCGCGCCAAGCAGCGACGCAACATCCTCCGGCGCTGATCCCCGCGGCGGCGGCGTTGATGCGCCGATCCGGCGGCGGGCGCGCCCGCCGCAAACGACGCCGCCCCGCGCGGCGCAGGGCCTCGCGGGGCGGCGTGCGGTCCGCGTCAGCGCACGGACGGCCGGTTCACACCAGCATCACTGGCAGCCGACCGGCGCGAAGCGCACCGTCAGGCCGTTGGTGAGGCCGAGCAGGCCGACGACCGGACCGCCGCTCAGGAGCGGCGCGCCCTGGAAGGTCAGGTCGGCCGGCGCCTGCGCCGGGTTGATCGGGATCGGCGCGGTGGCGAGACCGGCCGCGTCCGTCGCGTACAGGCCGACGGTGCCGTACGACAGCAGGTCGACGTAGGCCGAGCAGCCCGGCGCGACCGACGTGTTGCCCGACGTGCCGCTGAACACGACCAGCACGAACGAGTTCGGCTCGCCGGTCGCCCGCAGGGCGAACGAGGCGTTGCCGGCGGTCGGCAGGCTGTTGATGTACAGGTCGCCACCCGGCGTGCCGCAGCCAGCACCGAGGTAGACGGCGGGCTGGAGCGTCGGAGCGGTCGTCTGGACGTTGACCGTCAGCGCGCCCGGGCCGACGCGCGCCTGGTCGATCGTCGCCGTGCCCGTGCCCGGCGCGACGTCGCTGTCGAACCAGAAGTTGTACAGCGAGTTCCAGTTGTGCGGGTTCGTGGCCGGCGCCGTCCAGGTGATGCGACCGTTGGCGACCGTCGACGTCCAGTCGTTGAGCGTGTTGGTGTCGATGTCGCGGAAGCCGATGTTCTGCACGCGGCCGGTCGGGCAGACCGGCAGGCTGAACGTCGCGCCGCCGCGGTTGTTGTCGATGTTGTGGACGCAGTACTCGTAGCGCCACATGCCGTTGGTCGGCCCCGTGACCTTGACGGCGACCGCGAAGCGGCCGTCCTGGTCGGCGAGCGTGCCGGTGCCGCCGTTGCTGCCCTCGGTGATCGTCGCGCCGGACCAGCGGCTCAGGATCGAGCCGAACGACGCGGTGCCCGTCGTCGTGGTGGTCCAGGCCGTGCCGTTCCAGGCCAGCGTGAACGGCCGCGACATGATGTTGTTGCCGCGGTTCTCGACGCGCTCGCCCTCGACGATGACGTGGATCGAGAAGAAGAGGCCCGAGCTGACGCCGCCGGCGACGTTCGCCTCGCGCAGGGTGACACGGTTCTTGACTGCGTCGAAGCCCGACGTGTTGAGGCTGCGCAGGCCATCGGCCGCGCCGCCGGTCTCACCGACGTCGAAGTAGCTGCCCACGGCCGGCCACGTGCCGAGCCACGGGTTGATCTCGGCGGGCGGGCCGAGGTAGGTGCGCGACGCGTTGTTGCCGGCCGAGTAGATGTCCGAGCACTTGACGCCGAGCTGCGCGCCGCCGGCGGGCGGCTGGACGCAGCCGCCGAGGCACGGCGATACCGACGGGCTGTTGAGCGACAGGAACGCGTGCTTGCAGTAGCTCCAGTCGGAGATCTGCACGAGCCGGCCGTTGACCTCGCGCGCGACCAGGAAGCCGAACTTCGGGTGGTCGGTCAGGATGGTGCTGCCGATGCTGCCGCCCGGCGAGCGCCACTCGACCGGCACCGTGCCGGGATTGCAGAGCTGGTTTTGGAAGGCGATGCCGATCTCGCCGCCGGGATAGGGCGCGCCGCGGCGGCCGTAGTAGGTCGCGCTGCTGATGTTGGCGAGGGCCGCGTCGTAGCCGACGCCGCGTTCGTTGGACTGCGCGATCAGGTCACCGCAAGCGGCGGCGACGGCGAGCACGAGACAAGACGATTTGGTCATGGTGGGTGGAGTGTAGAGCGGAGGGGGAGTAAGGGGAGGATAGCTGCCGATGACGGCAACGGCAGGATCGCCACCAAGTTTGTTTGGCCGCTACAAGAGACTTACGCGGTCGTCTGCGCCGCGCCGCAAGGGTTCGCCGCGCGCCCGGCCCGCGGATGCGCCGATGGCAGCGACCTTGCGTCAGCGGGCGAGCGGGCGCCAGCGCGCGGTGCGGATCGCCGCCTCGGTGGCGAACGACGCCAGCCCCACCGGGCGACACAGCCGCACTTCGGGTCGCAACGACAGCGCGTGCTTGCGCGGGTCGATCGCGCACAGCGGCTGGCCATCGAGGGTTGCCGTCACCTGCTCGGGCGTCACGGTGACGCGGATCGCGTAGTCCTGCCCGTCGGTGAAGCCGCGCATGCAGCGGCTGTCGTTGTGGGCGGCGTCGTTGCCGTCGAGGCTCGAGAAGCCGCACAGCGAGCCGCCCCAGCCGCCGAGCACCAGGGTCAGGTGGTCCTGCCCGACCGGAAAGGTCAGGCCGCAGAAGAAGTCACCGCCCTGCACGCGCGCCGCGACGACCTCCAACTCGTAGCTGCCGGCGGGCGGTTCGCCCGTCCAGGTGACGCCGGTCAGCGGGCTGCCGATGCCGAGCACGAGCGCGCCGTCGCGGACGGCGACCTCGCCCTGGCCGCCGAAGTCGGTGACGGCGAAGGCGCCGAGGCTCGCGCCGTCGAACAACGGCTGCCACGCGGCGCTGGCCCCGCCGGCGCCGGGCGTGCCCGCGCAACCGGCGAGCAGGGCAAAGGCGGCGACGAAGCAGGACGAGACGGCGTGGCGCGGCATCGGGAACGACCTCGGGATCACTTGCCGGTGATGGGGGCGATCGACGGCGTGCCCTTCTTGAGGAACAGGATCGCCATGGCGTCGCGGTAGACGGCTTCCGACTCGCCGTGCGGCTGACCGGGCCACTCGCCGTCGGCCGCCTGCCAGCCGAGCAGCATCGTCGCGCCCTCGAAGTACCAGTCGCGGCCCTGGATCAGCGCCACGCCCGACAGCATCGCCGCGCGTTCGAGGCCGTAGAGGTAGTAGTACAGCCAGTGGTGCTGGCGGTGCAGGTCGCCGGGCTGGTGCCGCACGGTCAGGTGCTTGGCGAGCCACGCGAAGCCGTCCTCGCGCGCGCGCCGGATCTCGGTCAGCGACTTGCTGCGCTTGCCGCCGTCCTGGCTCAGCAGCCCGGCCTCGCAGATCGCCAGCCCGGTGATGCCCGAGCAGGTCATGCCGCCCCAGGTTGGCGCTGGCTCGCCGTTGTAGCGGCCTTCCTCGTAGCTCCAGCCGCGCACGCGCGACGTCGGCCTCGTGCCGGTGCGCACGAAGTCGGGGTCGGCTTGCATCTCGCGCAGCGTCTTGAAGTCGGTCAGGTCGATGACGAGCTTCTCGCCGCCGTCGGCCTGCGAAGCGAGCACGCCGTTGGCCGCCGCCTGCCACGCCGTCGGCGGCAGTTCGACGCCGCACTGATGCGCCGCGTACATGCCGAGCAGGCCGTACTGGTTGACCGAGTTGTCGAAGCGACCGCCGGCCGTGTAGTTGAAGCGCAACAGCTCAGCGGTGTCGCCGCGCGTGTCGTGGTTGCTCAGCAGGCGCTCGGTCCACTTGCGGACCAGGGCCATGTCCTCGGGCGGCAGCTCGCGCCTCGCCGCCAGCGCGCCCTTGGCGACGCCCTCGACGCTGGTGCCGCCGCCACCTTGCAGCGCGTTCATCAGCATCAGCGCGGTGCCGAGCGAGTAGGTGTCGATCAGCGTGCGCTTGCGCAGCGACGCGAGGCCCTTCTGCACGACCTCGTCGTCCTTCGGCACGCCGCCCTTGACGAGCGCCAGCAGGCCGAGCGCGAGGCGACCGCTATGGAAGCTGTTCGGCCCGTCGTCGGGCTGCGGCGAGATGTAGATGTAGCCGCCATCGGGGTCCTTGAGGTGCTCGCGCAGGCGCGCGGTGCCCTTCTTGAGCGCTTCCTGCACGGCGGCGCGGAACTTCGCGTCCTGGCCGAAGCGTGTGTCGGTCAGTCGCCACGTCTCGCGCTGCGAGACTATGCCGGCGAGCTCGCGCAGATCCTTGCCGCGGAGCACCTTGCCCTGCAGCGACGCGGTGAACTCGACGACCCGCGCGCGGCCGTCCTTGTGCGCGATGCGGCGGCTGATCTGCAGGCGCGCGTCGAGGCCGAAGATGACCTCGCGCGCGACGTGCATATCGACGAAGCGCTGCGACTCGCCGCGCAGGTCGAGGCTGGCTGCGTGGCGGGCGGCGAGATCGAGCGTCTGCCAGCCGTTGTTGTCGACCGGGCCGGCGGTGCCGCGCAGCCGCAAGTCGCCGAACCGCCAGACGCGGCCGATCTCGGCGTCGACGACGCCGCCGGCGAGGCCGGGTCGCAGGTCCATCGCCGCCCAGAAGGCGAAGTCGCGCAGGTCGGACGGCGGCAGCTTGAGGCTCTGGCCGGCGTTGTCGAGCTCGCCGTGCAGCAGCACGGCCGGCGGCCGGATCGGACCGCAGAACTGCTGCCGCAGCTCGTTGCTCAGTCGTTGGTCCTCGTGCAACGCGCGCGTCAGTTCCTCGGGCGACTTCACGCCCGCGGGCAGCGAGTGGACGCCCGCGGCGGCGAGATCGAGGTACTGAGCGCCGCCGATCTGCGTGCAGCGCACGGCCAGCGTGTTGGTCCCCGCTTGCCATGCGTCGAGCGGCTTGCCGACGACGACGTACCAGCGGTTGCGGCCGTAGCCGTCGTTGGCGACGACCTGCTTGCCGTTGAGCCACACGCGGATGCCGTCGTCGTGGTCGACGCGGAACACCAGCGCGCGCGGCTTCTTGCTGCCTAGCTCCAGCGTCGTGCGCAGGCACAGCGCCGGCGACTCCCACTTGCTGCGCTGGGCCGGGTCCTTGTCGAGGTCGGTGCCGAACTCGCCCTGGCCCTGCGCCCAGGCCGCGTCGTCGAAGTCCGGCTGCTCGAAGCCCGCCGGCCCGTTGGCGTCGGGCGCGGCGAGCCAGCGCCACGTGTGCGGCTTGTCGTCGCGGCCGGCCTGCAGGAACCACTCGAGGCGAACGCGCGGGTTGGCGCCGCCGACCTCGAACTGGTCGGTGTCGCGGTCGTAGAGGTGCGCGCCGCGCACCGGCACGTCGTGCGCGATGGCGCTCGATCCCGGGGCCGGCGTCGGCGCCGGCGACTGCGCGCCGAGCGCGCCGGCCAGCGCGCCGACCAGCGCGGCTGCGACGGCGTGGCGGGCGCAGTGGCGACGCATCAGCGGAACCTCAGGCCGCAGTCGGGACAGCGCGCCAGTCCGAGGGGGCGGAACTTCGTCAGGCACGCTGGGCATTGCGTCTCCTCGGCGTCCGGATCGAGGACGACGTCGCGCACCGGCAGGCCCTGGCGGCGCGTCATGTCGTCGAGGTGTCGGTGGTGGAGGCTCATCGCGCGTTCCGCTTCGGTGCCCGCGACCGCGAGCCACGCTTGCGGCTCTCAACTGCTGGGAATCGCCCCCGTGACCACGCGCACGCCGCCCGCGGTCAGGACCTGCGCGATCTCGCGCAGCATCGCGGCCTTGCCGCGAAACAAGACCTGCATGCCGGGAGGGACGAGCACGGCGCGAGTCTACGCATGTCGGCCTGGTGCGCCAGCCGACCCGCGCGCTTTGCGGCTACCAGGCGCCCCGGGCATGCTGCGCACGATGCTGGCACTCGCCACCTGTTCCGACCTGCCGACCTGGGAGGTTGACGACCGTCATTTCCATGGCGCGTTGGCGCGCGTCGGCGCGCCGTTCGAGCGGCCGGTCTGGGACGACCCGGCCGTCGACTGGCGCCGCTACGGCGCGGTCCTGATCCGGACGACGTGGGACTACCAAAACAAGTTGCCGGCTTTTCGCGCCTGGGCGGCGCGCGTCGGCGCTGGAACCCGGCTGTTCAATCCCGCGCCGGTGGTGGCGTGGAACGTGCACAAGTCGTACCTGCGCGAGCTCGCCGCCGCCGGCGTGCCGTTGGCGCCGACGCACTGGCTCGAGCGCGGCGCCGCGGTCGACGTCGCCGGCCTCGTGCGCGCCGCCGGCTGGCGCGAAGGCTTCCTCAAGCCGTGCGTCGGCGCGACCGCGCGCGAGACGCTGCGCTTCGCGGTCGATCCGGACGGGCTGCGCCGGGCGCAAGCGCACGTCGACCGCCTGTTGCCGCACGAGGACCTGATGCTGCAGCCGTTCCTGCCGGCGGTGCTCGCCCGCGGCGAGTGGTCGGCGATCTTCGTCGACGGCGTCGTCACGCACTGCGTGCGCAAGATCCCCGTGCCCGGCGACTACCGCGTGCAGGACGACTTCGGCGCCAAGGACGAGCCCTACGCGCCGACGGCGGCCGAGCGCGCGCTCGCCGAGCAGGCGATGGCAGTCGTCGAACGGCGCTTCGGCCGCCTGCTCTACGGCCGCACGGACTTCTTGTGGCAGGACGACGGCGGCTGCGTGCTGACCGAGCTCGAACTCGTCGAGCCGTCGCTGTTCTTCCGCCACGGGCCGCAGGCCGCCGACGCGCTGGTCGCGGCGCTGGCCGCGCGCGGCGTGACGGCCCCGGCGTGAGCTCGGCCGGCGGCCGCTCCCGTCAAAGCCGGTAGGGGATCAGGTCGGCGTCGTCGCCGGCGTCGCCGAGGCGCTGCTCGACCAGCTTGCCGTCGACGACGATCTTCTGGCCGCGCTTCTCGTTGGCGTCGAACGACAGCTCCTCGAGGCACTTCTCGAGGATCGTCATCAGCCGGCGGGCGCCGATGTCCTGTGTCGTCTTGTTGGCGCGGAACGCGATTGTCGCGAGCTTCTGCACGCCGTCCGGGGTGAACGCGAGCTCGACACCCTCGGCGCGGAACAGCGCCGCGTACTGGCGCGTCAGCGCGTTCTTCGGCTCGGTCAGGATGCGCACGAAGTCGGCCTCGGTCAGCGGCGTCAGCGCGACGCGCACCGGGAAGCGGCCCTGCAGCTCGGGGATCAGTTCGCTCGGCTTGTGGTAGTGGAACGCGCCGGCGGCGAGGAACAGCATGTGGTCGCTACGCACGTGGCCGTAGCGCGTGTAGACCGAGCAACCCTCGACGACCGACAGCAGGTCGCGCTGCACGCCCTCGCGCGAGACGTCGGGGCCGTTGGCGCCGCCGCTGCTGACGATCTTGTCGATCTCGTCGACGAAGACGATGCCGTCGTTCTGCGCGCGGTCGACGGCCTCCTGGACGATCGCGTCCATGTCGAGCAGCTTGTCGGCCTCCTCCTCCTGGAGGATCTCGCGCGCTTGCGCGACCGTCAGCTTGCGCACCTTGACCTTGTTGCCGGGCGAGCGGCCCCAGAGTTCCTGCAGCGCCTGCGTGTCGAAGCCCATCGTCTCGTTGCCCTGCGGGCCCATGACGGAGAGCGTCGGCGTGCGCGTGTCGCGCACCTGGATCTCGATCGTGCGCTCCTCGAAGCGCCGGCCGGCGAGGTCGGCGCGCAGCTGCTCGCGCTCGCGCTCGCGCGCCAGCATCTCGTCACTCGACAGCGGGTCGGGCGAGCCGGGCGCGACCGCGGTCGGCTCGGAGCGCCAGGCGCGGCTCTGCATCGCGCCGGTGACTGAGCGCGGATCCTGGTAGTCGGCGAGGCCGGCGGCGTCGACGGCCGCGTGCCACAGCCGTTCTTCGGCGGCGGCGGCGGCGCGCGCGGCGACTTCCTTGACCTTCTCGGCGCGCACCATCTGCACGGCGGCGTCGACGAGGTCGCGCACCATCGACTCGACGTCGCGGCCGTGGTAGCCGACCTCACTGTACTTGGTCGCCTCGACCTTGACGAACGGCGCGCGCGCGAGCGTCGCCAGGCGCCGGGCGATCTCGGTCTTGCCGACGCCCGTCGGCCCCACCATCAGGATGTTCTTGGGATAGACGTCGGCGGCCAGTTCGGCGCCGAGCTGGCGCCGACGCCAGCGGTTGCGCAAGGCCACCGCCACCGCACGCTTGGCCTTGTGCTGCCCGACGATGTACTCGTCGAGCCGGCGCGTGATCTCGCTGGGGGTGAGGGCGGCGGCGATGTCGGTCATGCGGGGGCGAGCAGCATACCGCCGCCCGCTGCGCCGCTCGCCGTCACTTGTCGCCGCTGGCCTTCTTCACGCGCTCGACGCGGGCCTTGTCGTAGGCCTCCTGGTCGACGCTCTTGCCGGCGAACTCGATCCAGCCCTTGACCGTGCGCGTGTTCCACTCGGCCTTCGCGGCCGGGATCGACTCGCCGGCGTCGACCGGCTCGTAGCGCAGGTTGACGCCGCCGGTGATCGTCTCGAGCAGCTTGTTGAGGTCGAAGCCGACCATCGCCGGCTCCGCCTGCTTGTAGTCGAGCTTCTGCAACTGCTCGACCAGGGCGAAGATCGCCGGCCAGCCGGTCTTCTGCAGTTCGTTCTTGGCGCGCGTGCTGCGGATGCCATCGCCGGCCGCTTCCACGGCGAGGTCGCGCAGCGACGTCTTCTTGGCGTCGTCGATGCCCGGCGGCCACGGCACGTCGCCGTAGCTCTTCGGGTCGGCGACGTCGGCCAGCGACGTTGGCGGGTTCTTTAGGCGCTCCCACGGCTTCTTCGGGCGAGTCGGGTCGTCCGGGATCGCGGGCGCTGCCGGTGCAGCTGCCGGTGCAGCCGGCGTCGGCGCCGCTGCCGGCGTCGCGGCCTTCGCCGGCTCGCTCGCCGCCGGGGCCGCGGCCTTCGCCGGCTCGGCCGGGGCGGGCGTCGGCGCGGCCGCCGGGCTCGCCTTCGCCGGCGCGCTGGCGACCGCCGGCTTGTCGGCCGGCTTGTCGCCGCCGCCGGTGAGCAGCATGAGGGCGCCGCCAGCGACCACCAGCAGGCCAACGCCGACCAGCAGGATCAGCATGCTGCTGTTCTTCTTCGCCGCGCGTTCGCCGCGGCCGCGCTTGCCGCCGGCGGCGTCGCCGTCGGTATCCGCAGCCTTCGTGCGGCGCGTCGTGGCGCCCGCCGGCTTGGCTGCCGGCGCCGGCTTGGCCTCGCTCTTTGGTGTCGCCTTGCTGCGGTCGACTGCCGGCTTGGCGGCGGCGGCGGGCTTGGCGGCGGCGGCGGGCAGGGCGGCGCCGGCTGCGGTCGCGCCGGCTGCGGTCGCGGCGGCGCGCTGCTTGGCCACGTCGATCACGCTGCCGCACTTCTGGCACTTCGCTTGCGCGCCAGTGAACGTCTCCGGCAACTTGTACTTGGCGCCGCAGTTGTCACAGGTGATCTGGAGAACGGTCATCGTCGGGGTCCTTCGTCGGTGGGGATGCAGGTCGGGGCGCGGCGCGCCGCGTCACTTCTTCGGCTTCGTAACCGGCTTGTCGAGGCTCTCCTCGGCCTCGATGAACTCGGTGAGGTCGCCGTTGGCGTAGCGGTACCAGAACGCGAACCAGCGGCGGATCGCCGCCTC
>Ga0194112_10012216_pt1 | contig 10519 bp, 13 predicted proteins | sample TA2MahC400mmetaG_FD_146191 | JGI IMG/M metagenome (GOLD analysis project Ga0194112, IMG submission 146191) | Freshwater microbial communities from Lake Tanganyika, Tanzania - TA2015016 Mahale Deep Cast 400m | ecosystem: Environmental > Aquatic > Freshwater > Lake | place: Tanzania: Lake...
TGTCTTGCTGACATCGGCAAACAGTTCTGCAAGGCGGCGGCAGTGTTGGGTGTTCATGAGGTTCTCCAATGCAAAAAGCCCGCGGTGAACTGGCGGTTTTGCCGAAAGTGTCTTGATCTTTGGTTAAGCATGCGTACGCAGCCCCGCCAGCCAGGAGCTTGCAGTCTGATTTTCTGTTATATTTTTAGCACTTACAGATCCAAAGTGCTGACAGGGCGTTGCATTGTGAGGCAGCGTTGCCACCCTCGCCGGGTCGAGCTATCGCCTGCGCCAGGCACGCAAATGGACAGGCTTGGTTGATTCCTTGTCAGACAGTGCGCCAACTATGCTGCTGATGTGCCCCCTTATGGGCAAAGTCAGCCACGCAAGTTCAGGTATTGCCGCGATGGCAAGGAAGACCTCAGACCTTTGCCAGATCCTGCATCACAGGGAACGCCTTGAGTCCGCTTTCAGCTAACCTGGTGCGAGCCTGCGGAAGTCCGCAGCAACGAGCTTTTCACGGCCGAATTGGTGACGGCAGCCGAAGTAAGCGCCGTGGCTGTCCCGGTTCGTCTTGCGATCCTGGAAGCTGTACCAGAACACCGGACCGAGTCCGCTGCCGGGTGCACGGGCCATTGCGACGATCTGGCGGAGCATCAGGGCTTGTGTCGCTTCTGTCACAGCTCGGTCACTTCCACCGGTGGGTGCCCCAACCTCCGTGATCCAGAGCAGCTTGTTTTGGTCGCCGTTCGCGTTCATCACCTCCCGGATGCGGTTCATGATCCGCATGCCGCCCCAGTGCACGTCCTGAGCGTAGGTGTAAGGATACTGATACGGATGGTGGGCCACGGCATTGAAAAAGTTGCGCCCCCCGGCGGCATACACCCGTTCCAGATATTCGACCGCGCCCTGAAGGTTGGCTGCCTTCTCGCTGGGGATGCTGGCGTTTCCGCCATAGATTATCGTGGCTTTTGGCTGAACTGCCTTGATCGCAGGATAGACGGCGCGAAGCAGCAGGGCGTAGCTGGCTGGCCGGAGGTATGTCATGTTGGCTTCGTTCAGGATCTCCCACCACGCGACCTTGCCCTTGTAGCGGATCGCGGCAGCCTCGGCGAAGGTGCGGAATTGGGCGCGGGCTGCGGGATTGTCCATCAGCATTCCGCAACCCAGAACCAGCAGCACGCGCATCCCCCGCGACCGGCAACCCTCGACCAGCCTGTCCGTCTGTGCCCAGTCAAAGAAGCCGGGAGCGGTCATGACGTGCTCCATCCGACAGTCGGTTCGGATGGCTTGCGTGCCCCACCGTTGCATCGTGTTCAGCCAGACGTCACCGCCTGCTGCGAGTTCATTGTCCGGGACTGCCATGCCAAGGAGGCCGTTCAAGCTTGTGATGGGATGTCCTTCCGTGTCTGTGTCCAGCGTATGAAAATGTCTTCGCAGTGAACAGGGCACCTGAAGGCGACCGCCATCACCTCGATGAACAGCCGCCATTCACTCAGCCAGGCGCGGGCGCAGAGGGGTTGCCCTGCCCGCCCGCCGAGACATCGGTCGATGGTGCAGGATGTGCACCAGTGGCTGCCGGTTTCGATGCAGTCACTCATCTCGCTTCCTCACTCCTTTGATGGCGTCATGTAGGCTGAATCGCATTTCCAGCTTTTTCATCTTGCGCAGCAATTCGCGATGGTGACTCTCCGCCTCCTCGACCCTTCGTTCCAGCTTGGGCAAAGCTGCTCCGAGCGCGCAGGCTGCGTCGGCGGGCTTCTCTCTTTTTCCCGGCGCAGCAACGGGATAAGGACGGGCACAACGATTGTCAGGATGATGATCAGCACTGCCCGGTTGGCTTTAAAGCCGGTGCTGATCGCGTTAACTTGGTCTGCGTCCATTTCCCCACCTCACACGAGCATCAAGGATATTGAGGCGCAGGAACCGGAGGCACGGATACAGAAAAAACGGGATGGAAATGGCCCAGATGACCACCCCTGTCTGTGCTGCGAATGATGACATGGCCAGTCCGCCGAACAGCGCAGTCATGATCGAAAGGCCGAGGATGCGGGGGACCGGCGACCAGCGCCATATAGGTGATCCCGGTGTCCAGCGACGGCTCCCACCCGGTCAGGTAAGCCGTGTTCTTGCCCTGCGGGTCGACGATCTCGGGCATGCCGGTCGGGTCGGCATAGATGAAATAGTGCCGTCCTCTTTCCCGCCTTGCATCCGTGCGCCGTGCTGGAGGGCATAGGCCACGGCTTCCTTGACGGGCGGCAGGTTATCGCTGACCGGGATCAAGCCTTCGCGGTCACTTTCGCCCCTGGGCCGGAGCAGCGGCCTCAAGCCACGCGATCAGAGCAATGCTGAAGTCGTCGCGCGGTATTGTCCGTTCGGCATAAAGTCCGTTGTTCTCGCCGTTCGTGAACCGTGCAGCAGAGAACGCGCCGGGCGTTGCCGGCGTTTCCGTCGTTCCGGTGCGCGGACCAAGGCTGGCGTCCGTCTTGAGGATGCGCCCCGAACCGACGCGAGGATCCACGCGGGTGATGCGGCAGATGCCGGCGCTGTCCTGCTCCGTCCATCTTCCGGCTTGCAATGTCCATCAATCGCGAAGGCTGGCTTGCAGACGAGCGCGGTCGGTCCAGTTGATAGCTCCGTGAACAACGGAAGGATTCTCGTTGGCGATGAAATCAATGGCGGGCATCATGCGACCTCAAATCGGAATGGAAGGGTGTAGTGGCGCAGGATCTGGCCGGTGCGGCTTGCCGCTGACCAGTCGTCCCGCATGTCGCACCGGTTGGCGAAACGGGCCTGATCGTGCCCGTGGCTCCATAGGCGATCGTCAGCGTGCCGTGGGCGGCGCCGGGGAGGGTGATCTGCAACCGGGTCATGCGTCCGGTGATGGGCTCCGCTACAACCGACATGCCGGTGATCGCCTCGCCGGAATGGCGCAAGCCAAAGGTCGGTGCGACCAGGACATGCCCCGCCATGCCCTCGCAATCGACAAAGACCTGGTTGCCGGTGCGGGATGCCAGATAAGGGACGGGCCCATGCCAGCCGGTGCCGTGGCGCGTGCCAGCCAAACCTGAACGTCCAGCATGTCCTTGATCCAGGCTGTGCCGTTCCAGACATAAAGGCCGTTCTGCGTCTCGGTGGAGGAGGCATAGAGATAGGCGCGCGCCTTCGCCGTGCCTGCCACCGCGTCTATCGCTGTCTTGGTGGCGTATGCGGTTGCCCCAAGGGTCAGTGCCGCAGCTTCGGCGGCCTGCCGTGCTTCGGCCGTGGCTTGACTTTGCGCCCCTGCCACACCCGCCGCAGCCTCAGCGGCCTGTGGGGCTGTGGCAGCAGCCTGACGCTCGGCCAAAGCCGCTAGCCGCTGCGTGTCAGCGGCCCTGGCCGCGCGCCTTGTCTGGATGCGCGCCTGCTCTGCTGCGGGACACGGCCCGCCCGGCAGCATCTGTGGCGCCGGCCGCTGCTGTCTTCGCACCTTCGCGTGCCGTCTCGACAGCAGCGATGGCGAGGGAAAGGTTCTCGCTCACGGCGATCGTGGCGTCGATCCGCTGGCGGTCCTCCGGGGCGATCTGGCCTTTGCAAGGATACCAGCCATTGCTCGCGCGTCCCGACAGACCCCTCCTGAACCGCGGCAGACAAGTGTCTTGACCGGGCAAGCCGCCACGGGTTCCGACATTGACAACAACGGGCGGGGCCATCAGCAGCCTCCCAGGATCTGAAGGTTGATGGTCGCGCCCTCCCGCCACTCGTCGCCGCCGTCATGATAGCTTGCGGCGTGATACAGCCGGGGCGTCGGGGTCAAGCCCGAGATGTCTCGAAGTCGAACCCGCCATCGTCTCGCAGCTGACCCGGAACCGGATAGCGCGTGACCCCCGCCTGAATGCGAAGTTCCGCCGTGACATCAGTGACGGCCTGCCCCTCGTCATCCAGAAACTGAAAGAAGAGCGGGTCGGACGCGCCGGACTTGTAGTGAGATGTTATCAGGTGAACTCCGGGCATGAAAAAGCCCGCCGCAGCGGGTTCGTGGTGGTCAGGGTGGTAATGAGGCTCAGATGATCGTGATGACCTGGGATACGGACAACCCGCCCAATGTTGTCGTGACGGTGAGGGTCCCGGTCGAGGCCCCGCTGGTGATCGACAGCATCCCGTTGCTGGCGTTGATTGACACACCGGACCGGGCGGTCATCGTGTAGGTCGCGCCCGTCAGCTTGAAGTTGACCGGCCCGGCATAGAAGTATCGGCCCGGGGCCATGAGGCGGTTGCCCGACGCTGGCCGTTGGATTTGTCTCGCATCGTCCTGCGTCGCGAGCTGCAGGAAGCGATGTGCTGCCAGCTTCCATGACCCGTCGCGGTTCGACAGGCCGAAGAACGGCTCGTTCGGCGCGTCGGCGCGGTCGTTCGGCATGTCCCGCTCTGAGTAGTAGAGGATGGGACCATGCCAGGGGGTCCGCGCAGCCCGGTAGTAGGCCAGTTCCAGGTTCGTGCGCTGCGCCGTCTCGCTGACCGCCGCGCCAACGCCAACAGGTGCAGTCGGGTCACCGTATTCCGTGATCCAGACCTGCTTGTCGACGCCATAGGTGTTGACCATCAGGTTGTAATTGCGCTGCATCTGGTTGAACACCTGCCAGTCGCCCGGCGCCTCCGGCGTGACGTTGGCGGTGCACGGCTGATGCCCCATCCGTCGAAGCAGTTGTTCCGGCGGTTGGCAGGCAGCGCTGCCATGAAGCGGTTCGTCCAGTCATAGGACGAGATGTTGCTTCCTTGCGGTATCCACCACGGACGACAGGCCGTTCGTGATGATGCAGCAGTCCGGGTCCGCAGCCTTCATTGCGTCATGAAGGGACGGCATCAGCAGGGCGAAGTTCTCGGGCGTGGCCTTCTCGTTCAAGTTCAGTTCGTTGAGGATCTGCCAATACTGGATTTTCCTGTCCCGGGTGCGCTCCGACGGTTAACGCAGGTGACCGCCCAGTTGATGAAGTTCTGGCGGATGGTCGCGTGTCCGCATATTCCGGCACGCCTGCGTGCCCATGATCAGGCCGATGAACCACATGTTGTCCACGGCGCTGGCAAGCTTGGCGTCGAAGTTCTGCGGCGAAGTCGCGTAGCGAAGATCGGCGGGCGATACATTGGCGGACAAGGCACGCAGACGGTCGTTCTGGGGACAAACGCAAGTGCCATGTAGGTCGTATGATAGTGCGGATCGTTTGCCTTCGACGCCGTGAGGCTATCAAAGACGTGGGCAAAGACCGCGCCGTTCGTCGGGGTGACGAATGCCAGATAGTTGACCCGATCCAGCGCCACCGTTTCGGCGTTGCCGGTGTGATCGATGAGGATCGTGCCGTCCACGCGCACGACGATGCGCCCGCCCGTCGCCGCAACTGTGACCCGCACTTCGACATCCAGCACTGTTGCTCTGGCAACGTTGGCCGTGGCCACAATCGTGGTCGCAGCCGGCGCGTTCCAGACGTTCAGGCCGCTGGTTCCGTCGGCCCGCAACACATGGTTCAGGATGATGGGCCAGACTTGATCCGTTCCGTTGTGGTATCCAAAGCGGATCAATTTGGCCCAGGTCGTTGTCGTCGGGTCCGTTGTGACGTGCAAGCGCACCTTGGCACGGTGATAGAACGTGGTCCGCGCGGTCCCAAGCGACCACTGGAAGCCAAAGCCTGCTGCTCCACCTCCCACGCGCGCAGCATAGGTGCCATCCATCGTCGGGCTTGTGACGATGCTGGCCGAGGTATCCCAGCCTGCATTGCCCGCGTCCGTTCCGCTTTCGAAGTCTGTGAAGAAGATCAGCGCTGGGCTGGCCTGCGAGGTGAAGGTGCGCGTGGCCGTGTGGCCCGTGCTGCTGGTTGCCGTGACCGTGCAAGTGGTGGCAGCCCGTTCCGCTGTCGGCGCGATCGTCAGGTTGCTGCCGCTGACCGTGACACCCTGACCCGTCGTGCTGACGGAGTAGCTGACGGCATTGGTCGCATAGCTGTCGAGCGGCACGACCACGTTCGAGGAGCCTGCCGTCAGAACGTGGTTCGGTAGTGCCGTCCAGGTCGGCGTGATCGGCGTGACGCTTGCCGCCGTGATGGTCGCGGTGGCCGCGCGAGCCGGAGCAGAAGCCGTGCCGTTCGTCGCCGTCTCCGACCACGCCAGCGTGCCCTCAGCCGTGCTGGTGAAGATGAACTGCGCGGTTGTCGTCCGCGTCGCGACGGTTGCGCCCGCTTGCGTCAGCGTGCCGGCAAATGATGTGACCGTTCCCGAGTATGCGCCCGGCGTCACGGTGAACACCGTTCCCACAGGCCCGCTTGCGGGCGTGATCGTGGGCGCCGCGCCTGCGGTGGGTGCGACATCGACCGGGGTCACTGCGGTTATCGTTGCGCTGGCCGTCCGGCTGGCGGCGGAGGCGGTGCCGTTGGTCGCGGTTTCCGACCATGCTAGCGTGCCAGCGGCCGTGGATGTGAACGTGAAGCTGTTCCCGTTCGTCCGCGTCACGACCGACGTTCCGGCCTGCGTCAGCGTGCCTACAAAGCTGGTGATCGTCCCGCCATAGGTGCCCGGCGTGATGGTGTAAACGGTGCCGACAGGGCCGGAGGCGGGCGTGATGGTCGGCGCTGTCCCCGGCGTCGGCGCCACGTCTGGCGTTGCGGCGCCTCCACCTGGGGCGCGCAGATCGCCTGTCGTGAACGTCGTTCCATCGATGAACGTGAAGGTCACGTTCCGCTGGCGGCGCTGTAGGTGGTGGCGGCAATGCCGCGGCCCGGCGCCCCCCGAAGGTCGCCCGTCTGCGACGTGCTGCCATCGGTGAAGGTCATCGTGACCTGGCCGGTGGTCGGGGTGTAGGATGAGGAAGCAACCCCCCACGCCACTTCCGGTCCCGAGCTGCATCGCCATCGAGATCAGGAGCTGGCGCAATTCCGGCTTGCTGATGGTCCGCATGGCTGACAACCTATTGCCGACAGGAAGGGCACCGTTGCCGCCGTTGCCGATATAGCGTTCGTGATCGCGCAGAACGCGAGCGATGTCATCGATGATCGGTATCTCAGAACGCCTAACAAAACCGCCGCTCATGCGTTGAGAGGCCATGAGCAAGCCGTTTGTCTCCGATGATCTGTGGGAGGCCATTGCGCCGCTTCTGCCAAGGCAGCGGCCGAAGCCGAAAGGTGGCCGCCCTCCATGCGATGACCGGCTGGCCTTGGCCGGCATCATCTTTGTCCTGCGATCTGGCATTTCCTGGCAGATGCTGCCGCCCGAGTTCGGCTGTTCCGGCATGACATGCTGGCGCAGGCTGCGTGACTGGCAGGCAGCCGGTGTTTGGGCAAGGCTCCATCGCGTGCTGCTCGAGCAGCTGTCGGACGCCGGGCATCTGGACTGGAGCCGCGCCTGCCTCGACAGCGCCGCTATGCCGACGAAAAAGGGGGGGGCCAAGACCGGCCCGAACCTGACGGATCGTGGGCCAAACCGGGCACAAAGCGCCATCTTGTGGTCGACCGGCAAGGAACCCCGCTCGGGGTGCGCCTGAGCCCGGCCAACCGGCACGACAGCAAGATGCTGGCCCCCACCCTCGACGCCGTGCCAGGTGTGCGCCACGGCCGTGGCCGCCCTCGCAAGCGGCCCGACAAGCGTCACGCCGACAAGGCCTACGACCATCACCGCTGCCGGAGCGAATGCCGGTAACGCAGGGTCTCGCCCCGCATCGCCCGGCGAGGCATGGACAGCAGCGAAAGGCTGGGCCGACATCGATGGGTGGCCGAGCGAACGCTGGCATGGCTCAACCGCTTTCGCCGCCTCACTATCCGCGACGAGCGGCGCACCGACATCCACGAGGCTTTCGTGATCCTCGGCTGCGCCTCATCTGCCTCAACCAGATCAGAAAGCTTTGTTAGGGGCTCTTAGACTGGCGCTCCTTCGAACCAGGTGCTCGATGGCAGCCCGGAAATTGTCTTTGTTCCGCTACAGCTCGACGTGAACAGTGGTCACGTCCTCGCTGTTGGCCGTCATCATTGCGGCCACGCTCAGCGTGAAGGCCCCGTCCTGCGAACGGACCAGTTCCTGGCGGATGATCGTTTCATTGCGACGGATCTGGATGCGGTTTGCTTGTCCGGCGACCGTTCCGGTCACCATTGCGGCCGGCCGGCAGGAGGGGTCCATGCCGAGCCGGAAAAGTAGTTGCCGCCGTTCACGGATGTCGTCGGCCAGGTCAGTTGCGTGGCGGACGCGCTGGAAATGCTCTGGTCGGCATCGTTCTTGTGGGCGGAGAACACGGCGCGTCCGGCCGCGCTCTCGATATGATACCGGCCGTTTTCGCCCCGCCCTTCATGCGGACGAGGCGATTGCTCTACGATCCGAAGCTTGGTGGATGAAAAGCGCGCCGCCCTCCGTGACGCGCAGGGAGGGGCGGCCGATGGCAAATGAATGGGCGACATGGCCGCGAGCCATCAATGAGGAATTGCGAGAGGGGTCGAAATCCCGAGGCGATGATGCTGGCCATGCAGCTAGAAGCTACGACGATCTGCGTGAGAAGTTGGAAGCCGAGCTTAAACGCTTCCGCGAGGAACGCGCCATGACAGCGAAGCATATCGAACTGGATCTCGGCAAGACCGACCCCAACCTCGCCAATGATCCGCTCAAGATCTGGCGGGCACTGCTGACCCTTGCCAAGGTCGAGCCGAACCCGGCCCTGACGGGAAAGCGCCGCGCGGTGCGGGTGATCGGCTTCACGGCATGGGACAGCGACGAGCCCGCCACATTCGGGGCGCGGTGGCCGGTCGGCGCCCCTGCGCGGGCCGCGTTCAAGCTGCTTTACTGCACCGCCCCGCACCACGAACGATGTCGTGATGATCGGGCCGAAGAACATTGGCCCCGACGGCATCCTGACATCCGTGCAGGCCAAAACCGCTGGGCGGGCCTTTATGCCGTGGTCGAACCCACTGCCTGAGTTCGCAGAGGGATGGGAGAATGAGCGGAAGCCGTCAACCGGGCCATCACCGGCACGGAAACGACATTCCTGTCAGTTGCGGACTAGCCACGCAGCGTCCAGGGGCTGGGCAACCTGATCGCGGATGCAGCGCGGTCGGCGGACCTGACGGACGGGACGGTCCACGGGCTGCGTAAGGCGCGACTCGGCGAAATCGCGCAAGCTGGCGGCACATCCCATGCGGTCATGTCATGGGGCGGACCCACGTCGCTGTCGGAGGTCCAACACTATACGAAGGCAGTTCAGATGCGGCACCGGGTGAGCAGAGAACAAGGCAGGAATGTTGTATCACGATAATCAAATGACACGATTTCGGCCACTTGGCTCGGCATTTGCAGTGTTTTTGCGTAGTAGTGGCAGCCCGTAGGGGAGTCGAACCCCTCTTTTCAGGTTGAAAACCTGACGTCCTAACCGATAGACGAACGGGCCACTTTCTGTCGCTGCCAGTGTTCCCCGGCGGCGTGAGGCGGTGTTTAGGCAAAGCCGTTGAAGCGTGCAAGCGGAAATTCTCACCTTTTGGCAAAAAAGTTGCGGCTGGCCCGGATCATCCAAGAAATGCCGTGGAAACAAGCCACAAGGGCAAGCTAATCGCCGCTGCGATCGTCTGCCACGTGAAGATCGCGGCATAAAAGTCGGCGTTTCCCCCCATCTGGCGTGCCAGGATATAGCCGACCGGGGCGCCGGGGGCAGCCGTTGCCAACAGCCCGGACGCGACCTGCCCCGCAGGCAACCCCAGCACCAGGGCGATCCCCAGGAAGATGGCAGGACAAATTGCCAGCCGCAGGACCACACCCAGCCACATGGCGGGATCGACCTGCCACAGGCGGCGCGGCTCGATGCCCGCGCCCACCGCCAGCAGGCCCACCGCCAGGGCGCCCTGCCCCAGCCAGTCCAAGGGCGCCAGAATCGCCTGCGGCAGCGACAGGCCCGACAGGCTGAGCGCCAGCCCCGCCACGCAAGACAGCACCATCGGGTTTCGCAGCACCTCGGAGGCGATGCGCTGCATTGCGCGTGGCCCGGGCGCGGCAATTTCGGGCGGCATCAGGGTAAGCGCGACGATCGCGGAGATGTTGAAGGCCGGGATCAGAAAGGCAAAGGCCACGGCCAGATCGCCCAATGCCCCCGGCGGCAGGGCCTGCGCCGCCACCGCCAGGATCAGCAGCGAGTTGAAGCGCAGCGCCGCCTGAAACAGCGAGCTGCTGCGTGGCCCGTCCAGACGCAGTGGCCGCCGCAGCATCAAGGCCAGAAGGCCCACCCCCGCGAAGGCCAGCGCCAGGGCCGCCAGATAAGGTCCCAGTCGGCCGATCGACAGGTCCGACCGATAGATCGACGTCAGCAGGATTGCCGGAAACAGGACGCGATAGCCCAGCTGCTCGATCCCGGGCCAGCTGGCGGCGGCGATCACGCCGCTGCGCCGTGCCAGATGCCCCAGAAGGACCAGCGCGATAACGGGCAGGATCGACAGGGCGGGCTGCATGGCGCCTCCTTGTGGTCGTGCGGCTTGCAGCCTTTCGCGCCCGGTTGTAGACCCGCGCCGAACGAAAGGAAACGTCATGTCGATCACCGAGGACGAGGCCCGCA
>Ga0194112_10012217_pt1 | contig 10517 bp, 10 predicted proteins | sample TA2MahC400mmetaG_FD_146191 | JGI IMG/M metagenome (GOLD analysis project Ga0194112, IMG submission 146191) | Freshwater microbial communities from Lake Tanganyika, Tanzania - TA2015016 Mahale Deep Cast 400m | ecosystem: Environmental > Aquatic > Freshwater > Lake | place: Tanzania: Lake...
GTCAGCGGCGGCAATATCCCGCTGGCCGGGCGACGCAGCCAATTCATCGCTCCTGGCGACTGGGCCAGCAAGCCGAACGATCTGCTTCCCAGGCTGAAGACGCGCATCACCCCGTGGTACGGTTTCATCCCTGAAGACGCCGCAGCCTGGACGATTCTCGCCACCGCCCCGCGGGAAGGCGTTGAACCGTTCCCCTATGTCCTGGCACGGCCTTACGGCAAGGGGATGATCATCCTCTGCGGCGACGCGATCCCAATCCCAGCCGCGAAAATGCTTGAGAACTTTGCCGCATACCACGGAAGCCAGAAAACGAGTTAGCTCTTGCGGAAAGAAGCCGCCTTGCTCGTAGTGGGCGAGTAATCGCCTGCTCTGTGCGTTCTCGGCGCTTCTGACGCGATGACTCGCGCACTACGAATCCCAGCGGCACTTTCCGCGGCGTCGGTAGTGCGCGTGTCAACGCGTCTGGTCCGCCACCAGCGGATGGCCAGGGAAGGCGATTACTCGCCCACTACCAAGTCGGCCTCGGTCTTGGGCCAGGCGAAACGAGTGAGGGCCTGACAGTGCACATGCAGACATTGACACGGCATGGAAAGATGCTATGGTAATGACCGTGCGTGATAGCGAGAGACCGGTTCGTGGTAAGCTGCTGCCATGGCCAGTGTAACGAAGAGAAGCAAGATGAGCCTCAGTGTGCCTGTGGCCGAGGATCTGAGGGCGCTGACGCAGCGGAAGGACTACCGTAAGCTTTACGAGGCGTTCGGACGTTTGGGGAAGGACCCAAAGGTATGCGACGTGGAGTTTGCGGCCCACGCGCAGCGCGAGATCGTCCTTCCGAGCAGCGCTAGGCATTGTCCATCACCCATCAACCATCACCCATCAAAGGAGCGAACTCAATGAGCGACAGACTTTCCTGGGGCATCATTGGCGCGGGCCGCATCGCCGGCGCGTTTGCCAAGGGAGTTGCGACGTCCAAAACGGGCACGCTGCTCGCCGTGGGCAGCCGCGACCAGGCGAAGGCGGACAAGTTCGGCGCGGAGTTCGGCGCGCCGCGGCGCTACGGCAGCTACGAGGCGCTGCTCGCGGACAAGGATGTGCAGGCCGTGTATATCGCCACGCCGCACCCCATGCACGGGGAGTGGGCCATCAAGGCCGCTGAAGCGGGCAAGCACATCCTGTGCGAGAAGCCGCTCACGATCAACTACGCCGAGGCGTTGGCGGTCATTGAGGCCGCGCGGCGACATGACGTGTTCCTCATGGAAGCTTTCATGTACCGCTGCAACCCGCAGACCGCGCGGCTCGTCGAGTTGATTCGGGAAAAGGTCATCGGCGACGTGCGCGTCATTCAGGCCACCTTCAGCTTCCACGCCGCGTTCAACCCCGAAAGCCGTCTGCTCAACCAGACGCTGGGCGGCGGGGGCATTCTCGACGTGGGCTGCTACTGCACCGCGATGGCGCGGCTCATCGCGGGCGTCGCGCTGGGCAAGGACTTCGCCGAGCCGATTGCGGTCAGCGGCTGCGGACACATCGGCCAGAGCCGCGTGGACGACTACGCGGTCGCGTCGCTCAAGTTCCCCGGCGGCATCCTTGCCCAGCTTGCCACGGGTGTCCAACTGAACCAGGAAAGCGTGGTGCGCATCTTCGGCAGCGAGGGCAGCATCCTCGTGCCGTCGCCCTGGTTTTGCGCCCGCGATGGCGGCGCGTCCAAGATCATCGTGCAGCGCAAGGGCGGGAAAGCGCCGCGCGAGATTGTCGTCGAAAGCCCTGCAGGCATCTACTCCATCGAGGCTGACACGGTCGCCGCGAATATCGCCAAGCGACAAGCCCCGTCGCCCGCGATGTCCTGGGCCGACACGCTCGGCAACATGCGCACGCTCGACCAGTGGCGCACCGCGGTCGGCATGATCTACGACTCCGAGAAGCCCGAAGCCAACATCCCGACCGTGGACCGTCGCCCGCTCGCCGTCCGGCCCGGCCACAAGATGAAGTACGGCCGCATCGAGGGACTCGACAAGCCCATTTCCCGGCTCGTCATGGGCACCATGCTCGAAGGCTCGACCCTGCCCTTGCCGCACGCCACGGTGCTCTTCGACGAGTTCTTCCGCGCCGGCGGCAACGCGTTCGACACCGCGGTCGTGTATGGTTCCGAGAAAATCCTCGGCCAGTGGATCAAGAACCGTGGCCTCCGCGACCAGGTCGTCATCCTCGCCAAAGGCGCGCACACGCCCTTCTGCGACCCCAAGAACCTGACCGAGCAACTCCTGGTCACGCTCGACCGGTTGCAGACGAGCTATGTGGACATCTACATGATGCACCGCGACAACCCCGACATCCCCGTCGGCGAGTTCATAGACGTCCTCAACGAGCACAAGCGCCTGGGCCGTATCCGCCTGTTTGGCGGGTCCAACTGGAGTATCGAGCGCGTGAAGGCCGCGAACCGCTACGCCAAGCGCAAGGGCCTCGCCGGCTTCAGCGCGGTCAGCAACAATTTCAGCCTCGCCCGGATGGTTGAGCCTGTGTGGGCGGGCTGCGTGGCCGCGTCCGACCCGGAGTCGCGCCGGTGGCACAAGAAAACCCAGATGCCCGTGTTCTCATGGTCCAGCCAAGCCCGCGGGTTCTTCACCGGCCGCGCCCGACCCGACGACAAGTCCGACAAGGAACTCGCCCGGTGCTGGTACAGCGACGACAACTTCAAGCGCCTGGCCCGCGCAACCGAGCTGGCCCAAATGCGCGGCGCCCTGCCCATCAACATCGCCCTCGCCTACGTCCTCAATCAGCCCTTCCCCACCTACGCCCTCATCGGCCCCCGCACGCTCACCGAACTCAGCACCTCACTCCCCGCGCTCGACATCGAACTGACCCCCGACGAGCTTCGGCGGCTGAACTTGGAGGCGTGAGCGACATGGGGACAGCACAAGCTTGACGCTGTCGTGATTTCGTGATATGGTGTTGCGGGCAAGGACGGATGGATGAAGACGACAGACTACTTCACAGCCAGCGTCATGGCTCGCCGTCCCTATCTCAAGGTGGAATGGATTGAATGCGTTCTCAAGTCACCGGCTCACACCGAAGTGCAGGCCAACGGCCGTATCCGCCGCTGGGCCTTCATCCCGGAACTGGGAAAGTACTTGCGGGTCGTTACCGAGCCGGACGGCGAGACGGTGCACAACGCTTTTCCGGACCGCGGGTTCAAGCCCTGAGGCACAGGAGCGGGTAGTATGATATTCCAATACCATGCAGATACGGACATGCTTTACATCAAGCTCGCCGACGGAGTGAGCACGGAATCGGAAGAAGTGGCTCCTGGTGTCGTTCTCGACTTTGATGAACGGAATCGGGTCATCGGCATTGAGATAGAGGATGCCCGTTCATTCATAGACATGGAACGACTGGAAGTGTCGGCGCTGCCGATTTCCGACTTGATTCTGAGCAGAGAAGCGCCTGTGAAAGCGCACTCCTAGCCCAAGGCGTGGCGAACGGTCATGACGAGGAGACCGCAACTGGGGGAGGAGGCGACTTCAGTGAAGGAAGCACTGCGCCATGGCGATCACCACCTGGATTGACGCGCGCACGACGACGATCACCGCGTTGGGCACGGGCGCGAGGCGCCCAGACCCTTGCGAAGGTTCAGAACCTTCGCAAGGGTGGCTCTCTGGCTCTCGTTGGACGCTATTTGTCCTGTTCTTTGGAGGCTGTGCCATGCCTGCAGCGTATCGCTTGCCGTCCTACGACCATCGCACTGAACCTCGCTACCTGGAGACGCCGCGAACCATGCCGACGTATCGGACGGCGGCTGACTGGCTCGCCCGCGCGGCGGAGCTGCGACAGCGCGTGCTCGTGAGTTGCGGCCTGTGGCCCATGCCGGAGAAAGGGCCGTTGAACGCGAGGGTTTTCGACCGGGTTGAGCGCGACGGGTACTCGGTCGAGAAGGTCGCGTTCGAGAGCCTGCCGGGCTTCTATGTGTGCGGCAACCTCTACCGCCCGCTGGGACGCGGCTGCGGGCCGTTTCCGGGCGTTCTGAACCCGCACGGACATTGGGCTACGGGACGGCTGGCGAATGAGGCGAATGGGTCGCTGCCAGGCCGTTGCATCGGCTTTGCCCGACAGGGCTACGTGGCGTTCTCGTGGAGCATGATCGGCCGCAACGAGGCCGACCAGATTCCGCACAACTTCGGCGCGAACAAGGACGGCCAGCCCAACCCGACCGAGCAGATTTGGGGTCTCTCCATGATGGGGCTTCAGACCTGGAACAGCATCCGGGCGATTGACTTCCTGCAATCGCTGCCGGACGTGGACGGCTCGCGCATCGCCGTCACGGGCGAGTCCGGCGGCGGCACGCAGACCTACATGATTGCCGCGGCGGACGAGCGCATCACGCACACCGCGCCAGCCGTCATGGTCAGTTCGGTGTTCCAAGGCGGCTGCCTGTGCGAGAACGCGCCGCTGCTGCGCCTGGACACCTTCAACGTCGAGATCGCCGCGGTCGCCGCGCCGCGGCCCCAGTTGCTGCTCTCCTGCACGGGCGACTGGACATGCAACACGCCGCGGCTCGAATACGAGGCCATCCGAGGCATCTACAAGCTCTTTGACGCCGAGGATCGCCTCGCGTACGCCCACATTGACGCGCCGCACAACTACAACCAGGCCAGCCGCGAAGCGTGCTTCACCTTCTTCCGCCGCTGGGTGCTGGGCGAGCGGGACGCCGCGCCGGTCAAGGAGCCGCCATTCCAAGTCGAGCCGCAAGAAAACCTGCTCTGCTGGCCCGTGGGGCAGCGACCTGCCAACGCGCTGGATGCCGCTGGCCTTACCAAGCAGTGGATCGAAAGCTCTGAGAAGCGGCGCGCGGCCGCGTCGGTCGCCGACGTGGCCAAGCTGTACGAGCCTGCCCTGCGTCATGCGCTGGCCGTCACGCTGCCCAACGCGAAGGAGATCGTCGCAGAGAAGCTGGATGCCGAAAGCGTCTGCATTGGCCGAAAGGGAGTCGGCGACCGGGTGGAGCTTCGGCTGCTCAAGCCTGCGGCCAAGCGCGGCAAGCGGACCGCGACGCTACTGGTCGCGCCCAAAGGTTCGGCCGAAGGCGAGGAACTGGCCCGGACGCTTCGTGAGCGGGGGCATCTCGTCGCCGTGTTCCGTGGCTTCGACGCGTGGCGGCACAGCGCGAACCGCTTCTTCACCACATACAACCGCACGAACGTCCAACTGCACGTGCAGGACATTCTGACCGCGCTGGTCTATCTGCGCGGTCAGCGCGGCGTGGGGCAGGTGAATCTGGTGGGCGTGGGTGACGGCGGGCTATGGTGTCTGCTGGCGCGGCCCTTCGCGCCGTTCGTGGCCAAGACGGTCTGCGACGCGGCCCAGTTCAACATGACGGACGACGCGTTCGCCAAGCGGCTGTTCGTGCCGTCCCTGCGCCGCGCGGGCGACTTGCGCACCGCGCTCGCGCTCATCGGCGACGCGCCGCTGCTGGTTCACAACGCCTCAGAATCGTTCCGGGCGCTACGGCCATGCGAAGCGGGAAAGGCATCGGTGACGAAGCAGGTCGAATGGCTGGCAAGCCCCTGACCGCGGCGGCCGCGTGCCTCACCCACCGAATCGTTTGACTTGTCATCCCCTCCTCACTATAATCTCACCAACACAACCTCCCGCAGGTTGCGAACCTGCGGGAGGTTAGCAACGGGATGTTAGGACTCGACATGGGCTTACACGCCGGCATTGACGTTGGCTCGCTGACCTGCAAGGCGGTCGTCACGGACGACACCGGCGCGGTCCTGGGCAGCGCCGTTGCGGCCACGGGCGCCCGGAGCCGCATTTCGGCCGAGGCGGCGCTAACCGCGGCGCTGGAGAAGGCGAAGGCCGCACGCGCTGACTTGGCATCGCTCGTCACCACCGGCTATGGCCGCGAGAACGTGGAAGGCCGCGACCGGAGCGTCACCGAGATCACGTGCCATGCGACGGGCGCGATTCGGCTCTTCCCGAAGACGCGGCTCATCATTGACGTGGGCGGGCAGGACTCGAAGGCGATTCGCGTGGGCGCGAACGGGCGAGTGACGGACTTTGCGATGAACGACAAGTGCGCCGCGGGCACGGGCCGGTTCTTCGAGGTCATGGCGCGGGCACTGGAGATTGACCTGGCGGACCTGGGGCCGCGGGCGCTCCTTGGCTCGAAGCCGCTCACGCTGAGCACCACGTGCACGGTCTTTGCCGAGAGCGAGGTCGTTGGCTTGATCGCGCGCGGCGAGACGGTCGAGAACATGGCCTACGCCCTATGTCGAGCGGCTGCGGAGCGCGTGATGAATCTCGTGAACCGGGTGGGCCTGGCGGATGAGGTGACGGTGACAGGCGGCGTGGCGAAGAACCAGGGCTTTGTGGCGGCCATCGAGAGGCTGCTCGGCAAGACGGCCAACGTGCCCGAAGAGCCGCAGATCGTCGGCGCGTATGGCGCGGCGCTCATTGCGTTGCAGCACGCGAACGGCGAACGGGCGACCTCAGCGGCTGCATCGGGGGGTTGAGCACGTGCACGATTTCGTGTTTCTGCTGCGTCCGGTCATGGAAGGGGGCGCGCTGGGACTTTCGACGGGCGTCTACTGCCTCGCCTCGTGCGTGCCGGTGATGTTGCCTTATGTGCTGACCGCGGGCGAGACGGGCGTGCGGGTGGCCGCGCGAGGATTGGGGCAGTTCGTGGCGGGCCGATTCCTGGCCTATGCGGTGCTGGCGAGTCTCGCGCTGTCCTTTGGCCCGGCGATTCAGTCCAATCCGGCTGCCCAGAAGGTCGCCGCGGTCGCTTTGCTGGCGCTCGCGGCCCTCATGGCCGTCCAGGGCTTGGTGCGCAACTTCCCCGAAGTGAAAGTGTGCGCGTACCTTGAACGTCACGGCGCGTTTCGCCGCTACCCGCTGCTGGCGGGAACTCTCGCGGGCCTGAACGTGTGCCCGCCGCTGATGCTCTGCTTTGCCGCCATGCTGAACAGCCCGAATCCCGGGGCGGCCGCGTCGCTCGGCGTGTCCTTCTTTGCGGGCACGCTCGTGTTCCTGCTCCCGCTTCCCGTGTTCGCGCCGCTCGCCAAGCGCCAGGGCCTCAGGGGCGCGGCGGAGGTCGCGTTCTTGTTCTGCGGGCTGTGGTATTTGGTCAACGGCCTCGTGCTACTCACGAGGTAGCTGGAATGAAACACAAAATCACCCTCATCCGCCGCATCGTCCAATGGGCGGCGTTCCTGTTCCTGTTCTACGGCGCGCTTCTGTGGCCGAAGCCGGTCGAGATCGGCATGTTGCCCGCGCCGAAACCGGACAAGAGCCAGCCCAAGACGAGCAAGTACGCGGACAACCGCATCCTCTGGGTCTCCAGCAAAGCGGCGATCTTCGACTTCTCGTTGCCCACGCTGACCTGCCGGTTCATGTCCATCGGCCCGCTGTTTCTCTCGTGCTCGCTGCACTGGTTCAGCGAGAACATCACCTGGCTGACGTCGCTGAGGATCGTTCTGCCGCATCTCCTGCTATTTTTCGTGCTCGCGTTCGTCCTGGCCCGCTTCTGGTGCGGCTGGGTTTGCCCGCTGGGGGCCATGCAGGATGTGCTGAACTGGATTCGGAAGGTCCTTCGCCTGAACCCGCTGATCGTGAGCGACGGCTGGAACGGCTTCTTCGCCAAGACGCGCCAGTTCCTGCTTTACATGTCGCTCGTGGTGTCAGCCCTGATCGCGATCCCCGCGTTCGGTTTCGAGGGCGCGAATGACGCGCTGTTCCTCATCTACTGCCAGCTTTGCCCCGCGCGGCTCATCTATCCGCTTTTCGGCGGCGTGAAGCCGTGCTACTATGACTTCACCAACAGCATCACCATCTTCATGACCGTGCTCGGCTGGCTGTTCCTGGCGTTCTTCCTTGTCAGCCTCGCTGTGCCGAGGCTGTGGTGTCGCATCTGCGCCATTGGCGCGCTCGTGTCCTACTTCAACCGGGGCGGGCTGGCGCGCTTGGAGAAGAATTCGCAGAAGTGCACCTTCTGCGGCGCGTGCCGACGCTGCTGCCCCGTGGACATCAGCTTGGTCTATCAAGCCCGCGACCAGCGCGTCGTCACTGACCCCAAGTGCGTCCTCTGTCTGCGCTGCGTCCAGGAATGCCCCGAGAAGGACTGCCTGGAAGCGAAGCTCGCTGGGCAGACGATCGCCAAGTCGTAGGCAGGTTAGGCTCGTTGAGTGCGTTAGGATCGTTAGGTTCGTTCAACGCACCCAACGCACCCAACACGCCTAACGCGCCTAACGCACCCAATCAGCCTAACGAACCTAACCGACTCAACAATGGACAACATCGCCTATTTCCGCACCATCTTAACTTCCGACCAGCGCGAGCGGGAGCTGAAGGAGTTCCCCGGCAAGGTCGTGGGCACGTTCTGCAACTTCGTGCCGGAGGAACTCATCCACGCGGTGGGCGCGCAGGCGGTTCGGCTCTGCGCGGGCCACTACGAGGCCGCGAAGGCCGCAGAGGCCGTGCTGCCCCGTGACCTCTGCCCCGTCATCAAGTCCTCAGCCGGACTGCTGAAGAGCGGCGGCGGGTTCTTCGGACGCGTTGACCTGGTCGTCATCCCCGTGTCGTGCGACGGCAAGAAGAAGCTGGGCGAGACCATCGGCCGCGTCAAACCCGTGCACATGATGCACCTGCCCGCCTCGAAAGCGGCCAGAGCGGGGCAAGACCAGTGGCTCGCGGAAGTCACTCGGCTGGCCGAAGTCCTGGAAGCGCTCTCGGGCGTGAAGATCACTCGCGAGCGTCTGCGCGCCGCCATCGAGCTTCTCAACCGTCGGCAGGACGCGTTCAAGCGGCTCTTCGAGCTTCGGCAGCTTCACCCCCCGCGCATCACCGGGCTGGACGCGCTGTTCGTCACCGGCGCGTCGTTCCATGACGACGTGCGCCGCTGGACGGACAAGGTGCAGGCGCTGTGCCAGCAGCTTGAGGGGCAGCAGCGACGGGGGGCTGATGGAGAGCATTCGCCGCGCATCCTGCTCACGGGCGCGCCGCTCATCCATCCCAACTTCAAGCTCGTGGAGATCATCGAGGTCGCCGGGGCCGTGATCGTGATTGACGAGCTTTGCTCAGGCACCCAGCGGCTCTACAATCCCGTCATCCCGCGCGACTGGACCCTCAAGGAGATGCTGCGGGCCGTGGCCGAGAAGTGCCTGCTGCCCTCCACCTGCCCTTGTTTCGTCGAGAGCGGCGACCGATTGAACCGGGTGACCGAGCTGGCCCAGGCGTTCCGCGTGGACGGCGTCATCTACCACAACCTCCGCATGTGCCAGCTTTTCGACATGGAGCGCGCGTCCGTCAAGCAGGTCTTGAGCCACCGGGGACTCCCCATGCTCGACGTGCAGACGGACTACACCCACGAGGATTTTCCGCAGCTCAAGACCCGCGTGGAAGCCTTCATCGAGCTTCTGCGCGCCCGGCGGCACGAACCCGCGCGGTAGTCCCTTGACTCCCGTTCGGACGGTGACCTCAGAAAGCGGATCGAGGGCGGGTGCCCCGCCTTGGGCCGGTCAATCCGCAGCGCCCGGATTCCGCCCAAGCGCCGTCAACTGCGCGACCTGCCGCTTCACGTGCGATTTGAAGGCAGGACTCAAGTAGAGAGTGCTGTGGACGAACAGCCGGTCAATCGCCCGGTCCAATGATGCGGCGTTCAGAAGGCCTGCCTTGTAGGCACGCATCAAGATGCCGACGCTCCCCATGGGCGTCTGTCGTTGGGACTCAACGGCACGTCGCACATCAAGGTCGTCTGTCAGGACGAAGTCCGGCCCGAGCTTCCGCGCCAAGTGCAACGTGGCGACATCGGCATCCTGTAGTTCCAGTTGCGGGGGGAGCGTGCTGCGGCAGGAGGCGACGTCGGTCTGAGGCACATCACACGTGGACAATGCGCAGCCGGCCAAGCGCTCAAACTGATCCAGCGGCGCGTGCCGACGGACCTCCCGGGCCACCTGCGTTGCGAGGGAGATGTGCCCAAAGGTGCCAAAGGCCGCCCAGAGGTCAACCTGCCATAGGTGGGTCAGCGGCCCGCTATCGCACACGGCCCGGGTCACCGGTTGAACCCCCGCGCAATGTCCTGAGTGAGAGCCTGCTTGGCGTATTCGATCTCCTGCACCCGCCGCTCGGTCAGAATGGACACCGCTTCCTCACGCGATATCTCGCCGTCGATGAAGGATTGCTCTGCGGTCCGCGTGAAAAGCGTGCTGAGACCCAACTGCAGGGCACGGCTCAGGAGTGTCAACTCGTCTTCCCCGGTCCGACGCGTCAGAAACGTCAGTTCTCGCGTGATTCCCTTTGCGTCTTGCATGGGGTCTTCCTCCGTTGACACCGGCACGCCACAAGAGGCACGTCGTCTTTCGCTATCATTAAAGCGACAGCGTCCGTCCATGTCAAGCGCAATGCCGCCAGCCGCTCTTGCCTCTTGCCCGCCCTTGCCCGTCTTTTCCCTTGACCTTCCTTCCCACGGGGCATAGAATCCTTCGTAGTCAGGTGTTCGGTTCTCGGTGGTCGGTTGTCCGCCACCC
>Ga0194112_10012221_pt1 | contig 10515 bp, 9 predicted proteins | sample TA2MahC400mmetaG_FD_146191 | JGI IMG/M metagenome (GOLD analysis project Ga0194112, IMG submission 146191) | Freshwater microbial communities from Lake Tanganyika, Tanzania - TA2015016 Mahale Deep Cast 400m | ecosystem: Environmental > Aquatic > Freshwater > Lake | place: Tanzania: Lake...
CCTCCCGGGCGAGCGAGAAGGCCAGCTCGACCCGGTCGCGGAAGGGATTGGGCGCCGCATGGACGGCCCACCCCTCCCCGCTGCCGGTCACGCCGGCGATCGTCGCCGCCAGCTCGACGACATGGACGAGGTCGTCGCTGAAGCGCGCCACGACCCGCGTCCAGCCGCCGGAGATCAGCGGGGGCAGGTCGGAGTCGCTGCGGTAGACGACCGGGGCCCCGTAGTCGAGGGACTGCGGCCGGAGGGGATAGACCTCGGCATCGTCGAAGACGAGCTCCGAGATCACCGGGCAGTTGGCGTCGGCGTCCCCATAGACCACCGTGACGAACCCGCCCGGCCCGGGCTCGGGAAGCGTCAGATCCGCCAGCACGGGGGCATGGTTGGGGCCGGGGTCCAAGGCCACCTCGCGCAGATGCCAGATGCCGCCCGGCGTGCGGTCGGCCTCCTGCGCGCCGCCGAAGAGGGTGATCTTCTGGCTGAACCCGGCCACATCGATGCGCGGGTCTGCCGGGTCGAACCAGGATTGGAAGACCGGATTGGCCGTCAGGTCGGCCAGTTGACAGGAGAGCAGCAGGCAGTTGTCTCCCGGGAACTCGGTGGCCGTGATCTCGCCGATCTTCACGAGATCGCTCAGGCCCTCCCCGTTGATCTGATAGAGCCCCGGCTCGATGATCCCGGAGGCGGTCACCGTCTGGATGAGGGCGAAGAGCGTGTCGGGATCTCCAGCCCCCGGCTCCTTGATGCCCAGAAGATAGCTGAAGAAGGTCAGTCCCTGGCTGACCGGAAACCCGCCGCCGGCGTTCCTGAGCGCCGCGTACAGGCGTTGCCCGTCGCGGCCGACCCGGCACTCGACCAGGTCGAGGTGTGGGCGCCCGAAGCTCTCGTCGCCGACGGGGTCCTCGGCCAGGCGGGTCAGATCCGCAGGCGCCGGCGAGGCGTTCTCGGCCAGTTGCACGGCCAGCAGGTCCAGCGTTCCGTTGGCCAGCAGACGGAAGCCGTACGGCCGGCGCTCGCCGACCGGGCCCGGCACGGTGGCCTCCAGCGTGCTGGGCCCGTCGTCCACGGGCGAGAGCGGCGCCTCCACGATGCCCTCGTGCCTGAAGAGGAGGGTATTCGACACGCCCGGACCGTGCGCACTCTCCGTGCGCAGGGTGACGACATCGCCGGGCAGCAGCGCGCTCGCGCGGATGTCGTTCCAGTGCGTGTAGGCGGCCGCCGGCCCCGCGGACGCCAGGCAGCCGAGGCCGATCAGGAGCAGCGTGCGCCCACCCTTCATCGGATCACCTCCCCGAATCTGATGCCGAGCAGCAGCATGTGCGCCTGGTTGCGCAACCCCACCGGTTCGTTGTCGACGAGGAACTCCTCGTCGCCGAAGGGCACGAAGGCGTAGGTGGGCAGCGGCAGGCGCTGCAGGCCGAGATCGAAGCGGTACTCGACCAGCAGCCGCAGGCCGCGCAGCGGCATCTCGACGCCGACACCGTAGGCAAGGGCGAAGTCGAACAGGTCGACCTCGGACATGTCGCTGTCCGCCCGCAGGGGGATGGACTCCACGCCGTCGGAGACGAGGCCGGAAAGGCGGTAGCGATCGCGCACCTTGAGGGCGAAGCCGAAGCCCGCCAGAGAGTAGAGGTCGAACCCGGCATCGATCAGCCAGGCGTAGCGCAGCAGGACGGGGATCTCGAGATAGTCCATGTCGTAGGAGACATGCAGCGTCGTCGGGATGTCCATGATCTTCACGCCGATATCTTGGCGAGAGCCCTTGCGGGCGTAGAGCAGCTCCTGCTGCAGCGCGAAACGCCGGGTCACGGACAGGTGCAGGAACAGGCCCACCGCCGGGCCCGATCGCGCTGCGCTGGCCACGGCGTATTCGCTGTCGCGGGGCTCGACCCCCTGGTGCTGAGCCAGGCCGCCTCCCCCTTTGATCCCCCAGGACACGCCGGCGAACGCGCCGCCGTCGGGCCCGCCAGCGGCGGCGGGAACCCCGGCCGGCCAGGCGGCGTGGACGACGAGGGCGGCGATGAGCGCCCGGACGGGCTTGCGGGCCGCGCGCACGAGCCCCTTGAGGCCCGCTCGCGGACTCGCGGGCAGGGAATGCAGGAATGCCACGCGCCCTCTGGCGATGCCATCGGCCGGGGGACCGGCCGGCCGTGGAGTGGGGCCGCCCCGCGACTGAAGGGCGGCCACGGGTCCCCTGCCGCCCGACGTTCCCCGCTGTCCATGTCGGCGGGGTCCCGGGGAGTATGAGGGACGAGCCGCCGGAGCGTCAACCGGCGGCCCGTGTCGGCGGGGTCCATACGCGCGCACGGTCGGTGAGGACCGCGCCTCGATTGACCAATGCTCGCGGGCGTGCTAGTGGATCTCCCCATGATGGCGGGTGTGGCCCCCAGTGTGTGCGTCGCCGCGCTGCTCTGCCGGCTCCTGCTTCCCGCCGGCGGCCCGGCGGCCTCCGGGCAAGCCGCTCCGGAGGAGATCCTCGACGCCCTCTTCCGTCGGCTGGAGCAGCGGGACCGCCACTGCCGGGGTGCCGTCTATCAGGCCGACTACCGCTATCAGGAACGGAACCGTGGCGGCGAACTGCTGCGCGAGGAGTCCTGCCGGCGCCGGATACGGCTGCGGGACGAGGGGCCGGAGATCGAATTCCTCTCGGTGAAGGTGAACCAGGAGGAGCTGGCCGGCTCGGATCGAGAGGGCCAGATCGCGAAACTGCTGCGCCGGGGGCTGGTGCAGGACGCCGCGCGGATGCCCTTCTTCCCCGGGACCCGCGACGCCTACGAATACGAGCTTGCTGGCGAAGACACCCATGCCGGCCGCGAGGTCTGGGTGGTGCGCTTCGCGCCCAGGAGCGAGGAGGCGCAGGCCGTGGTCGGCCGGGCCTTCGTCGACAAGGAGAGCTGCGATCTGATCGGCCTGGAGTTCAGCCCGGTCCACCTGCCTCGCTCCTGCGTCGGCGCGCTCATGCGCCTGCACTTCGCGACGCAGCAGGGTTGGATGCTGCCCGACCGGCTGGAGATGGACCTGGACATCCGGGTCAAGTGGCTCGTCACGCTCGCGCATCGCCGGCTGCGGATCGAAGATCGCTACTCCGACTACCGCTTCGCGGCCGGGCATGCCCGTTCGCCCGGCGGTCGATGATGGAAACGACCGCTCTGGCCATGGCGCTCGTCGGCTTCGCCTCCGGCAGCATGATGTTCTCGGCGTGGCTGGCACGACTCCGGCGCCGGGACATCCGCCGGTTCGGCGACGCCAACCCGGGGGCGATGAACGCGTTCCGGGCCGGCGGCTGGACCATCGGACTCCCCGCGCTGTTGCTCGACTTCCTGAAGGGCGCTCTTCCGGTCGCCGCCGGCCGCTGGGCCCTGGGCATCACGGGGGCGTGGCTCGTGCCGGTCGCCGTGGCGCCGGTCATCGGGCATGCGTTCTCCCCCTGGGTCGGCTTCCGCGGCGGCAAGGCGGTGGCGGTGACATTCGGGGCGTGGTGCGGGCTGACGCTCTGGGAAGGGCCGACCGTGCTCGGACTGGGACTGGCTCTGTCCTGCCTGTGGCCGGCGCGGGACGCGTGGCGCGTGATGGCAGGCATGCTACTGCTGCTTCTCTGGTGGCTGCTGCGCGGCGCCGAGGCGCATCTATTCGCCATCTGGGCCGGCCACTTCGTCGTCCTCGCCGTGAAGCACAGGCGCGACCTGGCGCCGGGCTTCCTCTCGGGCGGCGGATCGCGAGGCGGGCCGTGAACCCGATCTGGCTCGAGCATCAGATCGGCGTCCTGGTGTTCCTGGCCGCTCTCCTGGGCATCGCGCTCTCGAACCTGGGCGCGCTGCGACGGCTCGGCTCCTATCCCCGGGCGCGACGCCGGCCGCGGGTCTCGATCCTCGTCCCCGCACGCAATGAGGAGCTTCACGTCGCGGAGATCGTCGCCTCGCTCCTGAGGCAGGACTACCCCGACTTCGAGGTCCTCGTGCTGGACGACGAGTCGACCGACGGCACCGGGCGGATCCTCGACGAGTGGGCGGGCCGCGCTCCCGCGCTCCGCGCCCTGCGCGGCCGACCCCTGCCGGATGGATGGCTGGGGAAGCTCTGGGCGTGCCATCAGCTTGCCCAGGCGGCCTCGGGCGAACTGCTCCTGTTCACCGACGCCGATACCCGGCACGGGCCCGACACCCTGAGCCACGCCGTCGACGCTCTGGAGTTCGAACAGGCCGATCTCCTGAGCGCGATTCCGCGCCAGGTCGTCCTGACCTGGGCCGAGAAGCTGGCGGTCCCGATCGTCACCTGGAGCCTCCTCTCCTTTCTCCCCCTGCGGCTCGCCTACCGTCTCCGACAGCCAGCCATGGCGGCGGCCATCGGGCAGTTCATGCTCTTCCGGCGAGAGAGCTACGATCGGCTCGGCGGGCACGCCGCGGTGCGCGGGAGCGTGGTCGACGACCTGGCCCTGGCGAGACGCGCGGCGCGCCTGCGCCTGCGCTGGCGCCTGCTCGACGCCCAGGACGACGTTCGTTGCCGGATGTACAGGAGCCCGCGCGAAGTGCTGGACGGCTTCGGCAAGAACCTCTTCGCCGCCTTCGGCCGGAGGACGCTGCCTTTCGCCTTCGTCTGGCTCTGGCTGGGCGTCGTCACCTTCCAGCCGCTGATCATCCTCGGCCTTGCCGCGGCGGGCGCGGCCGTGCCCCCGGCCGGAGTCGGTCTCGCTCTCGGGGGGGTCGGATTGGCTCTGGCGCTGTGGGGCATCTCGAATCGTCGATTCCGCGTTCGCTGGTTCGTCACGCTCCTCTATCCCGCGTGCGTCGCGTTCGCCATCGGCATCGCAGCCCGCTCAGCGTCGCAGTCCATTCGCGGCCGAGCGCAGTGGAAGGGCCGGCGCCTGCCCGGATGCCCTGCGCGATGGTGACGCGTCGCGGCCCCGGGAGAGGGCGCGGCCCGGTTCGCTCGCAGGGTCGGGGCGGAGAACGCTAGTCGATCTGGATCACCGGGACATCGAACGTGCCGTCCGCGACGGTGGTCGTGACCATTTCCCCGACGCCGATCACGCGGAAGGCGACGAACTCGAACGTGCCCGCCAGCTTGCCCGAGCCGACCTGGGTGAAGGTCACGCTGCCCGACTCGGAGAAGTTCCCGGTGTCGTTCTTGGCCACCGATCCGACGCCGTCCACCGGGGGAAACGCAAGGTCATAGGTGCCTGTCGCCGGGTCGCGGTAGACCTGGATGTCGATCATGTACTCGTCCGCGCCCTGCATCACGATGCCCTGGATTTGCATCAAACCCGCGGCCCCGCCTTGGCCGGCCTCCGCGATGCCATAGGCGGTCGAGCAACTGAAGTCGAGCTCGAGATCGCCGGTGATCGTCGCGGTGATCGTCCCGTCGTAGTTGCCGTTGTCGTCGCCATCCGGTGTGGTCGACTTCTTGTCGTCGTTGCAGCCCAGGACGGCGACGAGTCCGACCAGAACCAGCAGACCGATCCAGCGCTTCATGACTCCCCCTCCTCTTGACGGTGACGGCCAAGCCCCGCACTCGCCGGCCGGCGCAGGCACTCTCACGACGAGACCGCCTGATGACGGCCTCTCAGGACAACCACTATAGGAAACGCGGATTGTGAGGGCAAGTCGGGAAGATCGCGGGAGGACCGTGGACGGGAAGGCCGTGGCCGGAAAGACAATGACGGCTCCGGCCAGAAGGCCGGTCGTCAGGCCCCCTCAACCGCCCCCCTCCCGATCCAGCACCCGATAGGCGATCGCCTCGGCCACATGCGCCTCGGCGATCTCGTCGGCCCCCGCCAGATCCGCGATCGTCCGCGACAACCGTAGCACCTTGTGATACGCGCGCGGGCTCAAGCCGAGCTTCTGCACCGCCATTCGCAGTAGCCCCAGCGGCCGCGGCCCGATCCGGCAGTGCTCGCGGATCTCCCCGAGCGCCATCTGGGCGTTGAAGAGCACGCGCGGATGCCCCGTGAACCGCTCCCGCTGCCGCTCCCAGGCTCGCGACACCCGCCCGCGCAGCGTGAGCGTCCCCTCGGCGGGCCTGAGCAGCGTCATGTCCTGGAACGAGACGGGCGCCATCTCGATGTGAATGTCGATCCGCTCGAGCAAGGGCCCGCTGATACGATGCATGTAGCGCTCCACCTCGCGCGCGCCGCAGCGGCAGCCCCCGCGCGGGTCCAGACGCTTGCCGCAGGGACAGGGGTTCATCGCCGCGACGAGCTGGAAGCGGGCGGGGAAGCGCACCGAGCAGCCCGCGCGGACGATCCGCACCTCGCCTGTCTCCAGCGGCTGGCGAAGCGACTCCAGCGCGCAGCGCTGGAACTCGGGCAGTTCGTCGAGGAAGAGCACGCCGCGATGGGCGAGGCTGATCTCGCCCGGCCGCGGCGGGCGCCCCCCGCCCACGAGGCCCGCCTGGCTGGTCGTGTGATGAGGCGCGCGGAAGGGGCGCTGCCGGACGAGTCCCGCCCCCGGCTCGAGCAGCCCGGCCGCGCTGTGCACCATGGTCGCCTCGATCCGCTCGGCTTGCGTGAGGGGGGGCAGGATCCCCGGAATGCGCTCGGCCAGCATCGACTTGCCCGTGCCCGGCGATCCGATGAAGAGCACGTTGTGCCCGCCGGCGGCGGCCACCTCGAGCGCGCGGCGCGCCGCAACCTGCCCGCGCACGTCGAGCATGTCCGCTCCGGCGTCGTCCGCCCAGGCGTCCGCCCCCCCGGGCGGCGCCTTCGCACCGCCGGCATCGGGTTCCTCTCGCCCGATGCCGGCGTGCAGGATCCGCACGACCTCCTTCAGGCTCCCGACCTCGCGGACGCGCACGCCGCCGGCGGCTCGCGCCTCGGCCCCGTTGCCCGACGGCAGGACGAGGGCGCGCCCGGCCGCCCCGCGCGCCCTCTCGGCCATGGCCATGCAGAGGCCGCCGCGCACGGGCCGGACGCGCCCCTCCAGCGACAGCTCCCCCGACCAGACGCAACCCGACACGTGCTCGCCCGGCGCCTGCCCGGAGGCGACGAGAACCCCGACGGCGATGGGCAGGTCGAAGCCGACCCCTTCCTTGCGCAGATCCGCCGGGGCGAGGTTGACCGTGATCTTGCGGTCGGGGAAGCGCAGGCCCTGGTTGCGCAGGGCGGCGACGATGCGCTCGCGGCTCTCTCTCACGGCCGCGTCGGGCAGGCCGACGAGCACGAGTCCCGGCAGCGCGCCGGTCGACAGATCGACCTCGACGCGCACCGGGATCGCCTCGATCCCGACGAGCGCGTAGGCGTGAACGGCGGCGAGCACGCGGACCTCACGAGAGTGCGGGCATGGCCGATCCCCCGCGCCGGAGCGGACCGCCGCGGGAAGCGCGAGGGGAGGAGCCTCACGAAGGGCGTAGCCAATCCCGGGCCGCAAGGAGGCCGGCGCCGCGGTCTCAGCGCACCAGCATCCAGAGACCGATCAGCATCAGCCCCGCGCCGATGTAGCGGATCGGCGCCAGCCGTTCGCCCAGGAGGAACCAGGAAACGACGAGGATGATGAGGTAGCCGATGGAGACCATCAGCGGGTAGGCGACCGAGATGGGCAGCTTCTTGAGGGCCTGCGTGTAGGCGAGGAGGTTGAACCCGAAGCAGGCCACGCCCAGCAGGAAGGGCCAGGACAGATACACGCGCAGCGCCGCTTCCGGCGTCGCGGCCATTCCCGGCGAGGCGCTCGCCCGGGCGGCGTGCTTGATCAGGAGATTGGCGGCGGCGTTGAGCACGAGGGCGATCGTGAGGAAGACATAGGCGCTCATGGACTCCCCCTCCGGGTCGGCCTGTCCGCTCGCGCCCGGGCAAGAGGGCACTTTCGCGCCCCGCCGGCGGGCGGGGGCCCGGGACCGCGATGCCTCCCGGAGTCGCAGCGCCTGGCACGCCGGTCGCGACGGCCGCGCCGCGCGCGGCGACTCCAGGCTCTGCCCGGAAGGCCCGCGCGAGCCAGTATCCCATGCGCCGCCGGCGAAGCCAAGGATGGGGGCGCGGCCCCGGGCCTCGTCAAAGCCGACGACTCGTCCCGACGCCCATGGGGTCGCGGGCCCGACGCGGGGCGCGAGCCGTTGCCCCGGCCCGCCCGCCGGACCCCACCGGATGCGGATTCCGGCAGGGGGGATCTCACCGGAGGGGGTTGGGCCGGAGGGGAGCCCCGGCGGGGATTCCACCGGAGACTCCACCGCAGATTCCACTGGAGAGGGCTTGAAACCCTCCCGGCATTGTCTGATACTTCCTCGGATTCTGTCCCGTCGTCCCGATGGAGGTCGTCAAGATGCCGACTCGACGAGCGGATCTGCCCGCGCGCAAGGGGATCGTCGCCCGGCTGACGCGGCTGAGCGCGCGCCCCGCCGTGGCCCCTGCCGCCCTGTGCGCCATCCTGGCCGTGCTCGCCTCGGGCTGCTACAACCCCCAGCGCGGCGCCCCGGTCGACCGGCTGCATTACCAGCACGCCATCCTGGTGCGCGAGGACCTCTCCCACGTCGGGATCCGCACCTACATCAACCGCACGCACCTGGCCGTCGGCCTGCAGACCGAAGACCTCTACGACGGCGACCGCGACGGCACCCTGGCGACCGAGGGCATGGACCGCGTGGCCATCGCCGACTACGTCAATGTGGAGGATCCGCCGGAGGCGGCCGTGCGTCGCGCCGGAGACCTGCGCAACTACGACGCGCTCTTCCGCGAGATCCTCGAGGCCGCCCGCGAGGGCAAGAGCTCCTTCAGGATCGAGAGCCGCACCTACAGCCTGCAGATGTACTCGGAGGAGCTGAACGCCCCGGATCGCTCGCCGCGCTTGAGCTAGGCGGATTCGTCATGGAGGTCCTGCTCGCCGGGTACAACGTCGACCGCGAGCTGCTGGCCTCCCTCCCGCCGGCCGATCGCGAGGCCGCCACCCCGGAGACCCTCTCCGCCGCCTACGCGCGCATCAGCCGCGATCCCCGCCCGGTCCCGGAGCTGCGCGCCGAGGCCCGCGGCGACGTCGTTCGCGCCCGCCGGTCGAACGAGCAGATCGTCTTCGGCTTCGGCCACGCCAGCGTGGCCGAGCACGCCGTCTTCAACTTCGACATCCTCGGCGTGTCGCGGCTGGCGATCGAGGCGCTCGAGGCGACCCGCTTCGGCTCCTACACCGAGAAGTCCCAGCGCTACATCCTGCTCGAACGGGACTGCATCGTGCCGGAGGAGTGGCGCGCCGCCGGCCTGGAGGAGCCTCTGCGCGAGCTCCTGGCCCGGCAGCAGGAGGGCTACCGGCGCGCCTATGAGGCGCTCGCCGCGCGCCACGCCCGGAGGGAGCCGGAGCGCTGGGCCGCAACGCAAGGTCGCCGAGCGCTGGAGGGCGCCGCCAAGGAGGACGCGCGCTACTTCCTCGGCCTGGCCACGACGGGCCAGCTGGGCGCGACCTTCAACGCGCGCGCGCTAGAGGCGACGATCGGGCGGCTGGCCGCGGACCCGCTGGCGGAGGCGCGCGAGCTGGCCCGGCGGCTGTACGCGCTCGCCGCCGGCGTGGCCCCGTCTCTCGTGCGCCATGTCGAACCCACTGCCCACCGGCGCGATGCGACCCGCGCGCTCGCGCCGTGGGCGGCGCCCATGCCCGCCTCCCCCGTGCCCGCGGCCGAAGCGACGCCGGTCACGCTGATACGGTCCTCCCCGGACGCGGAAACGGAACTCGCCGCCGCGCTGATCCACGGCTGCGGGGGACGCTCCTGGGAGGAGGCGCTCGCCGCCGCCGGCCGGATGCCCGCCGCCGAGCGGGAGCGGGTCCTGGCCGAGAGCCTGCGGCGCATGAGCCCGCACGAAACTCCGCCGCGCGCCTTCGAGCTGCCCGACTTCACCTTCGAGCTGACCGTGAGCGCCTCCTGCTTCGCGCAGCTCAAGCGCCATCGACCGGCGACGCTCCTGGCGCAGCCCTACGACCCGCGCCTCGGCGCCACCGAGCCGCCCGCCTTCGCGGAGACGGGGTTGACGGGCGCCTACGCCGAGATCCGCCGCCAGGCGGAGTCGCTGGCCGAGCGCATCCGCGACGCCGCGCCTGCCGCGGCGGCCTACGCCTTGACCAACGGCCACCGCCGGCGGGTGCTCTTCAAGGCCAATGCGCGCGAGCTCTACCACTTCGCCCGGCTGCGGCTCGACGCCCACGCGCAGTGGGACATCCGCGGGCTCGCCGGCGAGATGCTGCGCCTGGCGCGCGAGCGCATGCCCCTGGTCATGCAGCTCGCGGCGGGGAAGGACCGCTTCGCGCAGACGCGCCGGGATCTGGACATGGACGGCTAGCCGCCCGGCCGCCGGCCGGGGCCCACCCGCCCGGCGGCGCAGAGCGTGAGGAGACCGGGGCCGAGGTGGCGGCCCGGGGACCACGCCGGCCCCCCGCCTCCGTCGGCACCCCTTCCCCCCCCGCGTGCAGCGGAACCCTCGAGCGGGCTCGCCCTACCGGAATCTCCACGGGCAGTAGAGCCAGGGCTCCTGCGTCTCGAACCAGCGCCGCAGCAGCGCGACCGCCGCGGACACTCCCTGCTCCTCCTCGCCGCCCCGGACCCAACGGGCGGCCAGGC
>Ga0194112_10012236_pt1 | contig 10506 bp, 6 predicted proteins | sample TA2MahC400mmetaG_FD_146191 | JGI IMG/M metagenome (GOLD analysis project Ga0194112, IMG submission 146191) | Freshwater microbial communities from Lake Tanganyika, Tanzania - TA2015016 Mahale Deep Cast 400m | ecosystem: Environmental > Aquatic > Freshwater > Lake | place: Tanzania: Lake...
AAGGTGGGTGATCAGGTGAGCGAGGGTGATGTGGTGGTCATTTTAGAGGCCATGAAGATGCAGAATCCTTTGAATTCACCGGTGAGCGGTCAAGTTGCGGCGGTCAATGTGAAAGCGGGTGACTCTGTGTCGGCGGGTCAGGTTCTGATTGAAATAGCAGCTTAGTGTAAGAACGTGATGTGGTAAAGGTGGGACTTTCACCGGAAGGTAGTCCTCTGGCATAAAGTTCCGGTCATAGGGCTGAGCAAGGAGAAGGGAAAAGGAATTACGCGGGAGAGAATATCTCGTACGGATATCAGAGTTATCAGGTGGCTCTGGTCTGGCGGTAGTACCACTGGAGCTGCCCCGCAGAGCTGTCTTCGTCCACGTTTTCTTCAGAGATCATTTTCTCCCCGCGAGCCGGTGGAAGTACCTCCTTGAGTTTCCATTTCCCGTCCAGGCGTCCGAATGTCCAGTATTCCTCGAAGGGAGTTACGTAACGCTGTTCGCTTGTAACCTGGCGTCCCTTGCGTATGATTTTCTGGGCATGAGCGCTGATGCGCACGGTGTATTCGTCTTTTGCCGGATCGGTGTAGTTCCTGACCAAAATCAATTCCGCTTTCCGCACGCAGAGGTTTCGGTACTCCACGGTGATATTATCCATCTGTCGTTGCGTGATCTGTTTGCGCAGGCTCTCCGCCACATCCCGGAAAAGTTCGGTTACCGGCACCTGCACCGGGTCGCCGGACTCCTGTGCCAGAAAAACGCTCAGGAATATCTGCCGCGCCCTCTCCAGCATCTGCTGGCGGTCCCATAGCTTATCCGTTTGCATGAGGAAATTCAGCAGGCGATCGATGCGGGTTGCCTTTTCCCCGGTGCCCTTCTCCAACCACGGTCCCGCCTCTCCCTCTTTTGCGGCTTGATCGTCATAGATTCCCTGAATTGTCTGATCGGTCAACATCTCGACATAGTTCTCGTCCTTGAGAATGTCGGATTCGCCGGCCTGCTCGATCTCGCGGAGAAGCCACTTGTCTCCCGAACGGTGGAATGTCCAGAACTCCTGAAACTGAGCCTTGCTTTTGTCCCCCCGAAGAAATTTATTTGTACGATCGTCAACATAGTAATCGCGGGCGGAGGCGGTGATGAGTGCGGTAAATTCACGCTGATCAGCTTTTTCGGTATAGCGTACGTTGACGAGGTCTATTCGTTCAACCTTGAGGTCATCAATCCTGTTAATCTCGTGGTTCCGGATCAGCCCCCGGAGTTGCGCTGAATGTTGAACGAACAGAGCGTCCATGAGAAGCGGCTTCATGGGACTGTATTCTCTTTTTTCCCAGCACTCCTGAAGCTTGCGAAAAGTATTTTCGGCCAATGTGCGCAATGCCCGGGGCGACAGGGAAGGATCCTGCCTGCTCAGGAAATCCAGGAGCTTCCCGGTTTTCGCAGCTTTGGGGGCAACAGATGCGGGGCTATATACATAATCGAGATTCTCGCTTTTGTCCGGTTTCTTCATCTTCAGGATAATGACCAGTTCGTCCGGATCAGGGGAGGATCTGCCGCTACTGGAACTGGAACGGCTTGAACTGGAACGGCTGGAACCTCCTCCTTTGTTGTGGACTGCGAAACCGCCGGCAAAGAACGTGTTCGGATGGTCGGTCAGTAAGTTGAAAACCTGGACGCGCTGGCAAACCCTCTCCAGCGCAAGGATTCTCTGTTCTGAGAGAGACTGTCCGTCCCAGGCAAAAATAACATCACCAACCTTGAGGGACTCGATCGTCTTGAACGTACCGCGCCCGACGTAGAACGGGTGTTCCGAGGTTACCTTGAGTGTCTGCCGGTCTGTCCTGAGGAGGATGTATTCACCCACTCTGTGACGGATGACATCCTTCACCTTTGTCCGAACCGGGCGCCCCTCGTGAGAGAACGCCAGTAATTCATCCCCACGCCGGACGGCGCTGATGGGCGTTTCCGTGCCGTTGGACCTCAGGATCAGGCTTTCCGGGAGAAAGCATCCTTTATTGTGAACCACGATGTTGGCCGGAATGAATGTGCCTCCCGGAACAACTATCACATTGTAGGCGGGCTGATTTGACTGAAAACGCTGGATTGAATGAATGGAAACAGCACGAAGTTCTCTCTTGTGCATGACATAGATGGTATCGCCTACCTTGAGCAACCGGGCGATGCGGTATTCTCCCGGACCTACCATAACCGGGTGTTCCGAAGTGATCGTCACTTTTGCAATCCCAGCGGAGATTTCCAGATAATGATCTGTCCCGGTTTCGGTCAGTATCTGCACTCTTCCTGTGAGGGTTTTTCCATCCGAGATGCTCAGCACCGGGTCACCGGGACGAAGCTTCTCAATGGCGATAGAACCTGTCGGCGTGAGGATCGGCGTACCCTTTGCGAGGCACCCCCCGCCGCCCCGCCCCCAGGCCGGGGTAGAAGCAAGAAATACGAGCAGTATTGATATCGGGAAAACCCGTCTTCTCATGGGAGCTGCCACCAGTTTTCGATCCTGTTGGAGTTTCCCTGCCGCAGCACGGGGTTCCGGCACGGGAAGGGATTTTTCGTTGGGAACGGCCGGTCTCAGTGGAGTGCGGCGATGACACCGCCGAGCACCGCGGCAGCCACAACAATGCTCACCCCGAGGATACAGGCGCTCACCACCCTGCTGTAATATTCTGCCACGGCTGTATTCCCCCGGGCGATCTCCTTCTCCTCATCTATGCGAGGGGTCAATCGATCCATCAGCTTCGTCACGACAAACGAAGCCAACAGCACCATCAACAAGCCGACCAGGCCACCAATCAGCGAAAAGATCATCGACCATCCAATGTTGCTCACCGTTTCTGTCATAAAACCCCCTTTCTCTCACCGGAAAGGCCCACACCCTCCGCCGTAGTCTGCATCCTTCCCGTTTTACAAAGGGAAGATGGATACAGGACGTACTGACGTTGCAGCGAAGAGAGGAAACCATTCACCCGATTCAATGGATCAGAACTTGACCTTTGGAACTACGCGTTCCCCGGCCTCCTCCAGTTGGAAGAAAGCTTCAGCCTGGAAGTTATACATGCCGGCAACCATGTTGCTGGGGAACATTTCCACCCGGTTCTTGTACCGCATGGCCGCGTCATTGTAATACTGGCGGGCAAAGCCGATCTTGTTCTCGGTTGTAGCCAGTTCTTCCTGCAGCGCGATGAAGTTCTCATTGGCTTTGAGTCCAGGGTAGGCCTCAGCCAGGGCGAAGAGAGATCGTAAGGACTGGGTAAGGGCATTTTCGGCTTTGGCCCTCTCTTCAACGCTTCCTGTGGACGCTGCCGCCTCCTGACGTGTCCTGACAACCTGATCGAGTGTCTGCCTCTCGTGGGCTGCGTATCCTTTGACTGTCTCGATAAGGTTGGGGATCAGATCATGCCGCCGCTTGAGCTGCACGTCTATCGAACTCCAGGCATTCGTCACCTCATTACGGCTACGAACCAACCCGTTGTAGAGAGTTATGAAAAAGAGAGCAAGTACTACCCCTAACCCCAGGATCACAAGAATGTATGGCATCTTACCTCCCGAACATAATGTACTGTAGGGGGCTTCACGAAACCTGCCCGTTTATGCGAGAGATCATTTTTTGATGAGAAGTCCTGCCGATGTGATGAAGTATGATGAAGTATAATGAGATGTCTTCTTGTGGTCAAGACAATTTGCCTGCAAAATGTGGACGGAGTTGCTGATAGGTGAGACGTTTCAGATTGCACATCCTGTGGCCCCCGGCGGCATATGAGAGATTCTGCAATGTCATTATCGATTACCGAAAACTTCTATCGTGATGGAAATATCCCTTTCCCCGAGATCCGAAGGCATCTCTGAGTCTCTTGTCTCTCCGATTGTCTTGAGTTTTTCCATCAACTCCTTGACATTCTTCGCCGGGAGTTCCCCGGTCAAAACTTCTCTCCTCTCAAGATGTCGCCTCTTGATGTTTTGTGCACCGAATCTGCCCAATAACGTTTCGATCTCTCCGGTAGCAGTGTTGATGTCCCTCACATGAACCGTAACAACAGTGCGCACCGGTTTTTCTATGGCAGCACTCATGACCTTCGGTGCCGGTTCGTGCTCCCTCTTCCCCCCTGCAAGACTGCCTTCATCATGCATACGCTCCGTTCGCTTGTATTCAATCATCGTATCTTTCAGGGCTTCTCTTTTCTTTGCGAAGACGGCAGATTTTTCGCTCAGGGGTTCGCTCTCTTCCCGGATACGCGACTCTTTTCTCTCTCCTGTTTTCTCACTGATAACGGGTGACGGTACGAATACAGCACCTTTCTCTTTTTTTTCATCTTCCAAGGGAAGGGCTTTTTCCTTTACTGCCCGGGCAGGCATCGGTTGCGGTGCCTTCAGGGATTCCTGCGGGGCTTGTTCTTTGCCGGCTTTTTGGAATGCAGAAGGAGGTGCGATCACGGCCTTCATCTCCGGTTCTCCCACCTTGTATACATGGATGACCAGGACTGCAATGAGGACAGTGGCTAAGGCCTGGATGGGAATTTTTATATGAAGCGGGTAGAACAGCTTTCGGATAATGCCTTCTTTCCGCTTTTCCTCTTCCCGCACCCGGGACATGATTTTCTGTGTGAACCACGGCGGTGGCTCTACCTCCTCTAACTCCCGTACAAGTTTTTCCGTCTTCTTGAGATCTTCCAAGGCTTTGCTGCACTGACGGCATGTGGCGAGGTGTTCTTCCGTAAGAATTTTTTCTTCAGGAGAGAGTAAATCTTCGAGATAGGCCGGAAGCATATGTTCAATGTCTTTGCATGTCATCATAATAGATCCCCAATTACTTTCGTCAGGCATTCCTTGAGGGCAGTCCTTGCCCGGAAAAGCCTCGATTTCACCGTCCCGTCCGGTATGTTCAAAATATCCTGAATTTCTTCATATGAATATCCCTGCATGTCCCGGAGAACCAGGACTTCCCTGTATTCATCGGCGAGTGAGTTTATGCATTCCTGCACCTTCGCCTCCCGCTCCTTCTTTTCGAGAAGTTCAATGGGAGAGGATTCAGGTGTCGCAGCCGGGCGGAGAGGATTGCCACCTCCCGTTGCCGCAGGATCGTCGATCGAAGATCCTTCATGGCGGGAACGAGCCCTCACCTGGTGCAATCGATTTTTTGTATGATTCACGACAATTCTGTAAATCCATGTGGCAAACCGGGATTCTCCCCGGAACCTTTTGATCGATCTGTATGCTGAAAGGAACGCTTCCTGCACTATGTCGCAGGCATCCTCGTAGTCACCTATCAGCCTGTAGGCAATGTTCAGCATTTTCTTCTGATGTCTCTCAACCAGGACCTCGAAGGCGTCGATATCCCCCTTCTGACATAACAATACAAACTCAGCATCATCGTCCTTGAGTGTGCTGTTCCCGTTATCCAGGTGATCAGACATATCTTCCCGCGGCTTCTTGTCGCTGATTTCTCTTTCATATGGACACCCGATAATGGACATCTTGTCAAGAAAAATTTCCAAAAATGAAGGAAACCGGAGGAAAGGCGGGACGCCTGTCCCTTATACCTCTGGACAGGTTGGGCGTCCCGCCCGGCGTTATTTGAGCACAAGTGAGTCTAAGATGCAGGAACAAGTGTCACGGTTACTTTCACCTCCCGGCCGCTCTTTAGCGAGGGGAACTGCCATTTTTTTACCTGTTCGGTAACGCACTGCCTGAGAGTTTTGTCCCGGAATATACTCGAGAGGGCCTGTACGTTGCTCACCGTGCCGTCCGGATTTACGACAAACTTGAGGATGAGTTTTTCTTTCAAACCGCTTCCGGCAAAGCACCTCTCTATTTCGTTAGTATGAGCCTCCACAACCTTCACTATTTCATCCTTCGCCAGACCTTTCGTTGCGGTGACATCTCCCACGGTAAGAGCAATCACTGGAACCTTCCCTCCATGTGCCATTCCGTACCCGCCTCTTCGAATCTCATCTTTATACTCTGCACGAGCTTCCTTCATTGCCATCATGGGTGCGAAGCCGTAATGTTTTGCCATAGTGTGACCCACGGCATAGTCCGATACGCCCTGGGGAAGCGGCAGTGGCTGCGTCACCGTCGTGGGCTTACCGTCGACGTTGCGTATTTCCGTATCGACCGCGACGAAAGAGGTGTACGCAGTCAACAGATTGTAGGAAAGACCCAGGTCAGTCACCTCTTTGATGCGTTCATCATTGGCGCGGAGCTTGTTGTAATCGGACAGTAGCGTAATGCGGTGTCGGGCCCAGAGATATTGGAGAGCCGCGTTATTTTTTAAAGGCGTCACATTTGCTACGTGAATTGTATCGGAGTAATTCCCGTTGCCGGAAATACCGCGCATTGTAATTGTTCCCTCCGGGGTGCCGCGCCATTTACCGAACACGATCACGGGGCGTTCGGCAAGGACATCGGGGATCGCGAGCGGCTCAACATCATAGGCGGCGAAGCCGTTAAATGCCACCTTCACCTGGGTAAGCACCGGCGAGGCGATCATACTGCGGAAGCGATTCGCCTTTGCCTCCGCTTCCTCCGGCTTCACAATGACGAACGGCTCTCCCATGCCGACGCGGGCCATCCCTTCGATGATGTGGCGATTGACACTGGTTCCGATTCCGAAGGCGAACATATTCGCGCTGTTCAGGTTGTTCCGGATCAGGTCGAAGACCTCTTCCTCGACGGTGACATATCCGTCGGTGGCGATGACGATCGTTCGCGCATAGTTCTCCGGTTTCTTGAGAGAAAGCGCTCGTGTGAGGGCGGGGAGAATTTCCGTACCCCCCCCACCCCGCTGGCGCTCAACGAGATGGATCGCCTTTTGAATGTTTTCCGGGGTCGCCGGCAGGGATTCCTCGGACATTAGGGAAGAACCGCCGGAAAAGAGAAGGACATTAAAGCGATCGGTGGGACGGAGATTACCGACCAGGTTTTTCATCAGCTTTTTTGAAATTTCCAGGGGGAACCCGTACATCGAACCTGACACGTCAACAATGAAAATATACTCCCGGCCCGGGATATTCGTATTCGTGACCTTTTTCGGTGGCTGCATCATGAGGACAAAGAAGTTCTCCCTTTCTCCCTCGTAAAGGAGCAGGCCTGACTGTATCCTGTCTCCGTCCAGCCGGTAGCGCAGGATATAGTCCCGGTTACCGCCGTATGCTTCCGATTTGTCCAGGCTGATTTTCGCAACGGACCGGCCGCTGTATGTTGCGTTCACCTTGTGGGATGTGCAGGCAAGCTCTCTTATCGGTACACCCCCTGCGATCGTCACCGTCATGTCAAATGTCGACGGGGGGGCTTCACCGGAATGAAGGTATGGGTTTTCGATCCATCTCTCCGCAGGAGATGTGGTGCTTACCGGCTGGCTGGAGTAGCGGGGGCCGACCACGGTGGGATAGGTGAACTCGTACACCCGGTCCGTCGGTACCAGCAATTCCGTATAGTTCATCTCAACCTTTATATTGTCCCCCGGCATGATGTTCGCCACGTTCATCTGGAAGACATTGGGTCGCTGCTGCTCCAGGAGCGATGCACTTCTCCCTGCATCCCGCGCCTGCTCGTAATCACGGCGCGCCTCGTCCCTTTTCTTGATTTTTGCCTCGATCACCCTCTCGCCGATCGTCATTCTCATCCCGTACACAGCCGCCCGCGTCGAGGCGGGAAAGACGTAAATTGCTTCCAGCGGCTTTTTCCCTTCGTTCCTGTACACCTGCGTGACCCGGACATCGGCAATAACCCCCGAGATATTGACGGAAGTGGATGTGGATTTCAGGGGGAGCCGGTCTACGGTAGGATCGTCGCTTTTTACGAAGAAATAGGGAGACAGTGTCCTGTCATCCGACTCTGCCGGCTGGGAAAAAGCTGTAGTTAAGGAAAAAATTGATACCAGCACAGCAAGAAGTGTCAACCATCGTGTTGCCGTTTTCATAACGTACCTCCTTAGGATTAATGGGTTTTGACTCTTTAGACAAAGGAGGCCTGTAATTTGTTCCCGGAAATTTTTTCTTCGATTTTTCCCCCTTTTTTGGGGGGGAGATCATGAGGCTGCTCTGAAGATTGTCAGATGGTGGTGATGTCTCTGATCGATTGTGTCAGGGCTTCTTGTAAATACAACCTGGTATTTAACCTAACGTCTATTTGACCCCGGCCAGCGGCGTGTCAAGCGTGCCCACATTGATGTACGGTACCTGTCTTCTCTTAAAATGCTCCCCGGAACGGGCAAATACGGCCCGTTCCACATACCCCTTCAGTTCACCCAGGGTGATGTACCCGTCGCCGTTCTCGTCCGCGGCCCCCTTCAAACCCTCGACCAGCGTGTAGGTGAAGAGGCCGTGGCCCTTGTAGCCCTCGATAGCCTCCTCCACGCTCTGTGAGGCAGTAAACACAGATGAGCCCGATGCCATCTTTAATAGCTGCATTGCCGTTGCCGTCGAGAGCCCTCGCGTGAATACCTTCTGCGTGCCGGCCATGGCGATCTGGATCGTCCTGCCAGCCTCTCCGGAATGGCAGGAATCCAGCACCACAAGCTTGTTCTGGGCCGGTATACTGCCGATGAGCCTGATAAGGTCATCCTGGGAGAGGGCATCCTTCTTCAGATTGTCCGGATCAAGAAAAACGGTGTTGCCGGTAATCAGGAAGTATTTCGAATCACCGTTGCTGAAAGTGGCGATGTGGCCGTGGGATGAGGCATAGAAGACAAAGTAATCACCGGCCTTCACCCGGCCGGAGACCTTTTCGAAAGCCGTGTTAATGGCCACCCTGGTCGTGTCCCCCGGCCTGGTCATGATGGTTGTCCTGACCTCCCGAAAGAATACGGCGGATTTCTGCTTCAGCGCTTCGGCGAACAGTACGGCGTCGGCCGCAGCATAGCGCAGGTTCAGTTCGCTGTTCTCGTACCTGTCGATCCCTACGGCCAAGACATGCAGGATCGGCAGACCGGCCTTGAAGTCGCAGGTGACGGTAACCGATTCCGGGGTGGAACTGATAGAATTGTCCGCATTATAGGCAACTGCCCTAATGGTGTTTTTCCCCTGCGCCAGGGCCACGTTGAACTGCATTTCCCGCGAACCCTTTCCCGCGGATATCTTCAGCGCCCGGACATCCGTTCCAACCAGGGCATCGTTTACATAGAGAAAGACATCACCGATGCCTCCGCCTGCATCGGACAGCAAGATGCGGACGGCTATCATATCCTGGCTGCTGATGTGGTCGCTCTGCGGGGAGATGATCCGGACGGCCGGCGCCGGCATCTGCGCGATTTCCCTGGCTGTCTCCCCTTGCGGCAGGGCCTTGCCGCCCAGGGCGAGCTGTACCATTTCCGGCCGGAAAAACCGGCGGGCAGAATTGCCCATGTTGTAGACAACGGTCCCGGCCCGCACATTTATGTGCCTGGCCCCGTCCGCTGAGGCATTGAAATAGCCTTCCTTTGTCATGATCACCCAGTCCTTTTCCAGCAGGTGGTACAAAACAGCGAGCTCTTCCCCTGTCTCAACGTTCCAGATGCGCAGCGAGCCGTCCTGACCCCCGGAAACAAGGCGCTGCCCGTCAGGCAGGAAGGCAACAGTTCTGACATGATTCGTATGCCCGGATAAAACTTTCACCTCCCTGCCGCCGGCAATATCCCAGAGGCGCACCTTGTCATCCTTGCCGCCGGAGGCGATGTACCTGCTGTCCGGAGAGAAGGCGACGGCCTTTACCTCATTCGTGTGGCCGTTAAAGACCTTCATCTCATCGCCGGTTGCAACCTCCCACAGGCGCACGGTGTTATCGCGGCTTCCGGAGGCGACATACCTGCCGTCCGGGGAGAAGACAACGGATTCAACCGGTTTCTTGTGCCCGGAGAAAAAACCGCCGAATTTCCTGATCTGCCTGTGTGTCTGCATATCCCACAGGCGCACGGTCCTGTCGGAAAAACCGCCGGAGGCAGCGTATCTGCCGTCAGGGGAGATGGCCACGGACGTCACCGCTCCTTCGTGGCCGCGGAATACCCCTGCCTCCCTTCCTGTGCCGACATCCCAGAGCCGGATGATATCCATAGATCCGGCAAGAACATATCTACCTGTCGGGCTTACGGCAAGGGATTCGATCCCGTGAAAGTAATATTCCGAAGCCTTGATATTTTTCCCGGTTGCCGTGTCCCACATTTCGATTTTTTTGTCATACCAGTTTGCGGAATAGGCATGGCGACTGTCCGGGCTGAGGGCAACGGCATTTATGTAAACGCCTTTGCGGCTGTTCTTTACGAAGATCTGCTTCCTGAAGCCAGCCTCAAGGTCCCACAGGCAGACGGAAGTATCGCTGTTGCCGGAAAGGATGTACCTGCCGTCCCGGCTTATGGCCAGGGAGTTTATCGCGTATTGCTGGCCGGTAAACTGCTTGGCCTCCTTGCCTGTGGATATGTCCCAGAAGCGGATTGTCCCGTCATCGCTGCCGGAGAGTGCATGACGGCCGTCGGGGTTGAAGCTTACGGAATTGACGTCTTTTTCATGTCCGGTAAAGATGTGAAGCTCCCTGCCGGTT
>Ga0194112_10012244_pt1 | contig 10500 bp, 6 predicted proteins | sample TA2MahC400mmetaG_FD_146191 | JGI IMG/M metagenome (GOLD analysis project Ga0194112, IMG submission 146191) | Freshwater microbial communities from Lake Tanganyika, Tanzania - TA2015016 Mahale Deep Cast 400m | ecosystem: Environmental > Aquatic > Freshwater > Lake | place: Tanzania: Lake...
CTCGACAAAGACGTGGTCGAGGTCGACCTCGACCGACAGTTGACTTTCGTCGTTCGCAAAGGGGTGACAGAGGCGGTGCTGAATGTGTCAACGGGGACGGGCAAGCCGTATGTCGAGCGCAGTCCGAAGAACCCGAACATTGTTGTGCGCGATGTCGCCGACACGCCGAAGGGTCGGTTCCGTGTGGAGAAACTGCGGACCGATGGCTGGTGGAGCGGGGACCTCGGTTCGATCTATCGACCGATCTACTTTCTTGGGGGTATCGCGTTCCACGGTTCGGCAGTGATTCCGGCATATCCGGCGTCGCACGGGTGCGTGCGCGTGTCGGTGGACGCGATGGACATGTTGTGGGAGACCGGCCTGCTGGAAAAGTGGGACGACGTCTGGGTGTACTGACCCGACGGTGCGAATTCCCGTCAAGGTGGGGCTCTAAATTGGCGGGGCGATGAACGGGGAGGAAATGCAACCGCGGCGGTTGGGCCACGTTCAGGCTCTCGATGGCCTGCGCGGAATCGCCGTTTTGCTGGTGGTGATGAGTCACCTGCCCAACGTTGCCCCGGGGATTTTCTCGGGTCAGAAGTGGCTGCGCAGCATCGTCGAGGGCGGGTACCTGGGTGTCGACATTTTCTTCGTGCTGAGCGGGTTCTTGATCACATCATTACTGGCCGAGGCATTCGACGCCGGCGACGGCCACGGGCGGGTGTGGCGCAACTTCTACGGCCGACGTGCGCTGCGGTTACTGCCCGCGTTGGTCACCCTGATGGTGGTGTTCACGGCGGTGACCGTGGCCGACGGGGCCACGCTTGGTTCGTTGTGGCCGACGGTGCGTTCGGTGTTGCTGTATTACAACAATTGGCACAGCGTCTGGGACCCCGAGCACTTCAATTCAGATCTGGGGCATCTCTGGTCTTTGGCAATCGAAGAACAGTTCTACATCCTTTGGCCCGTTGTTCTGGCCGCTGTGCTGGCATTCTCGACACGTTTGCGTGTTCGTGTCGCGCTGGTTGCCATACCGGTCGTGTGGGTGTTTTGGTACCGGTCGCAAGTGTGGGAAGCGGGTTCGGGATGGGCGAATGTATTCGTGCGCACCGACACACGCATCGACACATTGTTGGTGGGTTGTCTGGTTGCACTCGTCTTTCGCTATAGGCGACCACGAATCGACATTGTCACGTGGGGTGGTCTTGCGGGAGCCGTCGTGCTGATCGGGATGGTCGCACGTTCGTCATACCTCCAGCCGTGGATGTACGAGGGAGGCCTGACACTCGCTGCCGTTGCGGCCGGTGCCGTCGTGTTGGCCACGGCCGAGAGCGTTCGGCTATTCAGCGCAGTGACATCGGCACGACCCCTACGCCTTGCGGGCCGGGTGTCGTATGGCCTGTACCTGTGGCACTTTCCGGTGTTCAACTACGTTGAGCGCCATACTGCGACGTGGTCGGAGGTGCTGCGCACATTTGTCGCTATTGGTGCGTCGTTTGCGTTGACCGCGTTGTCGTGGGTTCTCATCGAACGCGTTGCTCTGGCGCGAAAGGACAAATGGTTCGGGTCACGGACGCCGCGTTCAGGGACCACCGAGACCGTCGCGCCGTCGGTGTTCACGCAGTACCTCTGGCGGGGTGTGATTGCGATCGGAAGTGGTTCGGTGGTGACCCTTGCGTTGGCGAACGTTTGGCCCCGCAGTGAGATACCGACGACGGATCGCATGGGCTACGCACTCCTTTCGAACTTCCCCCTGAACCGCTACTGGCAGGTGGCGTTGTTATGGATGCTGTTGATGCCCATGGTGGCGACGTTTGTCTGGTCGCTCCTACCCCGACTGGCACGGCTAAGGCCGGGTTTGCGGTCTTTCGTGGGCGATGGTCCGTTGCCGCGTGTCACATTTGATGACACAACCACAGTCGAAGAGTTGCGCTCGGGTCGCGCAGGTTCGTGGGCCCGTCTTCTTCTCGTGGGTGCCACGCTTGGACTGCTCGTGGCGACGGGTCTCGAGCGAGGCGTGTCGAACGGCTGGTGGTGGCTTGCCCTGTGCGCGGGGACCTATGCAGTGGTCGTAGTGCTCGTGTCCCGTCTTGTTTCATCGGCTGCGTGGAGAAATTGGGCCGCGGTATTCAACCTGCTGGCTTCATCACTGCTGCCAGTCGTATTGTGGTGGGCGGCCCGCACGACCTATGTGGTGAGGTCTGACAACGGCAAGCAGGTCGACTATCCGTGGATTCCGCTGTTGCCGATGGTGGTCCTCGCAGTCGCATTGTTGCTCGTCGATGCGCTGTGGTTGAGGCGCAACGGTACGGCACCGGCGCACCGGCGCGAACGCGGGCGGCTCGTGTTCTTCGTCGTGCCGGTTCTGCTGTTCACCTGGGTGAGCAGGCTGCGTCCCTCGACGGGTGACATCGATGTTTTCCACCATGGTGAGAGCCTGAACGGTGGTTGGCTGTGGGCGACCGGTGAGGTGCCCTGGCGTGATTTCTTCTTCAACGTCGGTTTCTACCCCGCGGTGTTGGCACCGCGTGCAGCGTTCAGGTTGTTCGGGACGACTTGGTGGGGCCTCGTTGCGGGAACGCACATCTTTCTCATTCCAGCACTCGTGGTGTCCATCTATCTGGCGTGTGCGGCTCTCGTGTCGCGCTACTGGGCTGCAGTGGCGGCGATTGCCGTCTTGTTGGCCTTCCCCGCACAGGCGATGGGTGGTTTCCTGCGGACTCTGAACGGCGACCCAACGCTGTTCATTTTCCGCTTCTCGTTCTTGGCACCCGCGACGATTGCGCTGCTCGTCTTTTTGCGCAAGGGGTCGTGGACCCGCGCGGTCGCCTTCGGTGTACTCGTCGTGCTGAATCTCGTCATGAGCCCCGAAATGATCGTGTTCGCGGTGGCATTCTGTCTCATCGTTCTTGCCCGCGATGCAGTGAGGTGGCGGCGCGGGCAGAGGATCAGCCAGACGTTCCGCTGCACCATCCGGGCAGCGGCCGGCATGGTCGTGGGTCTCGCTACGGGTGCCGGGGCGTTGGCGTCGATGGGGGCGCTCGAGGCCTATGTCGGTTGGTGGCGGATCTTTCCGTTCAAGTGGTACATCGAAACCGGTATACCCATCGGCCTTGCAACCGACATCGACTCATTCCGATGGGGCGGCGAATGGGTCGTGTTTTTCGCGATCCCACTGGCCGTGCTTGTTGGTGTGTGGTTCGTGGTGTGGCGACTGCGCAGCCGTCGTGAATTGCGCAATGAAGACTGGGTCGCACTCGCACTTGCGCTCGGGAACCTGTTGTTCTTCCAGAAGGCGTTGAACCGCCCCGACACACATGTCTACCAATCACTGATTACGGCGATCCCCTTGCTCTTCTACATCGTGGTGCGAGGCCTCACAACCGTCGCCGAGGTCGTCAAGGAACGCCCTACAGCACGGCATGTTCGGCGCCCGACCGCCTGGCTGGGTCTGGCCCTGGTCGTCGCTCTGTTTCCGTTCATGCCCGTCGCCAAGGTGCTGAACAAGGACATGGCCACGGCTGGATCGCGGTGGAAGGTCACGAGCGGACCAGTTGCCACACTCGACCGTATCGGCTACACGGACGACGGTGCCTTTGTTCAGACCGCGATTTCGGTACGGGATTTCGTCGAACAGAATCTGGGTCCGGATGCAGTGATCTTCGATTTTGCGAACACCTCGGGTCTGTACAATTTCGTCCTCAACCAACGACCGATCAGCCGCTTCAGCTACGCCGTGCAGATGTCTACACGACCTGCGATGCGTGAAGTCATCGCCGCACTGAAGTCGCGTAGTCCCGAAGTGGTGGTGTACGCGTGGGATGCGTCGATTGACGAATGGGACAAGATGCCGAACAGCATTCGGCACTACGACCTAGGTGAGTACATTCTGCGCAACTACTCGCGGTGGGCGGTGGTCGGCGAAAAGGGTTACAGGCAGACGCTGATGCTGCGCAACGACCTGCGGCCCGGGTACCTGATGCCGGCCGATGCCGTGCCTGCGCTGTCGGGACAGGAATTGTCAGACGATCTCATCGAACTACATGACTGCAATTGGGGTTACGCGGCGAGTCATTTGACCGTGACGCCGACGGGTGGTGAGCGGATGAGAGCCGAGCCGGTGCTGGCAACGATCACCGCGTTCGGCTGGGCGTTCACGGAGAGCGATGATGCGGTGGAGATTTCAGTGATGCTGCGCGGCAAGGAGATCTTCCGGGGACTGACAACACCGAATCGAGCCGATATTCTCGAGCGCAAGATTCAGACGGGATCAAACTCAGGTTTCTATTTTGACATTCCCGTCACGGAGGCGACCGCATCCCGCGATGAGTTGACGGTCGGTGTGGTGGGTGAAAAAGGTGTGGTGACCACCCTGCCACTCGTCGCGAAGCAGGGTGTGAACGACGCGACGGGCGAATACGACGTGCGAGTCAACCAGGCGGTCGACGGACAGGTGCCCATCGGTGGGGGAACCGACCGGCGGTATCTGATGCGCATCGAGTTCCCCATAAAGCGGACTGATTTTTCGTGGTTGGTGGTGCGCAGTAAGTTCGGCTTTGCGGAGACGACTTTCAGGTTGTACGACCGTGCGCTCGAGCCCCCCCGCCAGATCACGTTTTCAGCAGCCCCGCGCACCCACCTGGCCGGGGGCCTGATGGCCTCTTGTCCCAAGTGGTTCGCATGGGACACAGACGTGGTGTACCTGGAGTACGACCATGTGATCCTCGACCCCGAGGTTTTTGCCTACACAGAGGCGGGGAATCGCTAAGACAGGCGTAACGAGTCGAAGACAGATTACGATTCGGTGATTGATGAGTGAACGAGTCGCGCCCCGCATCGGAATCCTCGTCGTTGCCTACAACGCCGAATCGACCCTCGAGGCCGTTCTCGATCGCATCCCGACTGATGTGGCCGGCATGGTTGAGGCCGTGTTGGTGTGCGACGACGCGAGCGTCGATCAAACACATGAGATCGCGCTCGCCTACCAGCGGCGTAGCGACCGCCTGCCTCTGCACGTCGTTCGCCACCCCGTGAACCTGGGATACGGGGGCAACCAGAAGGCGGGTTATCGCCTCGCCTGCGAGATGGGCCTCGACGTCATCGTGTTGTTGCACGGTGACGGCCAGTACGCCCCCGAGGTGATGATGGACATCCTCCGGCCGCTCACCGAGGGCACTGCTGACGCGGTGTTCGGCTCGCGAATGATCGACCGTGGTGCGGCATTGAAGGGCGGGATGCCGCTCTACAAATACATCGGCAACAAGATTCTCACCCGTTACCAAAATACAATGGCGGGTCTGTCGCTGTCGGAGTGGCACAGCGGTTACCGCGCCTATCGCACCTCGACCCTCGCATCGCTGCCGCTGGCGACGTATTCCGATGGTTTCGACTTCGACACGCAGATCATCCTCGGCCTCGCCGATGTGTCGGCTGACTTCGTTGAGGTGCCGATTCCCACCTACTACGGTGACGAGATTTGTTACGTCGACGGCATGAAGTACGCGCGCGACCTTTTCCGTCATTCAACGCGTCACCGCTTGCACAAGATGGGATTCGGACCAGCAGCAACGGTCGCCAGCGGGGCGTACGAATACAAGAGCGACCCACACTCGTCGCACGGCGTGATTCTGCGCTATCTCGCACAACTGCCCCCGGCTGAAATCGTCGACCTTGGATGCAGTGACGGATTGTTGAGCAGTCAAATGCGCAGCCTCGGCCACAAGGTGATCGGTGTCGACTTCGAGGAACACGCAATGGTTCACGGCCGCGTCGACAAATTCGTGCAAGCCAACCTCGACAACGGGCTTCCAGCAGACCTACCGACGAGTTTCGAGTACGTGGTGTGTGCCGATGTTTTCGAGCACGTGCGCCAACCCGATGCACTCTTGGCAGAGATCATGCCGAGGTTGTCGCCGGGTGGTGCCATCATCACCAGTGTGCCGAACTTCGGCCACTGGTATCCACGTCTGCGAACTTTGTTCGGAATGTTCGACTACGACCGTCGCGGGATCCTCGACCGCACGCACATTCGCTTTTTCACCCGACGCAGCTTCGAAAGACTTGCACGCAATGCCGGGTGCTCGGTGCGCCGCGTCGCTACGACGGGCTTGCCGTTCGACGTGGCTGACCGCGGTGGCGCGGGTGGTGTGAGCCGGAAACTTGCTCCGGTTGCCGCCATCGACCGCGTCCTGGTGCGCATCAGGCCGCAGTTGTTCGGCTACCAGTTCATCTACGAACTGAAACGCTGAGGCATCGAAATGCTCGAGGTGATCACTCCCGCTGAGATGGCTGATGTCGTGAACATCGCCGCTCTCGAGCAGGCCGTTTCAACGAACGGCTACCGAGACAACACGCCCTACCCGCACATTGTCCTCGAGAACTTTCTTCGCGACGAATGGTTCGAAGCCGTTGTTGCCGAATTTCCGGCCATTGCAGCCGAGAAGTGGACGAATTACTCGCATGTGAACGAGCGCAAGTTCGCGAATCAGAAGTACGAGACGTGGGGTTCGGCAACTCGACACGTTGTCTCCGTTCTCAACTCGCCCGCATTCGTCGATTGGCTGGGCCGGGTGACGGGAATCGAGGGGCTCATCATCGATGAGTCGTTCGAGGGTGGCGGAATGCACCAGTCGATCGCCGGTGGATACCTGAACGTGCATGCCGACTTCACGGTGCACCCACATCACCGCCATTGGCAGCGTCGGGTGAACCTGCTGTTGTACTGCAACCGGGATTGGCGCAGTGAGTACGGCGGTGAACTCGAGCTGTGGTCGCGTGATATGAAGCGCTGCGAGAAGCGTGTCGCCCCGTTGAAGAACCGTGTTCTGATCTTCAACACCGACATGGATTCATTCCATGGCCATCCCGACCCGCTGACGACTCCGGTTGGTGTTGCCCGCCAGTCGCTCGCGCTGTACTACTTCACCCAAGAAGAGGCACCTGTCGTGCGCTCCACCGAGTACCGGGCGCGCCCCGGTGACGGAGCCAAGCGAGCACTGATTTTTGCCGACAAGCAGGCACTGCGAGGTTTCGACTGGGCCAAGCGCAGGTTCAATATCGGCAACGACTTCGCCAGCCGGGTGCTCGGCGCAGTCGAACGTTTCCGCCGCCGCTAGACGCGCTTGCGGATGGTGACACTTTTGCCGACCGAGCTGCGGCAGGCGCCTGAGGCGAGGTCGAAACGCCAGCCGTGGAGGGTGCAGACGAGTTCGTCACCCTCAATGACGCCGAAGACGCCGAAGTCGGCCTGACGGTGTGGGCAGAAGCGGCCGACGATGTAGTCGCCGACCTGCACCTCGTCTTGTGCGATGGCGGGGGTTTCGGTGGCCTTGCGATAGGCCTCGACCTCGGTGCGGCCCATGCGTTCGGATGAGAGCGACTTGAAGAAGTTGTAGACGTTCTCGTTGAAGTCGCCGTCACGCCAGGCGCGGAAACGCGTGGACAGGAAGAGTGCATTGGACCAGTCGACGGCTTTGTCGGCGACGATGGTTTCGAGCAGTTCGCGCTGGACTTCGAATCGGTAGCGGTAAGGCTGGTTGGTGTAGCGCTGGACGTCGGAGTATTCGAAGTGCAGCAGGATTCCGAGATCGTCGTGGCCGGTGGTTTGGATGAGAATGTTGCCACCGATGCCGACCGACACGGTGGGGCACATGGCCATGAGGGGACGAAACCACTTTTGGATTTCACCGAGAAGATTGTCGGTGGGTGCGTGCCAGGTGGCCTTGTGTCGTGCGAGACACGGTTGCCAATCGGCCTGGTAGGCGGCGAGGTGGGCACCGATCGAGTTCCAGATGTCGTGGAGTTCGACGTCGGCGACGGGGTGTGTGACATCAATGCTGCTTGGTGTGACGTCGATGGTGGTGCCCGGCATGTTGAGAATGGCAGGTTTGTTGATTTGTGCGAGACGCTCGATGAATTCGGGCTGGTGCGGGAAGATGGTGATCTCGTCGCCCGTCACCTTGTTGAGGTGGAACAGTTCGGGGTCGAGAAAGCAGGGCGGGCCGGCGCTCGGTACGACGACACGGGCGTCGAGGCTTTTGGCGTAAGCGAGGGCACGGGCGAACTGCGACTCAACCTTTGATTCAGCGAGGTGGCGCTTGTCGGCTTCGGGCATGTCATAGACCATCGGATACCAGATGGCCCCGCTGTACTGCAGCAGGTGAATATCGATGGGGCCGTGTTTGCGGAGGGTATCGGTGTCGTGGATGCGGCAGTCGTTCTGGTTGACGGCGATGGTGTCACCATCCATCACCACGAGGGCGGAGTCGCCGCCGGGGCCGTCGGTGATGCTGGTCTCGACGTGGATGGCAATCGACACGCCGTTGGTGAGTGGTTGTGCAACACCGTGCTGCGTGCGCACGAAGGTGCGGAAGCCCAACTTGCCGAGTGTGCGTTCGAGTTCGCGCGTCGGGAAGTCAGGCAGGAGAACGGGTGTCGACTTGTTGACGTGGTTGGCCAGCCAGGCCTCGTCGAGGTGGTCGCCGTGGATGTGCGAGATGTAGAGGTAGGTGGGATTTTCCAGTTGGGCAAGCAGTGTGGGGTCGAGTTTGTCGTTGCGCGGGAAGGGGAACCACGAACCAAAAAAGGCCGGTTGGAACCACGGGTCGCAGAGGATGCTGACACCCTTGGTGTCAATGAGCATGCCTGCGTGGCCGACGGGCGAGATACGCATGGGGGTGGGCCGGTTCGATGCCGTGGGACTCAGGCGACGGGCGGGTCGGTGAACTGTTGGCCGTTGCGCGAGACATGTTCGGTCCACGCCGAACCGTTCCAGTAGCGCAACTCGAAGCGACCCGAGGGATCGGGGTACCAAGCAGCGGGGGCCACGGCGTCGCCGACGCTGCTGGATGTCGCGTTGACGGGGTTGCTGGAGGCTGCTGTGGCGGCGGGCTGGCTGACCGGTGTGGGATTCGTTGGCACGGTCGACGTGGGTGTCGGGTTCGGTGTTGGGGCCGTTGCTGTTGCGGTGTTGTTGACGGTGCCGGTGTTGATGGTGCCGGCGATGGCGGCGCGGCGCACGAAGGCGGTCACCTGCGAACCGGTGGAGACGATCTGGAGGATTTCCCAGCCCTGGGCCGAGCGTTCGGTCATCAGGCGTGCCAATTCCGAGGGGTCGGCGCTGGTCAGCGCGGCGTATTCAAGCATGGGGTGAGGCTACCTGCGGCTAGCCAACGGCGTCAGTTCGTACCAGGGCATCGATGTCGGTGTCGGTGGGCGGGCCGTCGTGGATGAGATGGCCGTCACGTAGGGCGACGATGCGTTCGACACGGCTGACGAAAGAGAGTTCGTGTGTGGCCACGACGAGTGTTGCGCCGTCGGATCCGGCCTGGGCGAGGAGGGCAAGGAGGGCTTCCCTGCCCGCGGCGTCGAGGCCGACGAAGGGTTCGTCGACGAGGAGCAGTTCAAAGGGGCGAATGAAGGCGATGGCGATGGCCACCTTTTGGCGCAGACCGCGCGAGAAACGTTGCGGGAGTTCTTCGGCGCGGGCGTAGAGACCGAGGTGATCGAGAAGATCGGCGGCGTGTTGTTCCCACTCGGTGACACCGTGCATGCGCGCGACATATTCGAGGTGTTCCCACACCGACAGGTCGTCGTAGAAGACGGGCGTATCGGCGAGGTAACTGGTCAGGGTGCGGGCCTCGAGGCTGGATGGTGCGTGGCCGTCGATGTTGACGCTGCCGGCGGTGGGGTCGAGCAGGCCCGCGGCCATGCGAATGAACGTGGTCTTGCCCGAACCGTTGTGGCCGAGGAGTGCGACGCGCTGGCCGTGTTCGATGCGCAGCGTGAGGGGGTGAAGTGCGGGCGCCTCGGCGTAGTCCTTCGCAACGGCGAATGCCTCGACGGCTGCAGCGGGCAGGCGTGAGGTGTTTGTTTGGTTGGTGTCGTTGTCGCGCCGGCTGGGCGGCCTGGGGTGACGGCTCATCGCGACACACCCGCCTTTCGCGACCGTTGGCTTTCTTCGACCGACTTCCTCCACCAGCGGCGGATTGCGTCGCGTTGACGCACCCAGCCCGCGACAAGCAAGAGAACGAGTGCAACACCGACGCACATGCGTACGGCGGTGGCGACGGGATGGTCGCCCGATTCGACTGCTTCACGAACTGCGACGACAGACAGGCTGCCGAGCGTGGCGACAACGACGGGGAACACGGCACGGGTCATCGTGGTCAAGCCGGCAACCTCGGGCGGCATGAAGAGGGACTTTGCGTTGTCACCCAGCGGGTCGGGTGCGCCCTTGACTGCATTGATCACTGCGCCGGCCATACCGGTGGCGAGAGCGAACGGTGCGAGCACCACGGCGGTGGCGATGGCGGCACCGTCGTGTTCAAAGATCGCTGCGGCGATGATGGCAATGATACTGAAGGGGATCAGCATGACAGCGGGCACAATGAGATGGCGCAGCATGAGTGCGCCGCGGTCGACGGGTAGTGAATCGGTGCGCTCGGGTTTGTCGACTTCCTGCGACAGGGGCTCGACGAGTTCGAGACCGAAGACGAAAAGACACAGACCGCTGGCAACGAC
>Ga0194112_10012246_pt1 | contig 10500 bp, 9 predicted proteins | sample TA2MahC400mmetaG_FD_146191 | JGI IMG/M metagenome (GOLD analysis project Ga0194112, IMG submission 146191) | Freshwater microbial communities from Lake Tanganyika, Tanzania - TA2015016 Mahale Deep Cast 400m | ecosystem: Environmental > Aquatic > Freshwater > Lake | place: Tanzania: Lake...
AATCTGCCCCACTTGTTCATCATCGACGGCCAGGGCGTGATCCGTCACGACTACAGCTTCGAGGCCGAGCCCCAGGCCTTCGAGGGCAAGGCCCTTTTCGAAGTGCTCGACCGCATTCTGGCCGTCAAGGCAGTCCCGACCAAGAAACCCTGACCCGGAGGGTCCCATGATCCGCGCGTCCCTCGCGCTGTTTGCGCTGCTCGCCTCCGGCTTCGCGCAAAGCCCCGCCGAACCGTTGAAGACTCTGCGCCCGGAGCATCCTCGCCTCATCTTGCTGGACCGGGACCTGCCGGCACTCCGCTCCCTGATCAAGCAGGATCCTCTGGCTCGCCAGGTCTACGAGCGGCTGGTGGCCGAAGCCGGGCAGCTCCAGAACGCCCCCACCGTCGAGTACCAGGTCGTCGGCCCGCGCCTGCTGGCGCAGAGCCGGCGCTGCCTGGACCGCATCTACACGCTGGCGCTGCTCCACCGGCTGGACGGCCAGAAGCAGTACCTCGAACGCGCTCTGAAGGAACTGCGCGCCGCGGCCGCCTTCCCCGACTGGAACCCGTCGCACTTCCTCGACACCGCCGAGATGACCCACGCCTTCGCCATCGGCTACGACTGGCTGTACCAGAGCCTTACACCGCAGGACCGCGCCTGGATTCGCCGGGCCCTCGTGGAGAAGGGAATCGACCAGGCGCTGCCCATTTGGGCGGCCCAGCGCGGGTGGAGCGTGAACCGGTTCAACTGGAACCAGGTGTGCAACGGCGGTATCGGCATCGGCGCGCTGGCTGTCGCCGAAGAGGAACCTGAGAAGGCCGCCGCCGTGTTGCGCCATGCCGTGAAGTCGCTGCCCCGGGCCTTGGATTCCTACCGCCCCGACGGCGGCTGGCCCGAAGGCCCCGGCTACTGGCACTACGCCACGCGCTACACCGTGTACTTCCTGGCGGCTCTGGAGACCGCCCTGGGAACGGACTTCGCTCTGTCCGCCTCCGAAGGCTTCGATCAGGCCGGCCATTTCCGGGTCTATTTCTGCGGCCCCTCCGGCCGGACCTTCAATTACGCCGATGCCGGCGACTCCATCGGCGGCGCCGCCGAGATGTTCTGGCTGGCGCGCCGCTTCCAGGAACCGGTATACGCCTGGCATCAGCAGCAGCGGCTCCAGGCGCCTCAAGCTCGCCCGGAGGCCCTCGATCTGGTCTGGTACCGCTCTGAAGCTCGCGGCCCGCGTGCCGCCGGTTGGCCGCTGGACGCGTTGTTCCGGGGCGTCGGGGTGGCCTTCTTCCGCAGCTCATGGGACGATCCCAACGCCATCTTCGTGGGAGTGAAGGCCGGCGATCTCAAAGTGGGCCACAGCCAGCTCGACCTGGGCAGCTTCGTGCTCGACGCCGGCGGCCAGCGCTGGGCCCTCGACCTGGGCGCCGACAACTACAACATGCCGCAGTACTTCGGCAAGCTGCGCTGGACCTACTACCGCATGCGCACCGAATCGCACAACACGCTGCTGATCGACAACGAGAACCAGGACCCCAAGGCCGAGGCGCCCATCGTGGCCTTCCGCTCCGAGCCGAACCTGGCCTGCGTGCGCGTGAACCTGGCCCCGGCTTACCCTGGTCGGGTGAAACGGTTCGAGCGTGGCGTGGCGCTCTCCGAGCGCAGCCAGGTGTTCATCCAGGACGAGATCGCGGCCGCTCAGCCGGTGGAAGCCCTGTGGGGCATGGTGACTGCCGCCGAGGTGGAGATCAAAGGCCGCCAGGCCACGCTCCGCCAGGGGGGCTGGAACCTGGACGCGGCCATCGTCGCACCCGAGGAGGCGACGTTTGAAGTGGTCTCGACTACCCCTCCCCCGCCGCAAAACCCCAACCCCGGCACGCGCAAGCTGGTGGTCCGGCTGCCCGAGAAGGTGAAGGATCTGCGCCTGGTGGTGAGCCTGACGCCACACGGACCCACCTCCGGCGCGCGCGAGCTGTCGTGGATGGACCGGCCCCTGGCCGAGTGGTAGGGGAATCCTCATGTTCCTGGCGGCAGCCGCAGTGAGCGTGGGCCTGCTGGTGGCCGCCCAGGCCGCCGAGGAACTCTCGCAAGCGGTCAAGGCCGGGGACGTGGCCCGAGTGCGCGCGCTCCTCGAGGCGGGCGCCGACATCAACGCCCACGATCCCTTGGGCGGTACGCCCTTGCACGACGCGGCCTGGGCGGGCCACCTTGAGATCGCCAAGCTGCTTATCGCCCGCGGCGCCGAGGTCAACGCCCGCCACAGCGAGGCGGGCTCGACCCCTTTGCATTACGCCGTAATCACCAACCGCCGCGAGGTGGTCGAGCTGCTGCTGGACAGGGGCGCTGACCTGAAGGCGCGCTGCCGTTCCGGGTCCACAGCTCTGCACCTGGCGGCCAACCGCGGCTACTCGGAGATCGTGGCCCTGCTGCTGGCGCGCGGCGCCGGCCTTGAGGACCAGGACGAAAGCGGCGCCACGGCCCTGGAAGAGGCGGTGTGGAAAGGGCAGGTCGCGGTGGTCAGGCTGCTGCTGGACCGCCGGGCGGACTTCCGCCGCCGGAACCGCGAGACCGGCGCTACGCTGCTGCACGCCGCCGCGGTGAAGGGGCACGCCGACGTGGCGGACCTGTTGCTGGCCGCGGGCGCGGATCTCAGCGCGCGCGACCAGGCCGGCGCTGCACCGCTGGATGAGGCCCTGCGCTATCGCCATGTCCGAGTCGTTGATCTGTTGCTCAAGCGCGGCGCCACTCTGGCCGCTTCCGGCCAGGGCTCGGAGCGGCTCCAGGAGGCCGTCCTGCGCGGTCAGGCCGATGTAGTGAAGATCATTCTGGACAGCGGCGGAGCGGTGAACTTCCGCACCCCCCACGGCTCGACGCTGCTGCACGACGCCGCTCTGAAAGGTTACCGGGAGATTGTCGAGCTGCTGCTCGTGCGCGGCGCCCGGGTGAACGAGCGCAACAGCTCCGGCGCCACGCCACTCCACGATGCCTGCCTGGGAGGGAACCGCGCAGTGGCTGAACTGCTCATCAGCCGGGGAGCGGAGATCAATGCCCGGGAGACGGAAACCGGCGCCACGCCCTTGCACCTGGCGGCCTCCTGGGGCCGCCTGGAGGTGGTCGAGGCACTTCTCGACAAGGGCGCGGACCCGAATGCTCGAAACAAGGACGGCAAGACCCCCCTGCGGCTCGCCATCGAGAACGGCCACGAGGGCATGGCGAACGTGCTCCGGACGCATGGCGCGAGGCCCTAGCCATCGGGGGCTTTGCCCCGGCCGGGCGGGAACCCAGACACCGCTGGAAGCTATTGTTGCCGTTGCACTTATGACCGTGCGCGGGCTACAAGGGGCGGGCCGGCGACTGTTCTTGCCGCCGCAAACGCCCCAGGAGCCTCAGGGTACTAGGAGCGATTTTGTACCTCCCCCTACAGAAAAAGCCCTAGTCTGCCGTTCTATTGGCCGGTGCGCAGGTTGAAGACACCGCCGGCGTTGGTCGGGGCCTTGGGGCTGCTGGGCGCCGACTGGCAAGCGGCGCTGCGCCGCCTGGCTCGTCTCGTAAGGCCCTCGCTCGGCCGCCTCGAACGGCGGTTCTTGCAGGAGTTGCGGGTGCTCGGCTTGGATCCGACGCAGCTCCGGGCCCTACGGGCAGTCACGCCGGGGGCGGCGGCGACCCTGCTTTGCGAACGGCGCAGCGTGGCGGCGTTCCTCGAACAGGTGGACTACAACGGGCGCCGTCTGGCCAAGCTGAATCTGCCCCCCAGCACGGTGCTGGGCGTCCTGTCGCGCTACAACCGACGGCTGGCGGCGGAACTTCGTCAACTGGCGCCCCAGGAGACCGAGGTGCTGCTCCCGGCCTGCCGGCAACTGGATGCCTGTGTCGCTATCACCTTGAACAATGCCTTCTACCAGGTCCGGGAAGCGGAGACCACGGCGTTCTTCGAACTGGGCCGGGCCGAGCTGGAATCCAGGGACGAGGCGCAACTGTTGGCCCGCTCCGAGCGCGTCCTGCGCCGATACTGCCAGGCGCGGGCCGCCCGGATCCTGTTCGCGGATGGCCGGGCCACCCTGCCGTGCTTGCGGTCCCGGCCGCGTTACCTCGACCTGGAGCGCTGCCCCAAGGAGCTACTGCTGGAGCCGGGCTGGCGCGGCCGCTATCGGGCGGCTTGGTCCGTCCCGCTGCCGGCACAGGCCGGGCCGGCGGGCATCATGCAGTTCGCCTTTGCCAAGGAATACCGGTGGCTGCCCCGGGAAATCCAGTTGCTTGAAGCCGCCGGGGAGAGCTGCCGGCTGGCCTGTGTGAAAGCCCGGCTGGTCGAGGAGCTGGCGGCGCGCGAACAGCAGGTGCGTGCCCTGGCGGGGCATATGCTACAGGTCGAGGAGGCCGAGCGCAGGCGCATCAGCCGGGAGCTGCATGACGAGGCGGGCCAGTTGTTGCTGTACCTGAGGCTTCACTTGGAGCGGCTCGAGGGCGTAGTTTCCTCCGAGTCGCCCGAAGTGGCCGCCGGGCTGGCTGGGGCGCGGCAACTGCTCGAACAGACCATCGTCGAGATCCGCCGCTTGCTGGCCGACCTTAGCCCGGCGGTGTTAGAGCAATTGGGGTTGGAGGCAGCGGTACGTCAGCTCGTCACCCGGTTCCGCCGCCTCTACTCCCTTCCCGTAGATCTTCGCCTGAGCCGCCTGGGGCGGCTTCCCTCAGGAATTGAGACGGTGGTGTATCGTCTGGTCCAGGAGTGCCTGAGCAATGTGGCCAGGCATTCCTCTGCCCGTGCCGTAATGGTTTCCCTGACAAGAGACGATAGATCGCTGGGATTACAGGTTCAGGACGATGGAGTGGGCTTCGATGTCGAGGAGGCGCTGGCCAGGCCGGGTTCCTTCGGACTGGCCGGGGTACGCGAACGGGTCGCCCTCGTCGGGGGCGCCTGCGCGATCACCAGCCGACCGGGTCGCGGCTGCACTGTTTCCATCGAGTTACCCATCCCTCCCCCTGAGCGGCCTGGCAAACGGCCGCGCCGGGGGCACGGGTCCGCGGCTGGGCGCCGCGCCCGAAGGTCTGTTCCAAGAGGCTAAGGAGTATGCCCAAGATTCGAATATTGCTGGCTGATGATCACACTCTATTCCGGCAGGGTATCAAGACCCTGATCAACACCGAGCCGGACATGGAAATAGCCGGCGAGGCGGCCAATGGCGGCGAAGCCATCGAAAGGGCCAACGAACTGCGTCCCGACATCGTCTTGATGGACATCGGCATGCCGGGCTTCTCCAGTTTCGAGGCCACCCGGCAGATCCGCAAGAACCGCCCCGAGACCAAGATCCTCTTCCTCACCATGTATGACGACGAGGACTACCTGGTGGAAGGCATGGAATCGGGTGGCAGCGGTTACGTGCTCAAGGACTCCCCGGCGCCGCAACTGCTGGCCGCCGTCCGGGACGTCCAGCGGGGCGGCAGTTTCCTTAGCCCCCGCATGCTCTCCCAGTTGGTGGACGATTTCCGCACGCGCATCAAGTCGTCCAATCGCCTGCCGCGCTTTGCCACACTCACCGCTCGCGAGAAGCAGGTTCTCAAGATGCTCGCCGAAGGCAGCTCGGTCAAGGAGATCGCCTGCGATCTCAACCTCAGCGTCAAGACCGTCGAGGCTCACAAGTTCAACCTCATGCGCAAGCTGGACATCCACAACAAGGCCCAGTTGGTGCAGTACGCCATTCAGAAGAAGATCATCCGGATACCCATGCTGGCGTGACAGGTGGGAGGGGGTGGCGTAGGGCGACGGCGGAACTTTGGCAACAACCTGGGCATACGCCTTAGTGCCTCCGTACTAGGACCAATAGACCTTGTGCCTGCACTAACCTAGAATGTAAAGTTGAGAGCGGCTGCCCGGATTCGGCGGGTGGCCGGGTACCCCCAATGGGTGCGATTCATGCCCAAGCGGAGCGCGGGTCCTGGTTGGTCCAGGGCTCTCCCGTGCGGATCGACTACTCCGCCACGGTCGTCGAGGACATTTGCGCCCTGGCCGTCGAGGGTCTTTCCCGGCTCCGTCGCGGCGGCATGGAAGTCGGAGGGATCCTGTTCGGGATTCACCGCGGCCAGCACGTTCAGATTCTGACTTCCCGCCCCTTGCCCTGCGAGCACGCCTACGGCCCCTCCTTCGTCCTCTCGCCGCAAGACCACCAGGACCTCGCAGGGGTTCTGGAGGCCGCCAGCTACGACGCCGCGTTGCGGGGCCTGGAGCCCGTGGGCTGGTATCATTCGCATACCCGCAGCGAGATCTGCCTGACCGAAGAGGACCTGGACCTCTACCAACGCCATTTCCCCGAGCCGTGGCAGGTGGCCATGGTGATTCGGCCGGCCCAGTTCGGCCCCTGCCGGGTGGGCTTCTTTTTCCGGGAGGACGACGGAGGTGTCCGCGCCGAGGCCAGCTACCTGGAGTTCTCGGTGCGCCCAAGGAGGCGTCCCGCCCCGGCCCATCTGGCGGAACGCCGCCCGCAAGTCCCCCCTGCCGCCGGGAGCGGCGACCTGCCTGTTTCGGCGAACGGTCTGGAGGCTCCTCACAGGGAGCCGTCTCCTGCCCCGGTTCCTTCCTTCGCTCAGATGGCGCCGCGACGCTCGCTCGCCTGGATCGGGTGGCTGGTGGTGTTGTGCGCGGTTCTGGCCACGGCAGCATACGGCACACGCAACCTGTGGCGTCCCTCCCCCCTGGAAACCCTGTCACTGCGCGTCATCGACCTGGACGGGCAGTTGATCATCGAATGGGACCGCGCCGCGGCACCCGTCCGCCAGGCCGCCCGCGCCACCTGCGAGATCCTTGACGGCGCCCAGCGGAAGTCAATCGAGATGGAGGGAGAGCGTCTGCGCGAGGGCAGCATCACCTATGCCCGGATCTCCGACTCGGTGGATGTACGCTTGCGGGTGGAGCGCCCTCGAGCCGCCCCCCTCGAGGAGTACATCCGCTTCCTGGGACAGCCCCCGCCAGTCAGGCCGACCCCGGATCAGGCCGAGACCCTCCGCCAGCGCGACGAGCTGCGCCAGCAGGTCGAGCGAATGCGCGCGGAACTGGCCCGCAAGAACGCCCAGATCCGCCTTCTCCAGCAGCAGCGCTCCAGCCCGGCGCCGCAGAACTGACTCCGGCGGGCTGCGTCCTCCCCGCCGCTGCGGTCAAATAGTAGTTTCGGAGCGTGACTGTATGTCCATCCTGGTGACCGGGGGCGCCGGCTACATCGGCAGCGTGATGGTGGAGATGCTCGCCGGGCGCGGCGAGAGCGTGGTGGTGCTGGACAACCTCTCGCGCGGTCACCGCGCGGCAGTGGAGCAAGCCATTCCCTTCTACCGGGGCGACGTGGGCGATCGCCCGCTGGTCGAGCGCATCGTCCACGCGCACCAGGTCGAGGCGTGCATCCATTTCGCCGCGTGGATCGAAGTCGGGGAATCGGTCCTCGCTCCGGCCAGCTTCTACCAGACCAACGCGGCGCAAAGCGCCGCGCTGCTGGCGTCGCTTGTGGCCTCGGGCGTGCGCCGCTTCGTGTTCTCCTCCACCTGCGCGGTCTACGGCGAGCCCCGGACCGTTCCCATTCCCGAAGATCATCCTCAGTGGCCGCGCAATCCCTACGGCTGGTCCAAGTTCTTCACCGAGCGCATGCTGGGAGATTGCGACGCCGCCTACGGCCTGAAGTCTGTTTCCCTGCGCTACTTCAACGCGGCGGGCGCCACCGCCGGCTGCGGCGAGGATCACCACCCGGAGACCCACCTGATCCCCAACGTGCTGCTGGCCGCACTGGGCCGCCGCCCGCAGGTGGCGGTGTTCGGCGGCGACTACCCCACCCCCGATGGCACCGCCATCCGCGACTACGTCCACGTCGTGGACCTGTGCTCCGCGCACCTGCTGGCGCTGGACTACCTCCGCGCCGGGGGCGCTTCGGATTTCCTCAACCTGGGCAATGGCACGGGCTACTCCGTGCTCGAGGTAATCGAAACCGCGCGGCGCGTCACCGGCCGAGCCATTCCCGCTCGCATCGAGGCGCGCCGCGCCGGCGACGCCGTGCGCCTGGTGGCCTCCGCCGAGCGCGTCCGCCGCGTGCTGGGCTGGCAACCGGCCTGGCCCGGCCTGGACTCGATGATCCGCACCGCCTGGGACTGGCGCCAGGCCCATCCTGACGGCTACCCCAAAGGAAGCTGACCGTCCGGGCACGGCCCGCTACCAGAACATCACGTTGAGGATGGCGAACACCGCGGCGATGACCGCCGCCCAGAAGATGGGCCGCTTCCACAGCGGCAGGTGGGCTTCGCTGGGCAGCTCGGTCAGCCCGTAGACCAGGCCCCGCAACTCCGCGTCCGGCTTGGGCCTCGTCAGCAGGCTGACCGCCACCGTGACCCCCACGCAGATGATCCAGCTCCATAGCGCGCGGTACATGTTCTCGGCCATGTCCCGGGCCTGAGACGACAAGGCGATCACGGCCAGCGCGCCAGGATCCAGCTTCACCCAGGCCCACATGCCGATCGAGGACACCGTCCCGGCCAGCAGGCCCCAGAAACCGCCCGCCGGCGTGGCTCTCCTCCAGAGCATGCCCAGGAGCACGGTGCCGAACAGCGGCGCGATGAAGAAGCTGAACAGCGCCTGCACGTAGTCCATGATGCTCTGGAACTGCATCACCAGGTAGGCCGTGCCGATCGACACCAGCACTCCCAGGACGGTGCACCAGCGGCCCATGCTGAGGTAGTGGGCGTCGCTGGCGCGCCTGCGCATCAGCGCCCCGTAGATGTCGTAAGTCCACACCGTGGCGAAGGCGCTCACGTTGCCCGCCATGCCGGACATGAAGCCCGCGATCAGCGCCGTGATTCCCAGCCCCAGCAGCCCGGGACCGCAGTAGCGCGCCAGCATCAGCGGCAGCACCTCGTTGTAGCTGTGCCCGCCCGTGGCGATGGCCTCGCTTTCGCCTACCAGCTCCATGGGCAGCAGCGCCAGGCCCAGCAGCCCGGGCAGGATCACGATGAACGGCACCATCATCTTGAAGGCCGCACCGATGATGGGCGCCAGCTTGGCCGAACGAAGGTCCTTGGCCGCCAGCACCCGCTGCACCACCAGGAAGTCCGTGGTCCAGTAGCCGAAGCTGATCACCCAGCCCAGGCCCAAAACGATGCCGGTCCAGTGTATGCCCATGGGGTTGTCGCCGAACGATCCCATGGTGCGCCACAGGTGGGTGAAGTCCTGGCCCTGGAAGCGTTCCGCGATGCGCGCCGTCAGGCCGTCCCAGCCGCCCGACTCGATCAATCCCAGTAGCGGGATCAGCAGCGCGCCCAGCCAGATCAGCACGAATTGCAGCACCTCGTTGAAGATGGCCGACAGCAACCCGGCCGAGGCCACGTAGACCGCCACGGTCAGCGAGGCCACCCAGATCGAGAAATGGATGTCCCAGCCCAGCACCACCTTCAACACCAGCGCCATCGAGTACATATTGATGCCGCTCATCAGCACGGTCATGAAGGCGAAACTGATGGCCGAGAGCGCCCGCGCCGGCTCGCCGAAGCGCAGTTTGAGGTAGCCGGGCACCGAATGGGTCTTCGAGATGTAGTAGAAGGGCATCATCACCAGGCCCAGGAACAGCATGGCCGGGATGGCCCCGATCCAGTACCAGTGCGTGGCCAGGATGCCGTATTGGTAGGCCGCGGCCGCCCAACCCATCAGCTCGAGCGAGCCCAGGTTGGCGGCCAGGAAGCTCAGTCCCGCCACCCAGGCGGTCATCTCCCGGCCGGCCAGGAAGAAGTCCTCACCGGTGCGCGTGTGGCGCTTGAGGTAGAAGCCGATGGCCAGCACCGCGGCGAAGTAGACGATGATGATGGCCAGGTCAACCGGGTTTAGCGAAAGCAGGCTGGCGCGATCCGCCTGGAGCCAGAGCGCAGGAAATAGATCCACGTCGGTTGATTATACGCGAAGTGCCGAGTCCGTTTCCCCCCGTGGCGCATGCGCGTTCGCTTGCGGCGCCCGCGCCGACTATGCGAACTCGTACACCGGCGTTTCGAGCGTTCGCACCGGGGAGCGCGACGCCCAAAACGTTTCCTGCAAGCGCTCCACCACCCCCGGATCCAGGGTCGTCTCGCCGCAGTGATCGCACACCGCCGCGGGGACGTGCTCCACGACCACGAATCTGTCCTCGAGCGCCAGGCTGTAACGAATGCGCCTCGCCCGGCGTTCGCCGGCGCCTGAAGGAAGCTTCTTTAGCGGAGGCGCAAGCTTTGGGGCGGCCGGTGAAGTACCTGACCTCCAGCCAAGTGAGCAAGGAAGCCATTGCCCGCGGGATCGCAGTCAAGGAGGGGATTCGCGACGGGCTGGTGTGCGTGCTGACATGCGTGGAGCCCTGCGGGAGCTTCGAAATCCACCGCAACCGTGAGACCCAGAAACTGGAACTGGAGCGGCGCCACCGCCGTTTCCAGACCAACTGTGTGAGCTGTACGAGGAGTTCCTCGAGGGAACCTATGATTGCATGGACCGCATTGTGCTGAATGCCTGGTTTCCGCTGGGGCGGGAGGGCGGCGGCATGCGCC
>Ga0194112_10012250_pt1 | contig 10495 bp, 6 predicted proteins | sample TA2MahC400mmetaG_FD_146191 | JGI IMG/M metagenome (GOLD analysis project Ga0194112, IMG submission 146191) | Freshwater microbial communities from Lake Tanganyika, Tanzania - TA2015016 Mahale Deep Cast 400m | ecosystem: Environmental > Aquatic > Freshwater > Lake | place: Tanzania: Lake...
GAAGGGCGAGGAGGTCTACTTCTATCAGGGCGTGGATTTCATCCGCGACGTCGAGGTCGAGGCGCGCCAGGAGCTGGCCCGGTACTTCGGCTGCACGGACGTCGAGCTGCGGCCCATCAGCGGTCAGATGGCCAACGAGGTCGTCTTCAAGGGCATGGTCAAGTTCATCAATCGCGGCCGGGCCGAGGGACAGCCTCCCCGCCGCATGCGGCTGGTGCTGAACAACGACCTGACCAAGGGCGGGCATCTCAGCTCCCAGCCCATGGGCGCCCTGTTCAACTACGTGGAATACGACCCCGGGACGGGAAAGGAACGGGTCGCGCACCTGCCCCAGCTCAAGGACAACCCCTACAAGCCCGATGTCGACCGCCTGGCTTCCCTGCTCGACGAGCACCGGCCGGAGCTCGTGGTCTTCGGCAAGAGCATGTTCCTCTACCCCGAGCCCGTGGCCTTCGTCTCCCAGCTCGTGTCCTCCTGGCCTGAGCGGCCGGTGCTGATGTTCGACATGGCCCATGTCCTGGGCCTCTACGGCGCCTTCCAGGCGCCCCTGTCCGAGGGAGCGGACCTGGTGACGGGCAGCACGCACAAGACGTTCTTCGGTCCCCAGCGGGGGCTCATCGCCGGCAACCTGCCCGCCGGCTCTCCGCTGCGCCCCCTGTGGGTCGAGATCAAGGGCCGCGCCTTCCCGGGTTCGACGAGCAACCATCACCTGGGAACGCTCCTGGCCCTGCTCATGGCCGCTTACGAGATGAACGCCTTCAGGGACGACTACCAGACGCAGGTCCGGGCGAACGCCAAGGCCTTCGCCCGGGCGCTCAAGAGCCACGGCATCCCGGTCGAGGGAGACGAGGCGGACGGGTTCACCGAGACCCACCAGGTGCTCATCCGCGTCCGCGCCTACGGACCGGGCATGGACATCGCCCGCCGGCTGGAGGAGAACAGCATCGTGGCCAACTACCAGGCGCTGCCCGACGACGAAACCTTCCTCGAATCGAGCGGCATCCGCCTGGGCGTCCAGGAGATGACCCGCTTCGGGATGAAGGAGGGGGACTTCGACACCCTGGCCGGGCTGATCGCCGAGGTCGTCCTGCGGGGCAAGTCCGTGCGGGACGAGGTCCGGAAATACCGGAGTCGCTTCCTGAAGATGGCCTATTGCCTGCCCGAGGAGCAGGCCGTCGACCTCGCCGTTCGGGTGTGGAAGAGCGCCTTTCCCTCGCCGGGCTTCGCCGAGCGTTTCGCCGAGAGATTGAGGCGCTCCGTCTAGGGAGGCAGAGATGCAGATCCTGGTCATCGGCTCGGGCGCCAGGGAGCATGCCCTGGCCTGGAAGATCTCCCAGAGCCCGCTTTGCCGGAAGCTGTACTGCGCTCCGGGCAATCCCGGGACGATGAGCCTGGGGGAGAATGTCCCCCTCAACCCCGCGGACATCGAGCGCCTGGCCGACTTCGCCCAGACGAAACGCATCGACCTGACGGTCGTCGGGCCCGAGATGCCCCTGGCCCTGGGCATCGTCGACGAATTCGAGAAGCGGAGGCTGCGCATTTTCGGGCCGAACAAGAAGGCGGCCGAGATCGAGGAGAGCAAGGTCTTCGCCAAGCAGTTCATGACCCGGCACAACATCCCCACCGCCCGCTACCGCGCCGCCTCCTCGCCGCCGCGGGCCCGGGAGATCATCAAGTCCGGGGAATTCTCCTTCCCCCTGGTGGTCAAGGCCGACGGCCTGGCGGCGGGCAAGGGAGTGTTCATCTGCCGCGCGCCCGACAAGGCCGATGAGGCCGTCCAGCGCATCATGGTCGAGAAGGAATTCGGCGACGCGGGGGCCAGGGTGCTCGTCGAGGAATTCCTGACGGGCAAGGAGGTGTCGTTCATCGCCCTGACCGACGGCATCAAGGTCCGCCCCCTGGTGTCCGTCATGGACCACAAGGCCCTGCTCGACGGCGACCAGGGGCCCAACACGGGGGGCATGGGCGCCATCTCCCCCTCGCCCTTCCTGGACAAGAATCTGTTCGCCGAGGTCATGGACGGCATCCTCATACCGACCGTCACCAGGCTGCTCGAGGAGGGGCGCAAATTCCGGGGAGTCATCTACTGCGGCCTGATGCTGACCGAGAAGGGCCCCAAGGTCCTGGAGTACAACTGCCGTTTCGGGGACCCGGAGACCCAGCCCCAGATGCTCCGCCTGAAGAGCGACCTGGTGGAGATCATCTCCGACGCCCTGGAGGACAACGTCCTGGCCCGGGGCATGGAATGGACCGGCCGGCCGGCCGGATGCGTCGTCCTGGCTTCGGGCGGCTATCCGGGAGCCTATGAAAAAAAGAAATGGATCCAGGGAGTGGACGACGCGGCCCGGCTCTCGGGGGTGACCGTTTTTCACGCCGGGACGAAGCTCGAGGGGGACCGCCTCCTGACCGGCGGCGGGCGGGTGCTGGCGGTCTGCGCCTCCGAGGAGACCCTGGCCGACACCATGCGGCGGATCTACAGCGGCGTGCAGCTGATCTCCTTCGAGGGGATGCACTACCGGAAGGACATCGGCGCCGGCCTCGGAGAAAAGGAGAGCCCATGAACAGGGTGGCGATATTCATCGGCAGCGAATCGGATTACGACGTCATCCAGGAGGCCTGCCGGGTCCTCGAGGGCTTCGGCGTCGCCTACAGCCTGGACGTGACCTCCGCCCACCGCTCGCCCGAGCGGACCCTGAGCCTGGTGCGCAAGGCCGAGGAAGAGGGCGTGTCCGTCTTCATCGCCGCCGCGGGCAAGGCGGCCCACCTGGCGGGCGTCGTGGCGGCCCACACCCTGAGGCCGGTCATCGGCGTCCCGGTGGAGAGCGCGGGACTGGGAGGCCTGGACGCGCTCCTCTCCACGGTCCAGATGCCCAAGGGCGTCCCCGTGGCGACCGTGGCCCTGGGGAAGACGGGCGCGGCCAACGCGGCCTACCTCGCCGTCCAGGTCCTCAGCCTCGCCGACCCGTCTCTGGGGAAGAAGCTGGCCGAGGACAAGAAACGCATGGCCGCCGCGGTCGAGGAATCCTCGCGCGCCCTCCGGGAGAAAAGAAAAAAGGCATGACTTCCTTCTGCATCCAGAATTTCGGATGCCGCGTCAATCAGGCCGAGGCGTTTGACTGGTCGGAGGAGCTCCAGCTCCGCGGTCTCCGGCCGGAGCGGGAAGCGACCCGCAGCGACCTGGTCGTGGTCAACACCTGCACCCTGACCGCCCGGGCCGACCGGGACGTCAAGAAGTTCATCCGACTCATGGCCGGGAAAAACCCCTCGGCCCGGCTGGTGGTGGCGGGCTGCCTGGTGGACAGGGCGCGGGCGGAGCTCGAATCCCTGCCGAACGTCTGGCGTTTTGTTTCCAACGCCGACAAAGAAGACCTTCCCCGGCTTCTCCTGGGGGACGCGCCTCAAGGGCGGCCGGGGGGCGACGTCCGTCCCTTCCGGGCCCGCGTTCCGGTCAAGGTACAGGACGGATGCGATTTCGCCTGCACGTTCTGCATCATCCCCGGCGTCCGCGGCCGGAGCGTGAGCCGGCCGCCCCGGCGGGTCCTGGAGCGTCTCGTCCGGCTCACGGAACGGGGGTTCGCCGAGGCCGTGCTGACCGGGATCCACCTCTGCTCCTACGGACGCGACCTCGAGCCGGGGGAGAGCCTGGCCGGGCTGCTCCGTTGGGCGGAGAGTCTCGCCCTCCCCCTGAAGCTCCGGCTGAGCTCCCTCGACCCGCGCTTCCTGGACTCCCCGCTGATCGACGCCCTGACGGACAGCGCGGCCGTCCAGCCCCATTTCCATGTTTCCCTCCAGCATGCCTCGGAGCGGGTGTTGAGGCGCATGGGCCGGAGGGGCGGGGCGGATTCCTACTCCCGGATCCTCGACGAGCTCAGGGCCCGCGCGCCCGAGGCCGCGCTCGGAGCGGACATCATCACCGGGTTCCCCGGAGAAACCGAAGAGGAGTTCGGGGAGTGCGTGCGTTTCCTTGAAAAATCTCCGCTGACCTATTTCCACGTCTTTTCCTATTCTCCCCGGCCCGGAACGCCCGCCGCCGCCCGGCCCGGGGTCGATCCGCGGGAGGTGAAGAAGAGGACGGCCGCCCTGCGCCTGCTGTCCGAGTCCAAGGGTAAAGCCTTCCGCTCCTCGTTCATCGGCCGGACCGTGGAGGCGCTGGTCGTGAGGCGCTCCGGCGGGTCCGTGAGCCTCCTGACCGGCAACTACCTCGCCCTGGCCGCGCCCGACGACGGACGAACCCTCGGTCCGTCCGCGGCGGTCGAAGTCACGGGCGTCGGGAGCCGGGGACTCACGGGACGCCTCTCGGACTGAGCCATGAGCCCCGTCGTCGTCCTCGCCCCCGATGTCTCGCGGAAGATCGCCGCCGGGGAGGTCATCGAGCGTCCTTTCTCCGTGGTCAAGGAGCTCGTCGAAAATTCCCTGGACGCCGGAGCCGACTCGGTCCGCATCGAGCTCGAAAGGGGCGGCCGTTCCCTCATCCGGGTCGCGGACAACGGCTGCGGCATGAGCCGCGCCGACGCGCTCCTCTGCTTCGAGCGCCATTCGACCTCGAAGCTGCGCACGGAGGAAGACCTGGAGCGGATCGCCACCCTGGGATTCCGGGGCGAGGCCCTGCCCAGCATCGCGGCCGTGTCCCTGCTGACGCTGAAGACATCGGACGGGACCGGGGCGGCGGCAACGATGATCGCCCGGAGGCCCGACGCCGAGCCGGAGGTCAGGGACGCGGCCCATCCCCGGGGGACGAGCGTCGAGGTCCGGGATCTCTTCTTCAATCTTCCGGCCCGCCGCAAGTTTCTCCGCTCGGAGGCCTCGGAGCTGAACCTCATCGCCCGGTTTGTCAGGACGATCGCCCTGGCCTTCCCCGAGGTCGGGTTCGCCCTGGTCAACGGCCGGCGGGAGATCCTGAGCTGGCCGCGCGCCGGGAGCCTGAGGGACAGGCTGTTCCAGGCCCAGGGCGGCGACGCCTCGGACCGGCTCCTGGAAATGGACGCCACCCGGGGGGAGAGCCGGTTGACGGGTTTCGCGTCCCGGCCGCCCCTGGGCCGGAGCGACAAGGCAGAGCAGCATTTCTTCGTCAACCGACGGCCGGTCAAGGACCGGGTCCTTCAGGCGGCGCTCAACCAGTCCTACCGGGGGTTGCTTGAAAAGGGCCTCCATCCCGAGGCCTTTCTTTTCCTCAGCATTCCTTACGGCGAGGTGGACGTCAACGTCCATCCTGCCAAGTCAGAGGTCCGCTTCCTGGACTCCCAGGCGGTTTTCCGGCTGGTCGCGCAGGCCGTCGAGCGCGCCGTCCTGGGCTCGGCCGGGGTCAAGCCCCTGGAGCTGCCCGCCGAAGCGGCCGTGACGGAGGCCGGGGCTTTCTCCGTTCGAGAGCCGGGGCGGGCGGAAACGGATTTTTGGAGAGTCTCCCCCGGCGGCCGGCGCGACGCCGGCCTGCTCTTTCCGGGAAGGCCGGACGGTCCGGTCGCCCGGCCCAGGGTCCTGGGCCAGCTCAGGGACACGTACATCGTCGCCGCGGACGAGGAGGGGCTGCAGGTCATCGACCAGCACAACGCCCATGAGAAGGTCCTGTTCGAGCAGTTCAAGGAAGCCCGGGCCGCGGGGAAGATGCCCCGCCGGCAGGTTCTTCTGCCCATTCTCTTCGACCTTCCGCCGGACCGGGCGCTTCAGGCCGAGGAAAACGCCCCGCTCTTCGAGGAAGCCGGGTTCCGGGTGGAGTTTTTGGGCGGCCGGACCTTCAGCCTCAAGGAGTTTCCGGACATCATGTCCGTCGAGGAAGCCTTGAGCGCATTCCTGTCGCTGTTGGAGGAGAGGGAAGGGCGGGGGGCGGATTGGAAACAGGACGGCATCCTGGCCTCCCTGGCCTGCCGGGCGGCGGTCAAGGCCGGACAGCCCTTGTCCGTCGAAAAAATGGAGGTGCTGGTCGAGGCCCTCTTCCGTCTGCCGCACCACGCCCTCTGTCCCCACGGCCGTCCGATCCTCGTCCGCCTGGACGTCGCCCAGATCGAGCGCGGCCTGAAGAGGCCGCCAAATTGACAGGTCTCGAAGCCTTCTGCTAAGATGGCGGCGCATTCCGTCCCGGGCGCGACAACCGACCTTTCCCAGCCGTCGGCGGCTTTCATTCCGGCCGGGACCGGGGAGTGGCGCAGCTTGGTCAGCGCGCCTGCCTTGGGAGCAGGAGGTCGTCGGTTCAAATCCGACCTCCCCGATCGACGGACAGAGGCCGCCCGCCTCGCCAGGATGGAACGTCAGGGAGCGCGCCTGTAGCTCAGGTGGATAGAGCAGCTGCCTTCTAAGCAGCGGGTCGGGAGTTCGAGTCTCTCCAGGCGCGCCACAACGGCTCGAGAGAGGATGCCCATGACGGACCGGCGGGCGATCCGCGACGGCTTTCCCGTGACGCGGGAGCGCGTCTGTCTCATGAGCGCCGCCATGTCGCCCCTGCCGCGGCCGGTGTTCGACCGGATCACGGCGGAGTACCGGAAGCTCCTCGAGGAGGGCGACATCCATTGGACGGAGGACAGGGGCGCTTACCGGGCTTTGAGCGGGGAGCGGGCCATACTCGAAGAATGCGTCTGATCCCCCGCCGTTTGCCCGGCGGCGGAGAGTGTGCTATAAAAAAGACGAAGCTGCAGGGGAGAAAATGAAAATCATGTCGCGGCGGCGGGTCGGGGGAAGCGTTTTCCTGGCCCTGTGGCTCGCCTCTGCCGTTCCCTGTTTCCCGTCTTCTCCGGCCCAGGTCGATCCGTTCTACCTCAAAGCCCTGTCCGAGGGGGAGAGACTGTACGCCGCTGAGGATTACGCCAACGCCGTCCTCAGCCTGGAGATCGCCGTCTTCGGCCTTCAGGGAGACCGCCCGAACATGATGAAGGCGCTGGGGTATTTCGCCCTGGCCGCCTACCGGTCCGGTCAGGCCGACAAATCGCGCGAAGCCCTGAATCGTCTGACCGGTCTGACGGGCGGGGAGGGCTTGTCCGCGGCCCCCCTGGACGCGAAATCGAGCGAAGAGCTGGTTCGTCTCGCCGCTTTTTTCAGGCAGGAGCCCTCGGCGGCCGAACGGCCTCCGGGAGGGCCGTCCCGCGTCCTCGAGCCGGTCCGGCCCGAGAAGAAAAAGACAAAAGAGGAAGAGGGCGGCCTGGACAGGATGCGCCTGTCCGAGGCGGAGAAGAGGGTCAAGGACGAGCCCGGCGACGCGGAACTCTGGATCGAGCTTTACGAAGCCCATCGCCGTCTGCAGGATCCCCGCGCGGCGAAAAGGACGCTCCAGAGGCTGACGGCCGCGGTTCCCGAGGATCCCCGGGGCCCCTACCTTCTGGGCAGGATCCTTTACAGCGAGAGAAAATACAGGGATGCCGCCGGGCGGTTTGAAGAGGCGCTTTCCCTGTCCGGCGAAAGCGTGGCCGCAAGCCCCGCGGCCCTCAACAGCCTGGGCTATCTGATCCTGGCCCTGAACGCGCTGGGTAGGAAAAAGGAGGTCGGGGAAAGAGCTCTCCAATTCGTCGCCGCCGGGGACGAGGGAGCGATCGCCGGCCTGGACATGGAGAGCAGGGACATGGCCATCCTGGGAGGGATCCTGAAGCCCCTGTTTTCGGGGACGAAGGACGAGGCGCCGGCCGCAGCCGGCGAGGCGCCCGCGGCTTCTCCCCCTCCTCCCGCGAAGAAAAAGGCCGAAGCCGGAAGCCCGGCCCAGACCGAGGCGGCCGCCCTGGCCTATGGGGTCTTCGACCAGTTCCTCCAGGAAAACAACGCCTCCGCGGCGCGACGGACGCTGGACAGGCTCCTCGTTCAATATCCCTCGGAGACGAGAGCCGTGTTTCTCCTGGCGAAACTGGATTTCAGGGAGAGGAAATTCGAGGACGCGCGGAAGCGTTTCGAGGCCGTGATCGCGGAAGCGAGGCGGACCGGCGACCGGGAGCGGCTCCTGGCCGAAGCCGCGGCCCATCTCGTCCTCTGCGCCAGGGGGCTTCAGGGACATGACGCCGGGCGGGCCGCGGCCGGGGAATACCGCCGCGAACTCGAGGGGAAGGCGTTGGACGGACTCGGCCTGGAGGGCGCGGACAAGCAGCTCATCCGGGATTATCTGACCCAGGGAGCGGAGACCGGCGCGCCGGTGCGCGTCGTCACCCGCATCGGCTTTCAGGAGACCGCGGAGGAGCTGAGGATCGAAGTCATCTACGCTCCCCGGACCGGCTTCCGGACCTTCGTCCTGGAACGGGACAAGAAGATCATCGTCGACCTGTTCAACGTGTCCGGCATCACCTCCGAGCGCGTCGTCCCGGTGATGAGGCGGGGGGTTCAGACCATCCGGACCGGAATGTTCCAGGAAAGCACGGCCCGCGTCGTTCTGGACATCCAGGGAGAGGTCCCGGCTTACAGCCTCCGGGAGACGGAAGCGGGTCTCCTCATCCTCGTCCGCTGACCGGAGCGCCCGCGGCTCACTTCGTCTCGGCCAGCTTCTTGTAGATCTCGAACCGGTTCTTGGCCTCCAGCGCGGCCTGTTCGAAGAGCATCGCCGCGTTCTCCGGGAATTGCTGTTTGAGCGTCCGGTAGCGGATCTCGTTGTCGAGAAAAACTTGGTAGTCCGCCTTGGGCTCCTTGGAATCGAGGAGGAGGGGGTTCCGGCCCTGGCGGGCCAGCAGCGGGTTGTAGCGGTAGAGGAGCCAGTACCCGGTATCGACGGCCAGCTTCATCTCGGCCATGGGGCGGCTCATGTCGATGCCGTGGTTGATGCAGGGCGAGTAAGCGATGATCAAAGACGGCCCCTCGTAGGTTTCGGCCTCCAGGAAGGCGTTCAGGCAGTGCTGGTAATTGGCGCCCATGGCCACCGAGGCGACGTAGACGTTGCCGTAGCTCATGATCATCCGGCCCAGGTCCTTCTTGACCGTCTTCTTGCCCGAGGCGGCGAACTTGGCCACGGCGCCCGTGGGCGTGGCCTTGGAGGCCTGGCCGCCGGTGTTGGAATAGACTTCCGTGTCCAGGACCAGGAGGTTCACGTTGCGGTTCATGGCCAGGACGTGGTCCAGTCCGCCGTAGCCGATGTCGTAGGCCCAGCCGTCGCCGCCGATGCCCCAGACGCTCTTGTCGACGAAGAAATCCTTGAGGGACAGGATCTGCTCCAGCAGGGCCCGGTTCGCGCCGCCGGCCTTGGCCAGGGCTTCGGTCAGGGCCCGGACGGCGGCCCCGGCCGCCGCCTTGGCCTGGGCGTCGGTCTGCGACCAGAGGCGGAGGCATGTCTCCAGCGCCGCCTTCAGGGCGGGGGGCGCTCCCGCGGCCAGGAGCCTGGTGACCGACTCGTGGAGCAGGCCCCGGTTGGCGTCCACGGCCAGGCGCATCCCGAACCCGTACTCGGCGTTGTCCTCGAACAGGGAATTGGCCCACACCGGCCCCCGGCCCTCTTTGTCTTTGCAGAAGGGGATCGTGGGGAACGTGCCGCCGTAGATCGATGAGCAGCCCGTGGCGTTGGCGATGATCATCCGGTCGCCGAAGAGCTGGGAGGCCAGCTTGACATAGGGCGTCTCGCCGCATCCGGCGCAGGCGCCGCTGAATTCGAAGTAGGGCATGAGGAATTGGCTGCCCTTGACCGTCTCCCGCTTCGCGCCGTCCAGGACGTTGTCGGGCAGGCCGTCGAAGAAAGCGACCCGGTCCGATTCGCCCGCGGCGCGGGCGTCCTCGATGGGCGTGAGGTCGAGGGCCTTGACCTTGGCCGGACAGACGTGGACGCAACTCTCGCAGCCGTTGCAGTCCTCGACGTAGACCTGCAGCCTGTACTCCAGGTTCTTGTCGTTCCGGGTCTTGGACTTGACGGTGGTGAAGCCCGCCGGGGCGCCCTTCAGGTCGCGGGGGTCGATCTGCTTGGGACGGATGGCGGCATGGGGGCAGACGAGGGAGCATTGGTTGCACTGGGTGCAGTTCTCCGGGATCCAGCGCGGGACGACGACGGCGATGCCGCGCTTCTCCAGACGGGCCGTTCCCGTGGGCACGCGGCCGTCGATGGGCATCTTGGAGACGGGTATGGAATCGCCCTTGAAATGCATGACCGGCCCGATGACCGATTTGACGAAGTCGTCGGCGTCCTCGGGAACGAGCCGCGGCGCCGCGGCCGAGCGGGTGATCCGGTCGGGAACGGGAACGCGCTCCAGGGCCTCCGACGTCCGGTCCGCGGACTTCCAGTTCATCTCCACGACGTCCATGCCCTTGCGGATGAAGGTTTTCTTGATGGCCTCCTTGATCAGGCTCAGGGCCTCGGCCTCGGGCAGGACGCCCGAGACCTTGAAGAAGGCGGCCTGCATGATGGAATTGATCCTTACGCCCAGGCCGAGCTCCCGGGCGATCGTCAGGGCGTCGATGGTGTAGACCTTGATCTTCTTGTCGATGATCGTCCGCTGCATGTCCGCGGTCAGGTTGTCGAAGACCTCGTCGGCCTTCCAGTGGGAGTTCAGGAGGAACGTCCCGCCCTCGACGATGCCCTCCAGGATGTCGTAGCGCCCGATGTAGGAAGACTTGT
>Ga0194112_10012262_pt1 | contig 10490 bp, 18 predicted proteins | sample TA2MahC400mmetaG_FD_146191 | JGI IMG/M metagenome (GOLD analysis project Ga0194112, IMG submission 146191) | Freshwater microbial communities from Lake Tanganyika, Tanzania - TA2015016 Mahale Deep Cast 400m | ecosystem: Environmental > Aquatic > Freshwater > Lake | place: Tanzania: Lake...
AGGAGTTAATCTCTGGAGCGTACAGGTTTCTCCAGTTCATTCTCCCAATACTCTGGAGAGTCTGGATGACGTTTCCAGGACAAATCCACCACTTGCCTGTCCATGTACCAACAAGGTTAGCCATAGTCAGTATAGTAGTAGACTTTGGAGTCGTGATTGGCCGCAGTTGCGGCCCCCACTCCAGGCCCAACCTCTGGCCTCGCCGCTTGATTGTTGACATCAAGCGACGAACACGAACCAGGTCTGCTTGTTGTCTTTGCTGGCTGGCTCTACGAACTCGGGCGTTGTGGCTTTGGAGGCCAGTCAACATGTCCCAGTATCGCAGCAATCGAACGGCAACATAAGCAGTCCTCGCCGGAGGACTGCTAAATGCGGCATACTCTGGTGTATGTCGGAGTCTCTCGACTCCCCTCTCCAAATAAGTCGCAACTCGTGGGTCATTGTAATGGATTGTCATAGCGTATATTCCTCCGTCTCTTCCCTAAACATTTCGTCCCAAGTTCTGCGGCGATGGTACCCTATAATTGTATAATATCTCTTGAGGGTCATGTCGTGTACTTCTACACGACCTAACCCTACCATTTCGTGAGTGCAGATAGGGCAATAGGCAAACCCCGCCAGTAAGGTGAGATAAAGACGCTCACACTCGGGACAGTACAACCTCTTAAACCCGAAGTACCCATCCGAGTTATCTGCTCTCGGATTCTTTACTACAATTGCTCTTGACATTCTATCCTCCCCTCCCAATGACTGTGTAAGTACCTCCTGAAGGTCAAGTCACATACTTCTACTCGACCTAAATCTACCATCTCCCCAGTGCAAACAGGGCAGCAAGTGAATCCCGTTAGTAAGGTCAGGTAAAGACATTCACATTCGGGACAGTACAATCTTCTATACCCAAAGTACCTATTTGGATTATCTGCTCTTGGACTCTTTACCACAATTACTTTTGGCATTTTACCCTCCCTCGTCTGCATACTTATACTTGCCGTCGAAACAAGTCACTCGAAGATTCTTCAGATACCTGGTTATCCATTCGGGTCTCTCGATGTATCCATCTTGGAAACGATTCTGAAATACATGCTTCCAACCAACGTCCAGTTGGTCTTCAGCCGCATTGAATCTGACCCCTACAAGCGTTTGCAAAACCCCGATATACTTATGCCGATATTCTGTCTTTGGGTCATATCGGGCGCCGTTCCTCACGTTCTCTCTCCACTTCAAGCAGACGTGGAGTGCACAAGTCATGGGCCTCTTCAGCCTGGGAATAATGCAACCTTCGCTGGTGAGCCACTGACAGTAAGTTGGAACCTCACAAGCAGGCGAAGGTAGCTCCCAAGGTGGCTGTCCCCTTGCTAGTTGATTGAGCTGGATGAATATGAAGTCAGACCACTTCCAGTACCCATCGTAGCCCTTACAACAACAGGACTCACAGCCCTTGCAGTGATGGCCGAGCTCCTCAGCCAGAGCCGCCGCCTCTTCCTGGCCACTCATCCAGTCCTTCGTTGCCAGAGCGACGGCTACTCTGGGATGGTAAATTGCTTCTGCTTCATTCCTCAATATAGAAGCAAGATGATACGCCTCTTTAAGAGCTGCTATCAGTTCCTCATACTGCGCGTAGTAGTTCAATGCTGATTGTGTCAAACCCTCATGTTCTGTTGTAGTATGGGGCCGTACTCCTGCATTAGCCCGTCTTATCGTTGCCCTCAAAACCTCAGGAGTCAACTCTTCAACCGCTTCCACCACCCTTGACGAAATGTTTTCCACTTTCCACCTCCCATTGCAGAAAGTTGCCATCGTTGGCTAGTTAATTCCACGATTTAAGCGAGGGACAGCCCCACTCCTGTCCCTCACCTAAGCCCTCATCTGAAATAGAAGAACAAACGGATGCCCTCATCGTTTTCAGGAGTCGCCTCTTGAAAGCCGAGCTTGAGGAATAGCCCAATGGAGGGGATATTGTCAGGCCGACAAGACACCCGAACAACTTGAAATTGCTTGGGGAGTGTTCCAAGAATGAAGCGAATCAATCGCGTAGCAATCCCTTGCCTCCGATATTCGAGTGCTACAAACAAGTCTTCTAGCTTTGCCGTGTCAAAACCCTCGGCATATCCTCGACATCGGGCAATCTCATCACCATATTTGGTCACTCTCCAACCCCAGAAGACATCAGCCTGTTTCCAGATTTCGTCAGTTTCATACTCATCAAAGGCGTTCATCGCTCATCCTCCTTTTCGTTTGGCTTCGGTGCCCACTACCTCACTTGATGGGCCAGAAGCCTCTATTCTGAAGCATATTGTGGATTTGAGATGTAGTCTTGCCCGTAGGGAAGGCGGTTATCACTACACGAGACATCTTGCCCATCACCACAAAGCACCACTTACCCGCAACTTTGAGGACATGAATTACCTTGTCCCCATCAGAGTAGATAAACTGTCCCGCATATCTCGCAGCCTTCCACACCTTCACAATGTCGTTCGAGTTCGGTACATCTGCTGCGTGCTTCCCGGCATGAAGGGGGATGAGGTTCACCGGGACGATAGGTGAGATGATGATTGGAATGATGGGAGTTATCTCTGGACGAACTGGAGTGGGTTGAGCGTTCCGCGATGCGTCTACAGGAGCAGATGACAGAGCGAGCAGTAACGTCACACTCAATACCAACACTACCAGCATCAATGACTTGATGGTTGTCATTTGCCCTCCTCCTCTCCCAACAAGGCCCAGATACTTCTGATGATAGCCTTGTCAACATCCGAGACAACAGCCTTGTCCAGGGCCTTGTCAATATCCGAGATAACAGCCTCGTCCAGGGCCTTGTCTACGTCATAAGCGAAGTCTCGGATGAGGATGGCCAAGTCGAACAGGTTCAGTAACTTAGCTCTCGTATCTACTTCGCACTTGAGGTACACCATTCGTCTTTTTCCTCCTTTTTAGAATTTGCTTCTAGTTATTTGGTCAGTTGTTCGAGTAGCCAGATGCAGGCGTAGTTCTCTTTTTCCAACTCCACAATGATACGTTCGCAGAGAACAGCCGCCTCTTGCCATATGGCGTTGGCCTCCCACAACTCTTGATTCTCGGAAAGAATTCCCTCGGTTTGCCAGATGCAGAGGCTGTGTTCTTGCTTACACTTAGTGAGTTGTTCTTGTAACTCTGCGATTTCGATTTGCTTGGAGTCGGCGGTTGCTCTCGCCCCTATCACTGCACCCAAGAGGATACAGGCCATCAGGAACGGAAGCAACCCTATCTGAAACGCCCTGTTGTTACTTGCCACTTGAATCACCTCCTCTCCTTATATCGGGATGTACTTCCACTTGTGCAAGCAATTCGTTAGCCCTGTCCTCTGTCAGGAGTGACCAGATACCCTCGATGTCAGTAGCCCCTTCCTCATCATCCACTGGACTGATTACCATGATTTCGTAAGGGGTCTCAGGACAAGCCTCGATAAACAGTTCACCCGTTATGACGCTTGCACAAAAGCCGTTTGGGAACATAACACGAGCACGAAGCAAAAGCGGTAGAGCAGGATGGGGTTGGAAGTCCAGCTCGTCAATCCTCATTCGCAATCACCTCCTCTCCTTATGTGGGCAGCTCACTCGCTTCCCAGATTAAGACTGCAAGCAGTATCAACATCATAGCCATCCCTACGACCACTTCATACGGGCACGCAAAGCATAGGATGGTCACGAGGCTGAGTGCCACCATCATTGCGATATAGAAGGCAGTCAGTCTCAGAGCACCTTTCACGACGAAAGACACTATGTGCATCGTTCTACCTCCTTTCTTCAGTCACTCTCCTCGTCATCACTCCACCACGGGTCATCCACCCCTACCCCTTCCTCTCTTTTTCCTTCTTCCTCGGTGGAGGAACTTATCCTTTTCGTCTCTCGCTTGCACAGGTCGAGTTGAGCCTCGATGAAGTTGATAGTCCAGGCAACCTTGATGAGCTCGCTTCCGTGTCCCTTGTCCTTCTCGGTAGTTAGTTGACCCAACTCATTGAGGAGGGCCTCTCGAAGTGCTTCGAGTATGTCTACGTAGTGCTGTACAAACACGATGGGGCCCACCTCTCTTGCATACTCGCCTAGCTCCCGCCACTGAATCGTCCTGTTACAAACTAACTCAGTCAATACACTCATGTTTACACCTCCGTTATTGTCTCTTCTGCTAATCTCCAGGCTTGAAGAAAGAGGTCACGGCGAACCTTCTCTACTTGCCTGGAAGTCTCGCCAGGCTTACGCTTGGCATCTCGCTGACGATATGGCCTGAAGTACTGAGGGCACGTCCCTTCCAGCCACTTGCGCACGAAAGCCTCCCGTTTCCGTGTTAAAGCGTTGGGCTTGACTTTCATAACACGGATGTTCTTCATTCCGCACTTGTGGCTTATCCCCGGCCCTCTTACAGGCCGACCGAAGCCGCTTGTCCTTTTCTTTCTCCGCTTGCTCATCTTCACTACCTCCTCACTTAACCAGGTCGAGTAGTTGCTGAATGGCAAACCACTCTGGAGCCATCACCAGATGAATTAGCTCTTGTGTCAGGAAGAGCATGGATAAACCGACACCGACAGTCAAGGCACCAAGCACAAGTTGCACCACAGTCGCCGCTGCGCCCGCATCACTCAAGCCACCGTTGCAGTCTCGGGTCTCCTCAGCGTACTTGCCCGCCCTCTGAACGCTCTTGATAAGCATGAGAAGTACGATGACTTCGACCACGAAAGTCATGGCGCAAGAGACTATTTGCGCGTTGGCTCGCAACATGGCCGCCCTCCAAACCTCAGGAGCCACCGTCTCGACGGCCTTGATTAACTTCAGCAGAGCCTCTTCCATTTGCACTCACCTCCTTCCCATCATCCCGCTGCTCTTCCTGGTACGCCACTCAATTAGAGTGACGCCAGCACCCAGGATAAAGAACGTCAGGATAATAAAAGTCAAGACAATCGCCATACCATACACAAGCAACACCATCTCAGTCACCTTACTACCCTCCTTTTAGTATCTGCCAGGCTCGGATAAACTCGTAAACGATACTTGCCCAAAGACACCACCACCACAGGCCCCACAGGGCAAGTAGCCAATCACGGGCCTTGCCACTTCCCTTTTTGCTTGTGTTTTCGTTCCCTCTCATACGATGTGGTAAATACCCTTTCCAAAACGTATTCACTTGAGCCACCTCCTCTCCGTTCTGAATGGCGAAAGAATAAAAACATGGGCAAGCGCTCAGCGTTGAGCGCTTGCCCAAATCCCCTCTTCCAGGCCAGGCTTCCTGCGGCTTGTATTCAATTCTCCTGCTCAATCAAGGCAGGGTAGGAGTAGTTCTAACTCATCACTTATAGTCACCTCCTGGACTTAATCGTGATAGAGTAGCCTTGCTACCAGCGAAAGTAGTCTCTTGCGTCCTTGCCCGAGTGGTCTCCGTAGATGGCTAATTCTACCTCAGTCACCTTTAGCTAACCGAGGGCCACAAACGCGCAAGCGACTACACTCCTGAACGTTCTATACACAAACCCTGCAATCCTCAACAATTTGTCCACCTCCTTCCAGATGGTATTGTGATGGGAAGAGGACGCTTTCGCGTCCTCTTCCTAGTCCCTCATGTACATCTCAATCAGGCCAGCGACTTTGGCTTGTGTCACCTTCAACCCTGACTGAATGGCAAGCAGTTCGGCCAGTACGTCCACCTCAGGCTCTTTGTCTTCTGGCCCTTCGTCCTCAGGCTCTTCGCTATCGTCCCCCAGGATGACTATGCGAAGGTTGCCGTTGACTGTCACTCGCTCTGCTTGGATGGGTCTTGCGTCCTGCCCTCGCTCCTCAAGCCACTTGCCGACAGCCTCCACGTAAGCGTCAGTGTCGTAGGACTTCGACTTGTCCAGGAACCCCAAGTCAACAGCCTCGCTCGCTGTAGGAGCGTCTTCGGGCCACTTGCCTTTGTCCACGCGCCTTTTCCTGACTGCGTGAACTCGACTGTAATCCCTCAGCTTCTTGCGCATATCCTCTGTCCGCGCTTCCACTCGCCTAAACGCTCGCCTTCCTGCTTCGTTCAAGTCACCGCCCTCTCGCGCCATCTCTACCACCATGCGCTCGGCCTTGTCCTTGCACAAGGATAGCAAGGCTTCCCAATCAGTTTTGTTCTTGCCCTTAGCCATTCTGTATCACCTCCTTTCGTATAGTTTTGAAGAGGGAAGAGGACGCCCTCCGTCCTCTTCCCTAGTCCCTCTATTCCCGTCCCATGATGCAGTCGGCCACGTTCTTGTCCACGTAGACAGTAGCCGAGAACTTGAACGGGAAGCTCTTGCCATTGACTGGCATAATCCCAGAGCCACCTCCAGTAGCCAGGACATAGGTCTTGGCACTCTTGCTTGGGATACCACCCTCCAGATTGGTCATGCTCAAGTCAAGCTCGATAGTGACCTTACCCTTCTTGGGGTCAAACGTAATCTGCGTCATAACTGTATCACCTCCTCTCTTTGCTTGATGTGCTCGCGTTTGCAATCGCTGAGGGCTCGCGTTTGCAATCGCGTTAGCCGTTCGTCAATCGCCAAATTCTGCGTTTTGACTTATGTCAACCTGATTATGTTAATTTCCCTGGCAAAACCGCCAAAAAACTGGCCTTATTATGTAAACCTGTTTTAAGGCATACCTTAAAATTCCAATCCCATTTTGCTGTTAAGGCACACCTCAACTTAATGTCAGGGTGTGCCTGAATTCTATTTTAAGGCAAACCTAAACCCTGTGTTTGGGCTATCCTACTTTACATAATGTTTCGGGTTTTCATTATAAAGAAACGAAATGACGTTTCCGAACAGATAATACTAAAGTAGTATATAGGTTATGTCGTTTGTACCACTTTGGTATTAGACCCGTTTTTCGCATAGCCAAAAAGATAATACTAAAGGGTTATTGTGCAGTCCTGCAAAACGTGGTATAATATAAGTAGTTTAATAGCCAATTTACATAAATCAAAAAAGGAGGTAGTACAATGTCTAGCCAAACCCTAACAAAACGTAACAATGAATTGAGGGAAGATGTAGACAGTATCTATATGAACAATCCTGATTTTATAGGACTGTCTAATCAATGGGATACCATACTAGCCCAACAAGGACTGAAGCCCATAGACAGGGAAGGCTTTTTTCCTGGTAGAGGAGTTTGTACTATTGTACTAGGACAGCGGTACGCAGGGAAGAGTGTCCTTTCGCTAGATATGGTATCCGATGACGATGGTACATTATACGGGATAGTATCCGATGACAATCAGGAAGGGCCCGATTACTACAATGACGTAGTAGTGGCTAAAATGCTAACCCTGCTACCCAAAAACGTCAAGACCCTGGCACAGCAAAAAGTGGACAATCCCGATAATTGGGATAGGTGTTCAGGGCAATCCCTACGACAATGCATGAAGTGGCTTCCTGAACACAAACAGTCGTGGGAAGCCCTTCGAGAATTGGCAATCAGAGAATTAGAACGTGAAGCCCAACAAACCCTATAGCGTACCATACCAGTAAAAGCGCTTCCTGGCTAGTCCAGGAAGCGCTTTTATTTATGGGGTGTAGTCAGTCCTCGCGCAATTTGCGCGAGGACTGACGCAAGAAGACTGACACAAAACAAGGCCAGGAGTGGGATAGGTTTGTAATGCTGTCAAAAGCATTGTCAAGCGCTCCTCAAACCCAAACAAACCCAACTACCCAACCCTGCCAACCGCAAGCTAACCTCATACCACAAGCTGGACTTCGCATAGCGGGCGTCGCCAGAGATGCCAGTTGCGATGGTGGGGGGAGTAACAATGAGAGAAGACGACGATGTATCTCCTCTCTCGGCAAAAAAGCAAACAAACCATCCAAACCCCTTCCTTCAACATTGCGCCGAAGGGCCAGAAAGCCCGAAGGCGCAAGGACAAAGCCAAATAATAGTTGAGTAAAACACTTCACTATTATTCCTTTGTGGGGAGAATTCCAGCCCCCTTTGGGGGCTGGAATGTCAACTACATACAAAGGGGTGTTGAAGTAGTCCTAAAACGACCAATTCGGTCGTTTTAGTTGACATAATCATCCCAAAGCGCCAGATTTTGGGATTTTTCGTGTTTTTATTTATAGAAAAAGATGACGATTTTTCAAATCGTCATCCCTGCTGCGCCGATACAGCGCGGCAGGCGAACCTGCCGCGCCATCCACAGACATCGGTGCCTGCAAACAGCGCTGTAGCAACAACGCTCAAACAACCAACAAGCTACGGTTCGGCGCAGCAGGGATGGGCGGCCCGCAAAGGGTTAGTGGGCGGGCCGCCAGGACAGCGCGGCACTCAACATTACATGCCGCGCTACCCCAGAGGAGTGATGATGAGACATTTCAAACTATTTCCTATATCTAGTGAAGATGTTCTAACTGGAAAAGTGATGCATCGAGGTAAAGTAAGACGACTTCACACTCCTAAAGTCGTCCGAACAAAAGAGAGAATTGGCAAGGCCAAAGAAGTAGGGCTTGTGACTAAATCGTTGATTAAGGAGTTATTCGGTGACTAAGATTTCAGGCACCTGGGCTACCAGGTGGCGCAATAGAGAGAAGTGTCCCGACTGCGGACAGGCTCTGGTGTGTGTCGAGGGTTGTTGGACTTGTCCCTGGTGTGGGTACTCAGAGTGTTTGTAAAGGGGGTAGGAAGTGAAGCTCACAGAGTTGTTAGGTAGTGTGCTAGGTTTGTCGGTTGTTCTTGTGAGTATCGTTGCAGCGACTGGAGTACCGATGGAGTTGCCGTGTCCGGCAGCTTTGCATCTTCAGCGTGTAGGCCCGCTATGTGTACCTGTGGGAGCAAATGTGGTGGTGAACGAAGAGCTTGGTCTGGTCGCAGTTACTTATTGGACAACCAAGGACAACCTACTCGAAGGCCCGCCTCCGGGCGTTTGGATTGCCCACTTCTTCGTCTCCGAGGGCAATTGGGAAGTTGTAGAGCTCGCTGCCATGAACCACAGTAGCGAGACCAGAGAGACGACGCTTATGTGGCACGACACAAAGGAGTGGCACGCTATCGGAAACCAGGTAATGGCAAGGCAGTACGAGTGGGTATTTGCGGAACAACAGGCTTTCGTCTGGCCTGGATGCGAGATAGGAGTTTTGTATCGTGACTTGTGGTGGGCGAGTAACGAATTGCTGTTCATCAATTTTACCTTAAAGAGAATAAAGTAGCGATGACTAAATCCATAGTTCCTGTTGACTGGGATGAAGGACTTGGCGTCCTCACTCCCGCCCAAAGGTTGTTCTTGTTTTACTATGCGCAATGCCCTGATGTTAAGTGGGCTTGTGAACAGGCTGGATGTTCTCCCCTTACGGTACAGAAGGTTTGGAAGAGACAGCCAACCTTCGTTACGGCCTGGAATATGGTGATTCGAGGAGAAGTTACTGAGGTCATCCGTAAAGCAGCGGCAGACCAGGCAGCTAAGAGTTTTGCCAGAATCATTGAACTTAGAGACCAGGATAGCAACCTGAGAGTTGCCCTGGATGCTGCGCAGGCTTCTTTGAGGGCTGTGAGAGACCCTACGTTTGCATCGAGAGTGGAAGTTACCAGGGACATCGGAGAGAACTGGAGGCGCCTGCTTACACAGCTCTTGCCGGAGATTCAAGGTCTGGCGAGTGGGGATATCGTGGAAGCCGAGGATTGGCGTGTAGTAGAACCTATGCTGTTAAAGAGTGGAAATGGCGAAGAGAGTGAAGGCGATAGTACTGAGGATTCTGATGATACCTCTGGCGTGGGTGATGAGTAAGTGCTCTCGTTTGGCCAGATTTCCGTATCCGAGAGAGAAATATAATGATAAAGCAAATATTGAGTAAGATTCTATTTAAGACTCTGGTCGTGATGAAGTGGATATTAGCGCGTTTGGGTTACGAGCTCGTGTGGTATGCTTCGACTGACTGGGGCGAGGATTTCAACGATGTCCCCTTTTAAGAGTAAAGCTCAGATGCGCTTTATGTACGCTCGCCATCCGAGGATAGCCAGGCGTTGGGCCAAGACTTATGGCGTTCCCAAGAATTTACCCGAAAAGAAACACAAGGGTAAGACAGTAAGACGAAAGATGAAATAAGAGACGGGAGTTGCGCAGAACATCAGATGGGGCGCAACAATATTTCTCGAAAGGGGGGGTTCGAGATTGTATTTGGGTTTCGTAAGGCCGCAGCGTTCTAAGATTGACGAGGTACCTCTAAATTGGGGGGCTAGCTCAAAACGAAAGAGCAACGGTCTCCAAAACCGTAGGTTCCAGGTTTGAACCCTGGGCTCCCTGCTTTCGGGATGGAGCAGCGGTGAGCTCGGGTGGCTCATAACCACCAGGTCAGCAGTTCGATTCTGCTTCCCGATATTTGACTACAAAAGTTGGTCGAAAGACTACCAAATTTGGTCGTTATTGGAATTACATCCCACAGGGCGTAAAAGGCGTAAACAGTACGAGCTATCGAGCTACGAAAGACTAGCGGGTGCAATTCCCCACCTGTGGTCATAGAGAAGGAGGTTTTC
>Ga0194112_10012264_pt1 | contig 10489 bp, 7 predicted proteins | sample TA2MahC400mmetaG_FD_146191 | JGI IMG/M metagenome (GOLD analysis project Ga0194112, IMG submission 146191) | Freshwater microbial communities from Lake Tanganyika, Tanzania - TA2015016 Mahale Deep Cast 400m | ecosystem: Environmental > Aquatic > Freshwater > Lake | place: Tanzania: Lake...
CGACGAATGCTCCCCTCCGCAATCACCGCCGGGACAGGCAGACAGGCCCCCCAGTAGATCGGTGTCGGCCAGGAACTCAAGATAGTCGCCGGGCCGCACGGGGCTGGCCTTCATGAAATACTGGCCCGTGTCACGGGCAAAGCCCGTGCACATGAAGACGTTCAGCACGTCATGGACATGCGACTCGGCCTCGTGCAGCGGCAGGCCGCGGAACCTGGCCAGCGCGCGCGTCAGGTTGGAATGGCAGCAATGGTGGTACTGCCCGCCGTCGGACAGCAGGTTGTGCGTGTAAGGATCGCACCGTGTGCCGATGACGTCATGGACCCCGCCGCCAAAGCTGTCGAACCCGTACCAGTCCAGAGTATCGTCGGTAATGGTCGCCAGCGGGCGCAGCGTCGGAAAGTTCGACCACAGCCGGTCGCCCGAGGACAGGTGCGTGCCGTGCAGGGCGCGGGTCTTGCCGGAATAGAACCGTTCGGACAGGTCGTGCGACCACAGGTTCAGGTCACCCACCTGCGGTCCATCGATGCTGGTGATGCGAAAGAAGTGCCCAGCCGGTACCACAAAGCAGCGGGCATCACGGGGCGGGACCAGAACGCGATCTGTTAGCGTCCAGCCGACACGCGCCGCACGCAGCGCCTGCAGGTCGGGGCGCGGCAGGCTGTCCACGGGATAGCAGATGACGGGCAGGACGGCCTGTCGTTCGGCGGCGTCCAAAGGCGCGGAATGGTCGGGGCGGTCGGGTTTCATGGCGGCCTTTCCTTGTCGGGTCAGGCCATGCTGGCTTGAAATCCGGAACCGCGCCAGTCAGCCCAGAGTGGCAAGGGCCGGAAAGGTTTCCAATAACCAGAAGCTGAAGGTGGAAAAGGCGCCGGTCAGCAGCATGATCCCCACCACGACCAGCAGCGCGCCCATCACCCGCTCGATCGTCCCCAGCCAGGGCTTGATGCGGTTCATCAGGCCGATCGCGCGGTTGATAAAGATGGCAGCCAGAAGAAAGGGGATTCCAAGACCCAGGGCATAGATCGCCAGCAGCGCCGTTCCCCGCGACAGCTCTCCTCCAGTCGCGGCAAGCGACAGGATCATGCCCAGTTGCGGACCAATGCAGGGTGTCCAGCCAAAGGCAAAGGCCAGACCAAGGACATAGGCCCCGAACGCGCCCCCGTCCTGGCGCCCCGCCTCCATCCGCGCCTCATGGTCAAGGATGGGGATGCGGATCACGTGCAGGAAATGCAGGCCCATGACCACGACCATGATCCCGGCGATGCGCGCCAGGATGTCCTGGTACTGCAGAAAGGCCCGTCCGAAGGCTGAGGCCGCGACGCCCATGACCAGGAACACGGTCGACAGGCCCATGACAAAGAAAAGTGCCGGCAGGACTGCGCTGCGTTCCCGCGCCTTCAGCCCGTTGACCCCCACTCCGGTCATGTAGGCCAGATAGGGCGGCACGATCGGCAGCACGCAAGGAGACAGAAAGGACAGGACTCCCGCCAGCAGTGCCACAAAGGCAGCAGGCAGAAAGGCGGCGGTGGCAAGCTCGATTCCCAACATGGCCGCCACCATATCCGCCTGCCCCGCAAAGGACAGGGGCCAAAGCGTCACGCCTTCGTGGGACAGAAGAAGGGCGCGGTGTCCCCACCGCGCCCTTGATCACATTCCGGAGGCTCGGCCTCAGCGGCCGGACCACCAGCCCCGGCGCTTGGGCTGGACGCTGTCCTCGGCCATGGCCGGTTCGGGACGGTTGGCAGCCTCGGGTGCCGGTTGCGATGCCGTCTCCGGGGCAGGCTCCGCTTGGGCGGGTTGCGCGGCTTCGACTACGGCAGCGGACTGCGGCTCGGCTTCGGGTTGCGGTGCCAGGGGCGCGACCGGTTCGGCACCGGTCTCGACCAGCGCCTCTGCAATGGCTTCGGCCGGGACCTCGTCCGGGTCAGCCGCTTCGGCGGTCGGAACGTCGCCTGCGAAGGCGGTTTCCGAAACGGGTGCGTCTGGCGCCCGGGAAGCATTCAGCCCCGGCAGGGCGTCAGCCCGTCCATCCTCGGGCATCTCGGCAAAATCGACGACCTCGGGCAGCGCCTCGACCTCGACAGGCTTGCGTGAACGAGCGCGCGTGCGCGACCGCGACCGGCCGGCCGGAACCTCGGCGGCCGGGGCATCGATCTCTTCCTGGCCCTCTGCATCGCCTTCGCCGTCACTGTCGCCATCGGCCATTGCGTCCTCGGAACGATCCTCGGGCTTGCGCCGGCGCCGGCGACGACGGCGGCGGGACCGGCTGCCTTCGCTGTCATCCGCGGACGCCGGACGTTCGGCCTCTGCCGCAGGCTCGCCTGTCGGTTCCGCAATGTCTTCCAAGTCAACGGCCTCGACTTCGACCTCGATCTCGACCTCCTCCAAGCCGTCGTCCTCGTCGTCGATGCGGGCCATCAGGTCGGCATTGACGCCAAGTGGCACCTGCGAGGGTTCGGGAACGACGCGGGTCGCGGTCTTGAACTTTTCAATCGCGAAGTCGGGCGACACCAGCGCCGGGTCGGCCTCGACCCGCACCGACATGCCATACCGCGCTTCGATGCCCGCCACGTGCTCGCGCTTGGCATTCATCAGGAAGTTGGCGACCGCCACCGGCGCCTTGACCAGAACCTCGCGGGACCGCTTGCGGGTGCCTTCGTCCTCGATGGCCCGCAGGATGGTCAGCGCCAGGCTGTCGTCGCTGCGGATCAGGCCGGTGCCGTGGCAATGCGCGCAAGGCTGGGTGGTCGATTCGAGCATGCCGGGACGCAGGCGCTGGCGCGACATCTCCATCAGGCCAAAGCCCGAGATGCGGCCGATCTGGATGCGCGCCCGGTCGGACTTCAGCTTGTCCTTGATGCGCTTCTCGACGGCGGCGTTGTTCTTGCGCTCGTCCATGTCGATGAAGTCGATCACGATCAGGCCGGCCAGGTCGCGCAGGCGCAGCTGCCGGGCCACCTCGTCGGCGGCCTCGAGGTTGGTCTTGAGCGCGGTTTCCTCGATCGAGCCTTCCTTGGTGGCCCGGCCCGAGTTCACGTCGATGGCCACCAGAGCCTCGGTCACGCCGATGACGATGTAGCCGCCCGACTTCAGCTGCACGACCGGGTTGAACATGCCGGCCAGATAGCTTTCCACCTGGAAGCGCGCGAACAGCGGCATCTGGTCCTGATAGTGCTTCACGCTGCCCGCATGGGCCGGCATGATCATCTTCATGAAGTCCTTGGCCGCGCGATAGCCGCGCTCGCCCTCCACCAGGACCTCGTCGATGTCCTTGCTGTACAGGTCGCGGATGTTGCGCTTGATCAGGTCGCCTTCCTCGTAGATCGGTGCGGGCGCGATCGACTTGAAGGTCAGATCGCGGATCTGTTCCCACAAGCGCAGCAGGTATTCATAGTCGCGCCGGATCTCGGTCCGGGTGCGCTGACTGCCGGCGGTGCGGATGATCAGGCCCGCGCCACGCGGGACATCCAGTTCGTTCGCGATGTCCTTGAGCTTCTTGCGGTCGGCGGCGTTGGTGATCTTGCGGCTGATCCCGCCGCCGCGGGCGGTGTTGGGCATCAGGACGCAGTAACGGCCGGGCAGCGACAGATAGGTGGTCAGCGCGGCGCCCTTGTTGCCACGCTCTTCCTTGACCACCTGGACCAGCATGATCTGCCGGACCTTGATCACTTCCTGAATCTTGTAGCGGCGCGCGCGCGGCTTGCGAGGAGCGCGGACCTCTTCGGCCATGTCCTCCTCGGCCACCGATTCGATCTCGTCGTCCTTGTCGGAAGCGTCGCGATCCTCGTGACCCTCGTCCTCGGCCGTTGTCTCGTCGCCTCCTTCGGCAGGCTCCGCCTGCGCCGGCTTGCGGCGGCGGCTGCCGCGCTCTTCCTCGGCCTCCTGGGCCTCGGCATGAGCGCGCTCCTCGGCCATCAGGGCCTCGCGGTCGGCGGCCGGGATCTGGTAATAATCGGGATGGATTTCCGCAAAAGCCAGAAAGCCGTGCCGATTGCCGCCGTAATCCACAAAGGCGGCCTGCAGCGAAGGCTCGACCCGCGTCACCTTGGCCAGATAGATGTTGCCAGAAATCTGGCGCTTGTTCAGGGTCTCGAAATCAAATTCTTCGACCTTGGTTCCGTCGACCACGACCACCCGAGTTTCCTCGGCATGGGTGGCGTCGATCAGCATTTTCTTTGCCATTGATATGTCTTTCGCGCAGGCAAAGCCCGGGCGGGGCCAGTGGCACCCCCCGGGTCCGGCTGCGGTTTGTTGATAAGGACACGGGCGCGTCACCAACAGAGACATTCGGACTGCCGGTGCCTGTGGCCCGCCTGTCCCGAAGTCTGCCATCCAAAGCGCGCGTCATCGCGTCTGTTCCCTGCGATGGCCCGGAGCCTGGAACACAGGACGGGCCGTTGTCTGTCGGCACCTTGGTGCGCAATCCCGGATCGGGCGGCGCAGCCACAGGGCTGGTTTTTCCGCGCTGCGCATGTCTCGCCCGATTTTCGGGATCAGAGGCGCCTCGCTGCGAAACTGTCGGCGCATGGCAACTCGAGGTTGAGTTCCGCCCTGCGCATGGTCCCACCATAGAGGCTTGGTCAGGGAAAATTCAATGGCGAAAACGTGCTGCATCTTCCGGAGGCGATTTGTGGCCGGGCAATCGGCTGCTAAGCTGGGGGCATGTGCAACCTTTATTCCCTCACCACGGCCCCGGAGGCGATGCGCCGCCTGTTTTCGGTCCAGCCCGACATGGACCACCTGGGCAACGCCCCGCCGCAGCCCGCGATCTTTCCCAAGGGGGACGCGCCGATCGTGCGCCTGGATCCTTCGGGCGGCCGCCGGCTGGATGTCAGCCACTGGGGGTTCGTCCTGCCGCAGGTTTCGGCCCGCACCGGTCAGCCGATCCAGCCCAAGGCGGTGAACAACGCCCGCGACGACAAGCTGCGGGCCTCGCCCTTCTGGCGGGACGCCTTTCGGCACCGCCGCTGCCTGATCCCCGCCAGCAGCTTTTCCGAGGCAAAGGGCCGGAATCCGGCAACCCATGTCTGGTTCGGCCTGCGGGGCGACGAGGCCCGCCCGCCCTTTGCCCTGGCCGGGATCTGGCAGGATTATGCGGGTCCGTACGGGGGCGAAAGACGCTCGCTCCTGGTCAGCTCGATGATCACGACGCAGCCCAATGCGCTGGTGGCACCGGTTCATCCCGACCGGATGCCGGCCATCCTGCGCCCCGACGCCTACGAGGCATGGCTGACGGCCGATCCAGACGAGGCCTTCGCCCTGATCGAGCCTTATCCCACCGACGAAATGGTGATCCACCAGCAGGGCGTCGGGTTGAAGGCAGATCACGGCGACCCCGAACCCGACAACGGCGCCGCGCAATTGGCGCTGTTCTAGCGGGCTGCGTTCCAGGGCGTCACGCAGGATTAACGCATTCTTCACGACCCTGTTGCAAGCTTGCTCTAGCCCCCGGGTGACGGGGCTGGAACGGAGTTTCGGGATGGCGGTGCTTGCGGTGAATGCCGGTGAACCGATCCCCTGCGAGACCTGGCGCCTGGCCGAGGCGCTGCCGCAGGGGGCGCCCATCGTCGTCATGCTGCACGGCTACCGTTATTCTCCCCGCTCGGCTCCGCATGATCCTCATCGCCACATCCTGTCGCCCGAGGCCCTGCCCGGCGTGCCGTCCTGGCCACAGGCACTGGGCTTCAGCGCGCGCGGCAGCGAAGGACTGGCCATCGGATTTGGGTGGGAAGCCCGCGGCAGCCTGCGGAGCGCCTATGCCCGCGCGGGCCAGGCGGGCGCCGCGCTGGGCGATCTGGTGTCGGAGCTTTCGGCACGGTCGGGGCGGCCGGTGGGGTTGATCGGCCATTCTCTTGGCGGCAGGGTTGCCCTGCAGGCGATGGCTGCGGCACGGACCGGCAGCGTGGGCCGCGTGATCCTGCTGAACGCGGCAGAGTTCCAGGACGCCGCCGCAGCCGCGCTTGACCAGCCGGCAGGCCCCCCGACCGAGATCCTGAATGTCACCGCCCGCGAAAACGACCCGTTCGACTTTGCCCTGGAGCAGCTGCTGGCACGGGGGCGTCGCCGCGCCCTGGGCTGCGGTCTGGCGCAGGCACGGACCAACTGGGTCGATCTTCAGATCGATCATGCCGCAACGCTGGACGCCCTGGCGGAGCTGGGATTTCCGACCGAACGGGGGGCGCGGCTGATGTCGCACTGGACACCCTATCTGCGCGCCGGCCTGTTCGACCTGTACCGCACCGCCCTGTGCCATCCTTGGGCGCTGCCGCTGGGGCTATTGCGCCTGCATCTGCCCGAGCGGCCGCAGCCGCGCTGGTCAGGCCTGCTGCCCCGCCCTGCCGCCCTGGGACTGTTGCGGGCGTGATCCCACCCGCGTCCGCAGCAGTCGCCAGCCGCGGCAAGCCACCCGCGAGAGTTCAAGCCATGCGCGGAAGGGCAGCACCGTGGCATAGCGCCAACGCCCCAGCTTGTAGGCGCGCAGCCCGGCCTGGATCTGGGTCGGATGCTCGGACCGCTGCGAGGCGGGCAGCGGATCGACAAAGGCCGCGCGCAGGCCGTCCAGGTATTCCAAGTCAAAGGCGATATCATAGGCCAGGCGCATGGGCAGCAGATCGGTCACGATCCAATGCGCGGCGCGGCGGTCGATGACATAAGCGCCGGCGCCCTTTTCGCGCGTCAGCGCCAGGGCCAGGCGCCGCCCCTGCCCCAGATCACGCACGGCATGCTTGCGGCCGCGATTGACCGATGTCAGCCGCAGCAGGTTCCACAGCTCGCCATGTGCGGCCGCGTGATCCAGGGTGGCCAGAAAATCTGGCTGAAAGCTGACATCATCCTCGAGGATCAGGGCCAGATCGCCGTCACTTTCCAGAAACGCACGAGCGCAGGCGACATGGCTGAGATAACAGCCCACCTCGGGCGGCGTGGTCCTGCGGCCGTGCAGCAGCCGATAGGACCTTTCGTCGAATTCGGGGATCGGGAACACCAGCTTGCGCCCGTCGACGCCCTCGATCCGCGTGAAGGGCAACTGCAACGCGTCCAGCTTTGCGGTCATGGCGGCCAGCCGCTGATCGGCGCCCGCCATGTTGATCAGGTAAACGGCCAACCTGCGCTGGCTCAGCGGCAAAAGGAGGATGTTCTTGTCGTCGGCGGGGGCAGGTGCCTCAGCGGGTGCTGTCGTCATCTGCGACGGCCTTTTCGGGCAAGGCATGAGCACGGTAGAGACCGGCGTTGCCCAGAAGAAAGACGAACAACAGGACCGGCAGGCCGAAGGTCTTGAAATAAACCCAGGTGGTTTCCGACAGGTTGCGCCAGATCAGTTCGTTCGCAACCGCAAGCATCACAAAGAACAGCGCCATGCGCAGGGTCAGCTTGCGCCAACCCTCGGCATCCATGGGCAGGGCTTCGGACAGGACCGCGCCCAGCCAGTTGCGCCGCAGCACAAGGGCCAGGCCCAGGATCGCGGCAAAGAGCAGATAGATGATCGTGGGCTTGAGCTTGAAGAACCTCGGGTCGTTCAGCCAGACCGACATGCCGCCAAAGACGATGACCAGCACCAGCGTCGCCACCTGCATGGGGGCCAGCTTGCCGGTGATCCGCCACTGGATCAGCGTTGTCAGCACCAGCGCGGGGATGAACACCAGCGTCGCGAAGACGAAGCCGCTGTAGCTCTGCCCCCACAACAGCACGTCCTGACCGCGATACAGCATGAAAACGGCAAAGAAGAGGATCAGCGGCCCGAACTCGAGCGCGGGCTTGACCCAGGGTCTGGTGTTTTCCAATGCGTCTTGCCCTTTCGTGGTGACGTGGCGCGCCTGCCGGATTCGCGGGACGCCGTCGTGGTGGTGTTTTGCCCAAGGATCGGAAAGCGCACAAGATCGGTGGCCGCTCCGTGACCTAGTTCAAGTGGATCGCCGCCAGGATCGGTCCTGGCAGATGTTGCCTGCCCTGCATCTGCTGCACGAGGATGGCGTGCTGCGTGTCCTGCGGATAACGCGCGTCATCGACCTGTTCGTTGCGCACATGCAGCCGCAGCGGGGCCTTGCCGTCCCATCGCGACAGCTGCTCCAGCGACAGCACGATGTTGGTGTAAAGGACGGTCCGTCCCCGGTTCTCGCCAGCCTGCATCTCGACCTCCCGCTCGGGCGCATAGCGGACCAGCACGATATCGATGCTTCCGCCAAGCTCCGACAAGGGCAACAGCTCGATCGTCTCGCCCGTGTCGGTCTGCTGGCGCTGCACGTTGATCATCGCGGGCGCATAGCGGCGACTGTCGATCAGGGCCATCAGCTGCGCCGGTCCGGGTGCGACCGCCGTGTCCTGCCCGTCCACGATGATCTGCGGCGTGTAAACGGATCGCTCGCCCACCGCATGGGCGTAAAAAGTCTGCCGCTCGGTGAATTCGGGCCGCGCAAAGCTGTCGGCCCAGCCCAGATAGTCCCAGTAATCGACGTGATAGGACAAGGGCAGGACGTCCTGCTGTCCGCTCAGCATCGCCAGCATGGCGTCGGCGGGCGGGCAGGACGAGCAGCCCTGGGAGGTGAAAAGCTCCACCACCACTGGCAGGGTCGTGCTTGGCAGGGTGGCCGTCACGGGCGGTGGCTCGTCCAGCGCGGAATATCCTTCGACCCCGCCCGATTCGACCAGGTTCGAGGAGGATGGCGTCAAACGACCAGGATCATGCGGCGCAAGGATCAGCGGAGCCTCGGGAGACGCGCCGTTGCCGCGCCCGCCTCGTTCCCCGCCCGCCCGTCCCGGAGCGGCAGTTGCACGAGCGCCGGTCTCGGGCGCCGCATCCTGCTGCCCCCGACTCTGCGTCCGGCTGCCTTGCCCCGTGCCTTCGCCAGCAGTGTCCCTGCCTCGACCGGGGGCCTCGCCGGCATGCCCGTGTGCGTCCCCCGACCTGCCCGCGGCCTGGTCGGATCGGCCCGGCGCCTCGCCCGACCTGCCCGGAGCCTCACCGGACCGTCCAGGTGCCTCACCGGACTTGCCCGGAACCTCACCGGATCGTCCGGAGGCTTCGGACTGACCGCCCCTGCCCCGTCCCTGACCTTCGTCGGCCAGGGTCGCGGCGGGACTGCACAAGATGCATGCGGCCGCCATGGCCATGATGAACCATCCCGGGCTGGCCATCCGGCCGGCGCCTTGCAGGCTTGGCCCTGCCTGATGGGTCATGTGTCGATTCCCGTCATGTCTCACCTGAGCGGTGATAGACGTGCCGGTCCGGAAAGGCCAAATCAAGGCTTCGTCAACCCGTCGCGGCATGACCATCGTGCCCCTTGAGCAACATTCGGGAGTATGGTATGCGATTGCATACAATCTTCTTCGCCTCCCTTGCGAAGGCCCTGTCGATGGGGCAAAGCAGGGGAACGCATGCCCGACCCATCCACAGTTGCAGACAGGGAGGCCCTGATGCCCATCCAGACCGGAACCGATACCGCCAAGACGCGCCGCACGCTGAGCGCTGGCGGTCAGCAGGTCGACTATTACTCCATCGCCGCCGCCACCGAGGCAGGACTTGGCGACTTCTCGAAATTGCCGGCCGCGCTGAAGGTCGTGCTGGAAAACATGCTGCGCTTCGAGGATGGCGGCCACACGGTGTCGCTGGACGACATCAAGGCCTTTGCCGAATGGGCGACGCTGGGTGGCAAGAACCCGCGCGAGATCGCCTATCGTCCCGCCCGCGTGCTGATGCAGGACTTTACCGGCGTTCCCGCCGTGGTCGACCTGGCCGCGATGCGCGACGGCATCAAGGCGCTGGGCGGCGATCCGCAAAAGATCAACCCGCTGAACCCGGTGGATCTGGTCATCGACCATTCCGTCATGATCGACGAGTTCGGCACCCCCCGCGCCTTCCAGCGCAATGTCGAACTGGAATACGAGCGCAACATGGAGCGTTACACGTTCCTGAAATGGGGTCAGAAGGCGTTCAACAACTTCCGCGTGGTGCCGCCCGGCACCGGCATCTGCCACCAGGTGAACCTGGAATACCTGGCCCAGACCGTCTGGACCGACACCGACCAGTCGGGCAAGACCGTCGCCTATCCCGACACGCTGGTCGGCACCGACAGCCACACGACCATGGTCAACGGCCTGGCCGTGCTGGGCTGGGGCGTGGGCGGGATCGAGGCCGAGGCCGCGATGCTGGGCCAGCCGATCTCGATGCTGATCCCGGAGGTCGTGGGCTTCAAGATCACCGGCGCGCTGACCGAGGGCGTGACTGCCACCGACCTGGTGCTGAAGGTCGTGCAGATGCTGCGCAAGCATGGCGTCGTGGGCAAGTTCGTCGAGTTCTATGGCGAAGGCCTGGACAACATGCCGCTGGCCGACCGCGCGACGATCGCCAACATGGCGCCGGAATATGGCGCGACCTGCGGCTTCTTCCCGATCGATGACGAAACCCTGCGCTATCTGCGCCAGACCGGCCGCGAAGAGGACCGCATCGCCCTGGTCGAAGCCTATGCCAAGGAAAACGGCTTCTGGCGGACGG
>Ga0194112_10012266_pt1 | contig 10488 bp, 5 predicted proteins | sample TA2MahC400mmetaG_FD_146191 | JGI IMG/M metagenome (GOLD analysis project Ga0194112, IMG submission 146191) | Freshwater microbial communities from Lake Tanganyika, Tanzania - TA2015016 Mahale Deep Cast 400m | ecosystem: Environmental > Aquatic > Freshwater > Lake | place: Tanzania: Lake...
GCCCGAGTCAGGTTGCGGCGCGCCACGAGCTGGAGGAGCGCGTCCGCGAGGCGCTCGATGCCATGGATCCCATCGATCGCGAAATCATCGCGCTCCGGCATTTCGAGCAGCTCTCCAACGAAGACGCGGCGCGGGTCCTGGGCATTCAAGAGTCCGCCGCGAGCAAGCGCCACATCCGTGCGCTCGACAGGTTGAAGCAGATCCTCGCCTCGTTCGGCGGGAGCGATTCGGAGCATCCGCCATGACGAAGGGTCCTCCTCTTTCCTCGGGAGGAGGCGGCCGCGAGGAGCGCTTTCAGGCGCTGGTCGAGTCCTTCCTCTCGCAGTTCCGGCGGGGCGAGCGGCCGGCGATCGAGGAATACGCCGAGAAGGATCCCGAGCTCGCCGAACGGATCCGCGAGTACTTCCCCATGCTTCTCGTCCTCGAGCGGATGCGCCAGCCGACGGAGGGCGTCTCGGCCGGAGTCGCGGCGGGCGCGATGGCCGAGGCCGCCGGCGTCTCCGGCGCACGGCTGGGTGAATTCCGGCTCCTGCGCGAAGTGGGTCGAGGGGGGATGGGGATCGTCTACGAGGCGGAGCAGGAATCGCTCCGCCGGCATGTCGCGATCAAGGTCCTGCCGTTTCTCTCTTCTTCGGACCAGAGGCTCATCGAGCGATTCGAGCGCGAGGCCCGGGCCGCGGCAAGGCTCCAGCATCCAAATATTGTCCCCGTGTATGGGATGGGAGCGCAGGAGGGCACGCACTTTTACGCGATGCAGTACGTCGAGGGCCAGAGCCTTCGCGATGTGCTCCCCGAGGTGAGGAAGGTGCGCACGCCGGGCATCGCGGGCGAGTCGAATGGGGAGGGGTCGGGACGCAATCCTCTGTCGACCTCGATCGCCCTGGGGCTTGTGAGCGGACACTTCGAGGGCGGAGAGATGGCTCGCGAAGCGAGCGACGGGCAGACCTCCTCCTTTCGGATCCGCGCCGCGCCCGATGGAGGTCCTCCGGAGAGCGCGCAGGGCGGCGTCGCCATGGCCCCATCCGGCGACGAGTATTTTCACAGCGTCGCCCGCGTGGGACGTCAGGTGGCCGATGCGCTCTCCTACTCGCACGGCCAGGGCATCCTGCACCGCGACATCAAGCCGTCGAACCTCCTGATCGATCGCAGAGGGTGGACGTGGGTGGTGGACTTCGGACTCGCCAAGGCCGTGGACCTGGCGGATCTGACCCGCTCCGGGGAGATCGTCGGGACCCTCCGCTACATGGCCCCCGAGCGCTTCCAGGGCATCGCCGATGCGCGCGGCGACGTCTACAGCCTCGGCGTGACGCTCTACGAGCTCGTGACCCTGCGCGCTCCCTTCGGGGAAGTGGATCGAGGGGAGCTGATGCGGATGGTCCAGGAGGAGGAGCCGGCGCAGCCGCACGAGATCGATCGTTCCGTGCCGCAGGCCCTGGAGGCGATCGTCTGCAAGGCGATGGCCAAGGGAGCGGAGCGACGATATCAGACCGCGTCGGAGCTGGCGGAGGATCTCGATCGTTTCCTGCACGGGAGACCGGTACAGGCGCGATTGCTGCCGGCGCGGAGGCCGTCCGCGCGGATTCGGAAGTGGGCGTTGCTGCTCGTAGTCGTTGCGATCTCGCTCGCCTCCGTCCTCCTTTGGATGACCCGCGAGCGGAGTCCCGGGCCGACCGTCTTTCCCGTGGGGGAGGTCCCCCTCCACCTGGTGATCGCGGATTTCGATCGGGATAACCGCCTTGACATCGCGACGGCGAACGGTCTCTCGAACGATGTGACGGTCCTCCTGAATCGCGGCGGGGGCTCCTTCGAGAGCGCCGGCTCTTTCGCCGTCGGCAAGATGCCGAAGGCGGCGGCCGCGGCCGATCTGGACGGAGATGGAGACATCGACCTTGCGACGGCCGATCAGGGATCGAACGATATCACGCTCCTTCTCAACGAAGGGACGGCCACCTTCTCCGCGGGCCAGGCGATCTCCCTTCCTGACAAGGTGTTCTTCGTGATCGCCGGAGATCTGGACGACGACGGAGACATCGATCTCGCGGCAACCGGCGGCCAGAAGTTCGTATGGATGCTCCGGAATGACGGCGCGGGTCGATTCGCCGCGCCGGTCGCCTACGAGGCGGCGCCTTTCCCGAACGCGCTCGTGAGCGCGGACCTCGATGGCGATCGCGACATGGACCTCGTCGCCGCGAGCTCGAACGGCGAGGCGAGCTTCATCTCGGTCCTCCGGAACGAGGGCGGCGGCACGTTTGCGTCTGCGGAGCATCCCGCGGGCCCGCCCCGGACCTTCCACATCGTTGCGAGCGATCTGGATGGCGATGGCGACATCGACCTCGCCGGCACGGGGCTCACTCCGCAGGGGATGGTGATGCAGGAGATCTGGATCCTCAAGAACCGGGGGGACGCGACCTTCGAGCCGGTCGAGGCCTTCTCTTTCGGATCGGACGTGGAGGCCCTGGCGGCGGCCGATCTCGATGGCGATGGAGACCATGATCTCGCACTCGTGGGCGGGATGAGCGATCTCTTCCTCCTCCGAAACGATGGCCAGGGTCGCTTCGTGAAGGTGGCGACCCTGGGATCGGGCATGGGCCCGACCTTCCTTGCGGCAGCGGATCTCGATGGCGACGGACTCCTCGACCTCGCGATCGCGAACGCGAGGGCCAACGCCGTGACCGTGATCCCGGCGGTCAAGGACGCGTTGCTCGGCCAGTGAGGGTGGGGCGCGCCCCAAGTCGTTAGCTGCGAACCTCTTCCGGTGCCGGGAGTCGGGACTCCCCCCCGGGCCGGGGGGCGATGTCCTCCGGTCCGCCCCTTTTGCGGATGTAGATGTGTCGGCAGACCGCTCCGGCGCGCACGCGGCGGGGCGGGTCTCCGAACGGTTGGCATTCGGCCGCGCCGAGAAACCGGGCGGCGGAAAGGGGGAAGCCATGAGACCTGTACTCTTGACCGCGCTCTACCTGACGGCAAACTGCCTGGTCCTGGCCTCGGACTGCAACAAAAACGGAGTCGAGGACCGGACCGACATCTCTCGCGGCACGAGCAAGGACTGCAACAAGAACCGCATCCCGGACGAGTGCGATGTCGCGGTCGGTGGGCTCCGCTTCGAGAGCGCCGATTACTTTCCCGGTTGGCCGTGGGGGAGCAAGCTGGAGGCCGCTGACTTCGATGGAGACGGCCATGTGGATCTTGCGGTGAGCGACAGTCCGGGCGATCCCCCATCCGTTTCGGTACTTCTGAACAACGGGGACGCAACCTTCCAAGCTCCGGTACGATCCCAGGCCCCATCCCACTGCGCCGATCTGGTCGCCGCCGACTTCGACGGGGACGGCGACATCGACCTGGCTGGTCCTTTCGGGGAAGTCGACGTCCTTCTCAACCGCGGAGATGGGAAGTTCCCAACCCACGTCGGCTCCCCAGGCTCCGGGACCTACTGGAAGGGTTCGCCTGTCCCCGTAGATATCGATGGCGACGGTGATGTCGACCTGGTCGCCCCCACCGCGGACCCCAATTCGGTCGGATCCAATGCCGCACAGGTCTCGGTCTTCATCAACCGAGGAGACGCGAGATTTGAGAGCCCGAAGCACTATCCGGCAGAGTGGAGCGCCGGGGTCGTGGTCGCCGCGGACTTTGACCAGGATGGCGACAGCGATGTGGCCCTCACAAATTATCACGCCACCAATGGCACGCCGATCGTCTCCGTCTTCCTGAACAAAGGAAGCGGGGCCCTCGCCCCGCGCGTCGACCATGTGATCGGGGGCACATGCTGGTGCACGCCCTCCGCCATCGTCGCGTCGGACCTCGACGGGGACGGTGACGCCGACATCGCCGTGGTCGACCCGAACGCGAGCGCGATGTGCATCCTTCTGAATCCCGGCAATGGGGCCTTCCGGCGTGGACAGGGTTTCAGCGCCGGCGCCGGAGGCGGATCCCTTGCGGCGGCCGATTTCGATGGCGACGGCGACGCGGATCTTGCGCTCGGAGATGCGGGCATCGCCATCTTCTCGAACGAGGGCGATGCCACGTTCTCGACGCCCCTGCAACTCGAGAAGGGAGCGTCCCAAGTGCGCAGTGTGCTGGCTCGCGACCTCGACGGGGATGGCGACTTGGATGTAGTTGCGATGGAGAATGAGTCCGCTGTCGTGGCCGTGTTACTGAACGACTCCGGACCGAATCCCGATGTCGACGGCAACGGCGTTCCGGATGAATGCGACCCCGACTGCAATGGAAACCGAATTCCGGATGGGCACGACATCGGCACGGGGACGAGCATCGACTGCAATGGCAACGGCATCCCCGACGAATGCGAAATCACCCAGGGGACTGCGAAGGACTGCGACAAGAACGGTATACCCGACGGATGCGATATCGCCGCCGGCAGGAGCCAGGACTGCAACCGGAACGGCATCCCCGATGCGTGCGACCTGCAGCCCAGTCGCTACGGCGTTCTCTCCACCGCAGTGGGCTACGCCGCCGGTCCCAAGCCGATGGCGCTCGTCCTGGGAGACATCGATGGGGACGAAGATCTGGATATTGCGACCGCCAATTCCGGCGACCAGACGGTGTCGATCCTCAGGAACTCCGGAGACGGCACATTCGTGGCGGCCGGCGCGGTCCCTGTCGGAGGGACGCCATCGGCCATCGTAGCCGGCGATCTGGATGGAGACGGGGACGTCGACGTTGCCGTTGCGAATCAGAAGTCCTTGACGGTCTCCGTGCTCATCAACAGCGGCGACGGGGAGTTCTCTGGACCGACCGACTTCGCTCTCGATCCATTTCCCGATCTGATGGGTGCTGGCCCGGTCGGCCTGGCGCTCTCCGATCTCGACGGCGATGGAGACCTGGACTTGCTGGTACCCAATCGCGGAGAAGTCCTGAGCCTCCTACTTAATAGGGGGAATGGCACCTTCGACCTGAGACGGGCGCCTTGGATGTTCGGCGAGTGGTTCCATCTGTCCGCTGTCGGTGCGGATTTCGATGGCGATGGCAGGAGCGAAATCATAGTGGGGGCGTACATGCAAACCTGGAGCTGTGGCCAAGACGGCTGCGGTTGGCAGAACGCCGCCAAGGTCGCCCTCTACCGAAACAGGGGGCCCGCCGACTTCTACGCTCAGGACTCGGACAGGTACGATACCGTTTGGCGGGCTCCTACGTCGCTCGCGGTGGGCGACTTCGACAAGGACAACGACCTCGATCTCTGCGCGTGCGGTGACGATGTCCTTCTCTTCCGGAACAATGGGTCGGCGACCTTCGCGGCTCCGCAATCGTACTCCGTCTCGACTGGCCTGACGGGATGTACATCTGCGGACTTGGATGTCGATGGCTACCTCGACCTCGCTCTTGTCGATTCGATCACGAAGCGCGTGTTCCTCCTCCTCAACGACAGAACAGGGGGGTTCCGGAATGCGTTGATCGTCGCCTTCCAGGGCTCCGGCGTCCCGAACGCCATCGTGTCCGGGGATCTCGATGGCGACCGGGTGCCCGATCTGGCTGTGACGAGTCGTTCGGCGAACTCGGTCTTCGTGCTCCTCAATCGCCCGGACCCTGCGAGTCGTCTGAGCCAGGACCGTGACGGCAACGGCATTCCCGACGAGTGCGATGGTCAACCCCGCTTCCGGCGGGGGGATACCAACGAGGATGGGAGGATGGACATCGCGGACGCGATCAGGACGCTGGGGTACCTCTTCAGCGGGGAGCCTTGTAGCTGCCTGAAGAGCGCGGACGCGAACGACAGCGGGCAGGTCGACATCGCCGATGGGATCTATGTCCTGAACTACCTGTTCGCGTCAGGCGATGCGCCGCCTGTCCCCTTCGAAGCCTGTGGTCACGACCCGAGCGATGATGGACTGTCGTGCGATTCGTTCAAGCCGTGTGACGGCGGGGAGTAGGCGCGGCTGGGCCGCATCTGGTGGGCATTGAAATCGAAGGAGGTTCGCCATGAAGTTCGCGCTTGGAACAGTTCTGGTCTTGGTCGGTGGGAGCGGTGGGATGCTGCTCGCGCCGGACGCCCGGGTAGAGCAAGTGATCGCGCAGGGCAACCCATCGGGAAACGGCGACGTGAATGGTAGTGGGGCCATTGACATCGCCGACGCGATCTACCTGCTGTCGTACTTCTTCGCCAGCGGCCCGGCGCCGGAGCCGATCGGCTGCCCGGCCAGGGCGCTGCCCGCGACGGGGCAGGAGGAGTGCTACCGAGGCAGCTTCATCGGCCTCTGTTCGAGCACAGACTATCCCGGGCAGGACGGCTTCTACAGGGCGGGTTGCCCGAAGACTGGGAGGTACGTGGACAACCGAGACAAGACGGTCACGGACAGTTGCACGGGGCTGGTGTGGCAGAAGGGGACAGCACCGGGAGTCTACACCTGGCAGCAGGCACTGAAGTACTGCGAAGCGCTGACGCTTGCCGGGCAGGATGACTGGCGGCTTCCGAATATCCGCGAGCTTCGGAGTATCGTAGACCACGGGCGCTCGGAGCCTGCCATCGATCCGATCTTCGGAGCGGTGTCGAACTGGTACTGGTCCTCCTCCACGCAGGATGGGCAGCCGAGCGGCGCCTGGGGCGTACATCTTCGGGACGGCGGCGTCTCACAGATCTTCGACGCCAAGGGTTTGTCCGGCCATGTGCGCGCCGTGCGCGGCGGATATCATCCGAGCAACGGGGATGTGAACGGCGATGGGAGGCTTGACATCGGGGACGCGATCTACCTCCTCAACTACCTTTTCGCCTCGGGACCCTCGCCGGAGCCGATCGTCTGCGCGGGTGGCCTGCCCGCGACGGGGCAGGAGAAGTGCTATGACGAAGCCGGCAACGTCATCGACTGTGAGAGCGCCGACTATCCTGGCCAGGACGGCTTCTACAGGGCGGGGTGCCCGAAGACTCGGAGGTTCGTGGACAACCGAGACCAAACGGTCACGGACAGCTGCACGGGGTTGGTGTGGCAGAAACGGGCACCATTGCAAGTGTTCAGATGGGAGGAGGCGCTGAAGTACTGCGAGGGCCTGTCGCTTGCGGGACACGATGACTGGCGGCTTCCGAACATCCGCGAGCTTGAGAGCATCGTCGACTATGGGCGCTGGGATCCTGCCTTCGACCCGATCTTCTCGGGGCCGACGGGAGATTTTTACTTTTCCTCCTCCAGTAACGCTCGCGACGGCTCCGCGTGGGTCGTCACGTGGCCCTACGGCGGCGTGTACCAATACGCCTGGAAGGAAGGTGAATGGGGATATTTCTTCGTGCGTGCGGTGCGCAGCGAACCTTGATGCTTGAGTGATTCGACGATCGCGCCATGAGACTATGGGCTAAGGCATGGACCTCGAAACGCCATGCGGTCCACGCGATCTCGGCGAGAAGCTGCGGACGCCATCATCGAAGGGCGAAGGGGTATGGCGAAGGCGGCTTGATCCAGGGCCACGCGCTGTTTGCGTGGGTTGTCGCTTGTGGAGATCGATATCGATCGTCCCACGAGGGCATACCGAGTCCCTCCGGCGCGGTCTGCTCAAGGTGTTGATGGGCATCCGGAATGCCAGGAAAGGACGGCGAACCATGAAGAGATGTGTGGGAACGTTCGCGGTGGGACTCCTGCTCGGGATCGCTCTGATGTGGCTTGCTCCCGGCGTGAGGGTGGAGCCCGCGAGCGCGCAGGGGCCGGCCGGGAATGGCGATGTGAACGGAGATGGGAAGCTGGACATCGGAGACGCGATCTACCTGCTCAGCCACCTCTTCAGCTCGGGACCCGCGCCGGAGCCGATCGAGTGCCCGAGCCAGGCGGGAGGCCTCCCGGCGACTGGCCAGACGGTATGCTATGACGCGTCCGGGGGCGTCACCAGCTGCGCCGGGCCCACATGCGCCGGGCAGGACGCATCCTACAAAGCGGGATGCCCGACGCGGGACAGGTTCGAGGATAATGGCGATGGGACGGTCACGGACACCTGTACGGGTCTGATGTGGCAGAAGCAGACCGCGCCGGCGCCCTACAACTGGGAATCGGCCCTCAGGTACTGCGAAGGCCTCGAGCTCGCCGGATACACGGACTGGCGGCTGCCGAACATCCGGGAGCTCCACAGCATCGTCGACTACGGGCGCCTGGGGCCTGCGGCCGATCCCAAGTTCCAGACCCTGTCCGACTGGTACCGCTCCTCGTCAACAGTCATCCAATCCGACTTCCGTAACTACAGTTGGATCATCCATTTTGGGAACGGCTACCTCGCCAACGAGAGCAAGTTCAACGCATACCGCGTGCGCGCCGTGCGCGGCGGCATCCAATGACCCGATCTGAACGGGCCCGTCACGGCTTGCTCAGAGCCTGGAGCAGCTCGCGCCGGGTGGCGCGGAAGGCCTCGACATCGCAGTCGTAGCGGTCGAAGGCGAGGATGTGCCTCGCCGCGAGGCGGTCGGCGCCGGCGCGATCGCGCTCGGCGAGCTGCGAGAGGAGCTCGTAGTCCGCGATGCCGTCGCGCATCGCCTCGTGGCGGATCGAGTCGAGGGGGCCATCGGATCCGGGATAGACGATCCACGCATCGCCCGCGGGGAGGTAGGGCGGGCCCGGGTGGGGGCGCGTCGTGTGGGTGAAGGGGCTCTCTTGCGTCCAGTGGTTGTAGCCCCAGTGGAGGTAGCCGGTGATGCCGTAACGGAAGTTGATCCAGTGGAGGAGCCTGGTCTTCGCGAGCGGCTGTTCGATGAAGCGGTTCGCGTATTCGCCCTGGGGGAAGACGCAGGTGTAGAACCAGACCTCCTCGCCCGCCTTCTGGCGCGCCTTGTAGTGGGCGAAATCATCGTGGAGGTAGTTGAGCTGCGGGACCCACACATCGATCGAGCCCGCGAGGTCCTTCGTGTGGCAGGCCTCGACGATCCGGAGCGACGGGGCGTACTTCCTCGCGAGAGCGGCCATCGCACGGTAGCTCGCGATGTTCGATGCGATCGGCTCGTCGGCGAGGTGCTGGAGGTACTTGTCGTGCCAGCCCCTCGCCTTGAGATGCTCGACGAGGGCGGGGAAGAAGCGCGCATAGAAGCGGTCGGCCTCAGGGCTCTCGGGATCGACCGATGCGCTTTCGGCCCTGCCTTCGGACAAGCGGCGGATCGATACGACGAAAGGTGACTCCCAACCCGCCTTCCGCCCGCCGATGTGTCCTCCCTCGATCCGGCCAATGACCCCCTCCTCGGTGAATATCTCGACCCAGCGATCGAAGGTCGAGAAGTCGATGTCGAGCGCGCCATCCGACTTCGCCGTGAAGGTCGCAAGATCGAGAGGCGAGATGAGGGCGACGTTCTGGCGGTGCTCGGCCATGTTGTGGGCATACCGGCGAAGGAGGGCCCAGTATTCGGGCGAGCCCGGCTTGGGATCGATCTTCATGTGCGGCCAATGCATGGCGAACCAGTTCGTCACCCAGAGGCGGGAAGGGCCGACGGCGGCGGGGTAGACGCGGAGGCTGAGGGCGTTTGTGGAAAGGCTCCCGATCGCGAGCCGGCTCCTCCCTGCGGCGGGGCTTCTCCCCGCGGCGAGGTCCCATCCCGCGGCGTAGATCCCCGGCGTCGCATCGAGCGGCACCGGCACGGTGATCCAGATCGGCTGCGTCGTATTCGCGGGGACCTCGATCTCCTCGATTTCGAGGAGTGGATCCGGGAACTCCGCCGGGGGCTTGCGGAGCTGGTCCTTGGGCGGGTTCTGGATCGGCCGATCGACCGGGACGTAGCCGACGAATCGCGGCGGGTCGGCCGTCAGCTCGGCGCCGCCGCCGTCCATCGCGCGGAAGGGCGTCACCTTCGCCCGGAGCCGCATCTTCTCCGCAGGCCGCACCACGATCTGGAACGTCGCGACCTCGCCGCGAGCGACCTCGGCCTCGTACTCGCCCGCGCCGGCGGGCGCCGCGTCGCGAAACACCTTCACGAGCGGATCGACCATCCAGACCTCGATCGCCGGAGCCTCGGCGGAAGAGAGGCAGGCGGGGGCGAAGATCAGGGCGAGACCGAGCATCCTCATGGAAGCCTCCTCACGGGCGCTTCGAACGGCCACGTTTTTCCACGCGCGAGATTGTAGCGCACGCGGCGCGGCGCGGATACGATGCCTCGGTGGCGGAAGGAGGTCAGCATGAAAGCGATCCGCATCCTGTCCGTCGGGCTCGTGGTCTTCCTCGGCCCTCTGCCAGCGGGCGAGCCGCAGGAGGGCGCGCTGCCCCCTCTCCACGTCGTCAAGATCGCCGGCGTCGAGTCGGCGATCAACTACATGCGGCCTGCATGGACGGCGAGGGCCGGGGAGGGAGAGTTTGAACTGCCCGCGCTCCTCGCCCGAGATGGGGACCTCCTCTTCCTCGATGCGGGGTCCGAGGAATCCGCCTTCCGATACCGCGGGACCGACGGCACGGCGCTTGGCGTGAACATCGAAGGGAAGCGCATGCTCGTCCGCGGCAAGGACGTTCGGGCCGTTTCCGCCACGTTCCCGGGCGATGTGGCGTGGCTGCGCGCGGCATCGCGCGAGGATCTCATCGCCATCCGCC
>Ga0194112_10012269_pt1 | contig 10487 bp, 7 predicted proteins | sample TA2MahC400mmetaG_FD_146191 | JGI IMG/M metagenome (GOLD analysis project Ga0194112, IMG submission 146191) | Freshwater microbial communities from Lake Tanganyika, Tanzania - TA2015016 Mahale Deep Cast 400m | ecosystem: Environmental > Aquatic > Freshwater > Lake | place: Tanzania: Lake...
TAGACCGGCGGGCTGTCGTCGGTCTCCTTGGGCAGGGGCGCGGCGGGGGCCACGGCCACGTCGGCGAAGGTGTGCGTCCGCGCGGAGACGATCTCCACGCTGGCCCGGGCCCCGCGGGGAAGGGCGATGAACCGGCCCTGGCCGGGCAGGTTGGGCGCGCCCGGATCGTTGGGCAGGATCACGCCCGACAGCGAGATCGTCTGCAGCACCTCGCCGTCCACGAGCAGCGGCTCGGTCCGGAAGGCGTCTAGACGGAAGGCGACCTCCACGCCGGCGGCGCTCTCGGATAGGAGAGCCATGCCGGTCGGGCCGGTCGCGTCGGCGAGCCGGTGGACCTCGGCCCCGGCCGGGACGGCCGTCCACGCGGGGAGCATCGCCGCGGCCAGGATCGCGACCGTCAGAGTGCGTGCGAAGGAACTCATGCCACAGCCCTCCTCGACAGGTGTCCGTGAGCGGTGAGGCGAGACAGGCCTTCTTCCCGGGGACCCGGAGAAGGCCGGGCGCACCCCCCTGGAGCCCCGCAGCGGGTCCCCACCGCATCCATCATAGCACACGGCCTGCGGCGGACGCCATCCCGGCGCGGGGGCGCTTCCGCGGACCGCGCAAGGCGATGGCAGGTCGGACTGGACGGGAGCGGCGGGTTGGGTTACTGTCTCCGGGGGCTGGAGAGTCGGCATCCGACGAGGATGTGCAGGGTCTCGGCTGATGCGACCCGAGTCGTGGCGACACGCTTGGGGCTGCCGCACCCGCACTCCATGCATCCGCGAGAGCACGCGACGGCATCCGAGATCCCGCATCCTGCCACGCGCGGCGCTCCTCTCCGGCCCCTTTCTCGCCCTCGACGCGGGGGAGGCCCGGTCGATCGCGCCCCTTCCGCCCGCCGCGCTATTCGACGCGCACGATCTTCGCGACCTGGACCGCGCCGCCCGCCCTCGCCCGGCAGTAGTAGGTCCCGGCGGGCAGCGGGCGTCCCTGATCGTCCGCGCCCGTCCAGGTCAGCAGGTGCGCGCCCGCGCCCAGCGGCCCCTGGTGCAGCGTGCGCACGAGTCGTCCCGTCGCGTCGAAGATCCGCACGGCGGCGTCGTCGGCGTCCAGGGGGATGGCCAGCAGGATCTGCGTCAGCGGGGCGAAGGGATTCGGATGCGTCGCCACCGAGAGGAAGCGCGGCTCGGGGCGGTCGTGGGCGACCGCCTGCCCGCCGGAATCGGTCGCCACGAGGCGAAAGTTGTCGATGTTCCAGCCGCCGAAGTGCCACCAGACGTCGGAGTTCAGCTTGAAGCGGACGACGACGCTGCCCTGCCCGTCGGCGATGTCGGAGATGTCGATGCACACGGGGACCCACTGCCGCTGGCGATGATGGCCGAGCTGCTGGTTGCGCCAGACCTCGACGCCGTTGACCTCGATGACCGCCTGGTCGTAGATGGCCTCCTCGACATTCAGCCAACGGTGGAAGAGCAGGTGCACGCCCGTCGCCTGGGAGCAATCGAACGACGGGGACATGAGCCAGTTGCCGCAGTTGTTGTCGTAGAGGCCTTCCCAGGAGCCGATCTCGTTGATGTCGTTGCCCAGCAGCTTGTTGCCCGAAGCCGGGTACTTCGGGTCGGGGTGGCCGTAGAGGCCGCGCGTCGGCCCCCAGCGCCAGTCGTCGTTGCGGCCCCCGTGCGTCCAGCCGTCGATCTGCGTGTCGAAGTCGTTCTCGTAGATCACCACTACCGGCGAGGCGAAGTCGCTGAAGTAGGTCGTGTCGCTGCCGGCGGAGGTGGTCATGATGAGCTCGAACTCGAGCAGCGTCCCCGCGGGCACGCCCGGCGACAGCGAGACGGTGAAGTGCGGAGCATCGGAGGTCGCCGTGGCCCAGCTCGCCAGGCCGGGGAAGGAGGCGCTGTCGTCGCTCACCGTGACGCCTCCGGTCAAGGGCACGAGCGTGCCGCTGACGCCGCTGGCGCTGCCGATGCCGTAGTTGCGGACCGTCATCGCCAGCTGCGCCGTCTCGCCCGGGTCGAGACTGCCGTTGCCGTCTCCGCCGAGAACGGAGTGGCCGGCGTAGGCGACCAGCGCCTGGGGGAAGGGCGTGTAGACGATGCCGTCGCTGCCGCCGCTGCCGATCGAGCAGGTGCCGTACTTGATCCAGCCGTAGCCCAGCTCGGTCCCGCCCCAGCTCGTTCCCCAGCTGTTCTTGATCAGCCAGGCGCCGACGCCGCCGCAGGCGGCGTCGTCCCAGCCGCAGAGCACGACCACGTGGTTGATCGAGCCGCTCGGGCCCGAGTAGCAGCCGCCGTTGTAGTAGAACATGTTGTCCGAGGCGTAGATGGGAATGGCGATGGGGTGCTGGAGGACGGCGGTCTTGAGGTTGGCGGCGATGTTGTTGACGTGGAAGGAGCCGTCGATGCTCGCCCGGACGTCGTAGCCGTCCATCGTGCAGGGCGCGGTGTCGTTGCCCGTGTAGGGCATGTTCGCCTGGGTCACGGCGCCGAACTGCATCCACAGGTCGTAGCAGCTTCCCACCCAGCCTCCGTCGCAGCTCCCGCCGTCCTCGTTGCAGACCAGGCACTGCTGTTCGGAGAAGAGCACCTGCTGGCCGGTCTCGATCTTGTGATAGGCCTCGAGGACGCCGACGGCGGCGAAGGCCCAGCAGGAGCCGCAGCCGCCCTGCTGCTTCGCGGGGGTCATGCCGCCGTGCGTGCGCCAGTCCCACGAGGAGGGCAGGTCCCTCTCGGGCAGCGCCTGGAGGTGGACCGGCACCTTGGCCAACCGCTCGGGCGAGGGGGGGATGTGGCCGAGCATGGCCTGCTTCTCCTCCGGCGTGAAGAAGCTCACCTCGGTCGGGCCGGCCTCCCAGTCGAGCTCCTGCTCCTCGATCATCCGGCGGATCTCAGCCAGCTCGTGCGCCTGGCTCCACGCGCCGCCCTCGGCCAGGGCGGGTCCGGCGCCCGCACCGGCAGCAGCCAGCGCGGCGAGAACCGGAAGCAGGGGAAGCAGAGCAAGACGCGTCGGGATGGGGAAGCGCATGGGGGACTCCTTCCTCGTGAGGCTCGGTGCGCGGCATCGCCCCCCTCCGGCAGGCCGGGAGCGGGCGCGATCCTTCGCCCGCCTATCCTACCACGGGCGCCCGAGATTCCCAAGCGCGCCGTCGCTCCTGCCCTTGCGCATTCTCGCTCGTGCCAGTCCGGCCGGCAGCGGCGTTGGGGCGGATGGTCGCAGCGCCGATCCGCCGCGAGGTGGTAATCTGATTGCTCCCGCCGCGAGGCCGAGAGGGGCCGCTTCCGCGGGGGCTCGTGGACCAGGGACCGCAAGTCCTCGGCGGATGGCGCGCCGGGCCGGGTCACGAACCCCTGGCCAGCGGGGCGCGAGGGACGGGCGACCCGTCACGTCGGCTGGGCGGTCCGAATCCGGGGATCGACGGGGACGAGGAGGGCCGGCGTGACCCGACGCGCGATCGAGCAGCACCCCCGGCTGGTCTACAGCGACGACCGGGGAACGATCCGCGACCACCCCGCGCTCCTCGCCGTGGGGGTCGACGGGACGAGCCCGGTCGCGCTGGGCGAGTGCGGCCCGATCTCCCTGCCGCGCGGCAGCGATCTCTTCTTCCTGCCCGGCCGCACGCCGATCGGCTGGGATCCGGTTCACGGAAGGCCGGCGGCCTTCGCCCGGGACGAGCAGGGGCGGGCCGCGCACGCCGTGGCCGCCTTCCTCGCGCCGGCGCACACGGCGACGCACCTGTCCGCCTTCGAGACGCGCCCCGCCGCGCCGTCGCTGCCGCTGTTCTCGTATGCCGCCGTCGGTTTCGGCCGCGGGCGCTACTGGGTTGCGGCCCGGCGCGTCGATCCGGACCGGCGCCAGGATCCCTGGCGCTTCGACCTGCGCTCGATCCGCCGCGGCGTCGCCGCCGCCCTCGACCAGGACCCGGAGAACGCCCTGCTGCGCCAGCTCCGGCGCTGCGCCCTCGAGTACCGGTGCCGCGCGGCGCAGAACTTCTTCCTGGGCCGCCACGAGGCGCCCCTGCCGATCAGCACGGTCTGCAACGCCCACTGTCTGGGCTGCATCAGCCTGCAGCCCGACGGCACCTTCAAGGCGGCGCACGAGCGGCTCGGCAGCGCCCCGCGGGCGGACGAGGTGGCCGCCGTGGCGCTGGCCCACATCCGCCGGGTGCCCGGGGCGGTCGTCAGCTTCGGCCAGGGCTGCGAGGGGGAGCCGCTGCTGATGGGCGAGCTGATCACCGAGGCCGTGCGGCTCATCCGCGCCGCCACGAGCGAGGGCACGGTCCATCTCAACAGCAACGCCAGCCTGCCCGACCGGGTCGCGCAGCTCGCCGCCCTGGGGCTCGACAGCCTGCGCGTCAGCCTGAACAGCGCGCAGCCCGAGGTCTACGACGCCTACTTCCGGCCCCGCGGCTACGGCCTGGGCGAGGTGCTGGAGGCGATGAAGGCGATGAGCGGCGCCGGGCGCTTCGTCAGCCTCAACCTGCTCTACTTTCCGGGGGTCACGGATCGCCCGGCCGAGATCGACGCGCTGAGCGCCCTCATCGATCGGGGCGGGGCGCGCATGATCCAGCTGCGCAATCTCAACATCGACCCCGATCGCTACACGAGCGCGCTGCCCGGGGGGGCGCACGGCCCGGGGATCGGGCTCGAGGCCTTCCAGCGGGAGCTCCTGCGGCGCTTCCCGAGCCTGCGCTTCGGCTACTTCAACCCGCCGAGGGAGACCTTCGCCCTCTGGTAGCGGGCATCCTGCGCGCCGGCGCCGCGAGGCGCGGGCCGCCGGCGGTGAGCCGCTAGGCGTAGAGCTTCACCAGCTCCCGGGCGATGACGATCTTCTGGATCTCGCTCGTGCCCTCGCCGATCTCGCACAGCTTGGCGTCGCGGAAGTAGCGCTCCACCGGGTAGTCCTTGGTGTAGCCGTAGCCGCCGAGGATCTGGATGGCCAGAGTGGTCGCCTTCATCGTCACCGTCGCCGCGTAGTACTTGGCCATCGCCGATTCCAGCGTGTGCCTGCGCCCGGCGTCCTTCAGGCGTGCGGCGTGGTAGGTGAGGTGGCGCGCGGCGGTGATCTCGGTCTGCATCTCGGCCAGGTGGCTCTGGATCATCTCGAACTCGCAGATCGGCTGCCCGAACTGCCTGCGCTGCATGGAGTAGGGGACGGCGGCATCCAGCGCCGACTGGCCGATGCCGAGCGCCAGGGCGGCGATCGAGATGCGCCCGCCGTCGAGCGTCTTCATGAACAGCGGAAAGCCGCGGTGGAGTTCGCCCAGCAGGGCGTCCTTCGGGATGCGGCAGTCCTGGAAGCTCAGCGCGCGGGTGTCGGACGCGCGCAGGCCGAGCTTGTCCTCCTTCTTGCCCAGCTCGAAGCCGGGCGCGTCGGTCTCGACCAGGAAGGCCGAGATGCCGCGCGATCCGGAGGCCGTCCGTTCCGTCTTCGCCGTGATGACCAGCACGCCCGAGTAGGAGGCGTTGGTGATGAACTGCTTGGCGCCGTTCAGGACCCACTCGTCGCCGTCGAGAACGGCCGTCGTCCGGGTGCCGCCGGCGTCGGATCCGGCATCGGGCTCGGTCAGCCCGAAGGAGGAGAGATACTCGCCGGAGCAGAGCTTGGGCATGTAGCGGGCCTTCTGCTCCGGCGTGCCGAAGGCGTGGATCGGCCAGACGCCCAGCGAGCAGTGCGCGGCGAGCGTGATGCCGTGCGAGCCGTCCACGCGGGAGAGCTCCTCGACCGCCAGGATGTAGCTGAGCGTGTCGCCGCCGCTGCCCCCATCCTCCTCGGGGAAGCCGATGCCGAGGATGCCCATCTCGGCCAGCTCCTGGATCGTCTCCCGGGGGAACTCGCCCGTGCGGTCGCGCTCGGCGGCGATCGGGGCGATGCGCTCGCGGGCGAAGCGGCGCACCGTGTCGCGCACGGCCTGCTGCTCCTCGGTGAGATCGAAGTTGGTGACCATCGGTCCTCCCGGGCGGCTGTGGACGGCGGCCCCGCGCGCGGCCGATCGCGCCGCCGCGGAGGATGTTCCGGATCGGCGCCGGCACGATACCCTCCCGCCCGGCGCGGGGTCAAGGCGCCCCGCTCTCCCGCGCCCCGCTTCCCCGCGCCCCGCTTCACCGCGTCCCGCTTCACCGCGTCCCGCTTTCCCGCGCCCCGCTTCCGCGCCCGCTCCGGCGCGAGGGTTTCGCCCGGCCGCCCGGAGCCCGCGCCCGGCGCGGCTCCGGACAGGGAAATCCCCGCCTTCCCCAGTGCCGGAAGAGGAGACCGATTGACGCTGCGGCCCGCACCGTCTACCCTCCCTTTCTTCCGCGCCCCGGTCCCTCGCCGCCGAGGCGACGGCCCTCGCGGAAGGACCCAAGAGCTGCCGCGTGAGTTTCCTCCCCCGGAGGACGGGCGGAACGAGTGAAGGAGGTGGCATGGCCGCAGGGATCATCGGCTACGGCGCGCACATCCCCCGCCGGCGCATCAAGGTCGAGGAGATCGCCAAGGTGTGGGGCGCGGACGCGCCGAGCTACAAGAAGGGCCTCGAGCTGCGCGAGAAGTCGGTTCCCGGCCTGGACGAGGACACGATCACGCTCTCGGTCGAGGCGGCGCGCAACGCGCTCGCCCGCGCGCAGATCGACCCGGCGGAGATCGGCGCCGTCTATGTCGGCTCCGAGTCGCATCCGTACGCCGTCAAACCCTCCGGCACGACCGTGGCCGAGGCGCTTGGGGCGACCCCCGACTGCCACTGCGCCGATCTCGAGTTCGCCTGCAAGGCCGGCTCGGAGGGCATGTTCGTCGCCTACGGCCTGGTCAAGGCGGGCCTGATCAAGTACGGCCTGGGCATCGGCGCCGACACCTCGCAGGGGGCGCCGGGAGACGCGCTCGAGTACTCGGCGGCGGCCGGCGCCGCCGCCTTCCTCATGGGCGACGACGACGACAAGCTGATCGCCTCGATCGACGAGACCTACTCGTTCATGACCGACACGCCCGACTTCTGGCGCCGCGAGCACCAGTTCTACCCTTCCCATGGCGGGCGCTTCACCGGCGAGCCGGCCTACTTCCGCACGGTCACCGGGGCGGTGCGCGGAATCCTCGGGAAGTCGGGGATGAAGCCGGCCGATTTCAAGTACGCCATCTTCCATCAGCCCAACGGCAAGTTCCCCAAGCGGGTCGGCAAGATGCTCGGCTTCACCATGGAGCAGATCGACACGGGGCGGCTGGTGCCGACGCTCGGCAACACCTACTCCGGCTCCTCCCCGCTCGGCCTGACCGCGGTCCTCGACGTGGCCGAGCCGGGGGACCGCGTCCTGATGTGCTCCTACGGCTCCGGCGCCGGCAGCGACGCCTTCGTCTTCACGGTGCGGCCGCGGGTTCGCGAGACGCGCGACCTGGCGCCGCGGACCCGCTGGCTGCTGGACGAGCATGTCCGCTACATCGAGTACGGCGAGTACGCCAAGCTGCGCCGCAAGATCCGCATGGCGGAGTAGGAGGAGAACGATGAGAGACGTAGCCGTCATCGGCGTCGGCATGCAGAAGTGGGGCGAGCTGTGGGCCAAGTCGATCCGTGACATCTGGGTTGAGTCCGCCCTGATGGCGATGGACGACGCCGGCGTGGACCACATCGATTCGATGTACGTGGGCAGCATGAGCCCAGGCCTCTTCTCGTCCCAGGAGCACCTCGAGTCGCTGCTGGCCGACTACCTCGGGCAGCACCACGTGCCGGCCACGCGGGTGGAGTCGGCCTGCGCTTCGGGGGGGCTCGCCTTCCGCCTGGCCTGGATGGAGGTGGCCAGCGGCCTGAGCGACGTCGTCCTCGCCTCGGGCGTCGAGAAGATGACCGATGTCAGCGGCAGCGAGGCGACCCACGCCCTGGCCACCGCCGCGGACATGAAGTGGGAGGGCATGAGCGGCGTCACCTTCCCCGGCCTCTACGCGATGATGGCCGTCGCCCACATGCACAAGTATGGCACGACGCGCCAGCAGCTCGCCCAGGTGGCCGTGAAGAACCACGAGAACGGGTCGAAGAACCCGCGCGCGCAGTTCCCGATGCGGATCACGGTCGAGGATGTCATCCACTCGGTCCAGGTGGCCGATCCGCTGAACATCCTCGACTGCTCGCCGATCACCGACGGCGCCGCGGCGGTGATCCTCGTTCCGGCCGACCAGGTGAAGAAGTACAAGAAGCCGGGCGTGAAGGTGACCGGCAGCGGGCACGCCACCGACACGATCGCGCTCCACTCGCGCGAGGACCTGGCCGCCATTCGCGCCGCGGCCATCGCCGCCGAGGGCGCCTATCGCATGGCCGGCAAGACGCCCAAGGACATCGACTTCGCCGAGGTGCACGACTGCTTCACGATCGCCGAGATCCTGATCAGCGAGGCGCTCGGCTTCTTCGAGCCGGGCCAGGGCGGGCCGGCCGCCGAGGCGGGGTGGACCGCGCTGGGGGGCCGGATCCCGATCAACCCGAGCGGGGGGCTCAAGTCCAAGGGCCATCCGGTCGGCGCGACCGGCGTCGCCCAGATCGTCGAGATCACCGAGCAGTTGCGCGGCGAGTGCGGGCCGCGCCAGGTCAAGGGCGCCCGCGTGGGGCTGGCGCAGAACATGGGCGGCAGCGGCGGCAGCTGCCTCGTGCATATCCTGGAGGTGATGTAATGCCCCCGGCCAGAGCATGGCGCAACTACCCGCAGCTCTATCGTCTGGAGGCGGCCCGCTGCACGAAGTGCGGCACCGTTCACTTTCCGCCGCGGCTGGTCTGCAGCCACTGCCGCAACCGCAGCTTCGAGACCTTCCGGCTCGGACGGACCGGGCAGCTGGTCAGCTACACGGTCATCCGCACGCCGTCGGCCGAGTTCACCGGCCAGGCGCCGTTCGCCGTGGGCATCGTCGAGATGGACGATCGGGTGCGCCTGACGGCGCAGGTCGTCGACGTCGGCTTTGACGAGCTGCGCGTCGGGCTGCCGGTCCGGCTCGAGTTCCGGCGGATCTCCGCCGAGGGAGAGTCGGGCGTGATCCACTACGGCTACAAGGCCGCGCCGGTGCGCGGCTAGTCCGCCCGCGGGCCGGGCCGCGGGGCGGGCGCGGGCTCTCGGCGGGCCGGCTCGCCCGGGCGCGCCCGCCCGGGCCGTCCGGCGGGCCGCGAGGGGGGCGGGGTGGCACAGGAGACGGTTCGCGTCGAGCGGGCGGGCGAGGTGGCCCGGGTGGTCCTCGCCCGGCCAGAGATCCGCAACGCCTTCAACGACGAGATGCTCTCCGGGCTGCTGGCGGCCTTCGCCGCGCTGCGCGCGGACGACGCCGTCCGGGTCGTGGTGCTGACGGGCGCCGGGGAAGCCTTCTGCGCCGGGGCCGATCTGCACTGGATGCGCCGCGTCGTCGAATACAGCCGCGAGGAGAGCTACGCCGACTCGCTGCGCCTGGCCGAGATGCTGCGCGAGGTCTACACCTGCCCGAAGCCGGTGATCGCCCGCGTCCAGGGTCCGGCGATCGGCGGCGGGACGGGGCTCGTGGCCGCGAGCGACATCGCCATCGCCTCCGAGGACGCCTTCTTCGCCTTCACCGAGACCAAGCTCGGCCTGACGCCGGCGGCCATCTCCCCCTACCTGCTCAAGCGGATGGGCGAGCGCAACCTGCGCGAGTACTGCCTGACGGGCGAGCGCTTCGGCGCGCGGCGGGCGGTCGAGCTGGGGCTGGTCAACGCCGCCGTGCCGGCGGGAGAGCTCGACGCGGCGGTGGAGGCGAGGATCGCCCTGCTGCTGAGCGGCGGGCCGACGGCCCTGGCCGTCTCCAAGGAGCTCATCCGCGGGATCGGCGAGCGGACGGTCGAGGAGAACGGCCCCTACACGGCGGAAGTGATCGCCCGGCTGCGCCGGGGAGACGAGGGACAGGAGGGCATGCGCGCCTTCCTCGAGCGGCGCAAGCCCCGCTGGGCGCCCTGATCCCGGCGCCGGAGGATCGTCGCCCCCCGCGGGCGGCGATGACGGAGGACGATGCTCAAGCGTGTGCTGATCGCCAATCGCGGCGAGATCGCCCTGCGCGTGATCCGCGCCTGCCGCCGGCTGGGCATCGAGTCGGTCGCCGTCTACTCCGAGGCCGACGCGGACTCGCCCCACCTCGAGCAGGCCGACCGGCGCGTCTGCATCGGCCCGCCCCGGAGCGCCGAGAGCTACCTGCGCATGGAGGCCCTCCTCCAGGCGGCCGAGCAGAACGACTGCTGCGCGATCCACCCCGGCTACGGCTTCCTGGCCGAGAACGCGCTCTTCGCCGAGCTGTGCGAACAGGCCAAGGTGTCCTTCATCGGCCCGCCGGCGACGGCGATCCGGGCGATGGGCGACAAGGCGACCGCGCGCGAGACGATGCGCGCGGCGGGGCTCCCGGTGATCCCCGGCTCCCGGGGCACGCTGCCCGATCCTGAGGCGGGGAAGCGGCTGGCGGACGAGATCGGCTATCCGGTGCTGCTCAAGGCGACCGCCGGCGGCGGCGGCAAGGGCATGCGCCGCGTCGACGATCCCCGGGACTTCGCCGCCCGCTACGGCGAG
>Ga0194112_10012271_pt1 | contig 10486 bp, 10 predicted proteins | sample TA2MahC400mmetaG_FD_146191 | JGI IMG/M metagenome (GOLD analysis project Ga0194112, IMG submission 146191) | Freshwater microbial communities from Lake Tanganyika, Tanzania - TA2015016 Mahale Deep Cast 400m | ecosystem: Environmental > Aquatic > Freshwater > Lake | place: Tanzania: Lake...
GTGATCCGGCTCCCTTTGGGGAGTTCTGCAACTGTCCGTGCCATCTGCGGTCCTCCTGTGATAGGTTATCACATGATACCACAGATTTATTATTAAGTGAACAGTATTGCCACTAAGCCCATTTTTTAAATCCGATTGCCACATAAAGCTAATGGCTTCAAAATTTGGATTCAGAAGCGATGAATCTGAATATTTATCAAAACTCTATCTTTGACGTCAAATTAGCATGACAGCCCAGAAGGCCAACAGCTGGCTTTTGGGCGGCCTCGTCTTTCTTGATGGGAAACAGCAGCCGGTGAACCAGGAGCTTTTCCGGATGAAGGTCTGAGAACCGGTGTTAAAGCGTCTGGGAATCCGCTACCGTCCTCCTTATCAAATGCGCCATACCTTTGCCACTCTGGCCATCTCTGCCGGGGAGAACATCAACTGGGTGTCACGGATGTTGGGGCATAAGAGTCTGGTGATGACCCTGGAAAGATATAATCGATATGTCCCTAACCTGACCCGGGAAGATGGAAAGTTGCTGGCGGGGACGAGTGAAATGGGGAAACGTTTCCCCATGTCTGAAAATATTAACCTGTAATATCAATAAGTTAAGGTATATTTTGGTAGTCCCAACGGGAATCGAACCCGTGTCTCTGCCGTGAGAGGGCAGTATCCTAGGCCGCTAGACGATGGGACCATCTAATATTTTTTACCCAAAGCCCGCCGTCTTGTCAATGGAGTTTCCTGGCCTGAGAGTACAGGTTTGAATCTCCTGCATTTGCTTTTCGGAAAAGTTCCAAGCGGCGCAGGCTTTCCAGCCTGCGCCGCCAATACTTTTCCTCATATACGGCTGGGCCCGCGGCTCATGAACGACGTTGTTATAAACACCTTTTGGCGAAAAGGTGTTATAAAATCCTTGTGCCTGAAAATTTCTCCGAGGCGGGCAGAGAAGAAAGTGACCGAATCCAACCCTTCCCCCCGGGAGCAGGTCCTGTGGGAACTGGCTCAACGCCTGGGTCATAAATTTAAGGACCTAAGCCTGCTGGGCCAGGCCCTGCGGCATAGCTCCTATGCCAATGAAAATCCTGGCAGCGGCCCCAGCAACGAGTTGCTGGAGTACCTGGGAGACGCCGTCCTGGCCCTGACGGTGAGCAAGCTGCTGCTCCAACACTTTCCCGAGAGCTCCGAAGGAGAGCTGTCCCGGGCCCGGGCCGCGCTGGTCAACGCCCGCCAACTGGCGGCGCTGGCCCGGCGCCTGAACCTGGGGGCTTACCTCCTCCTGGGCCGGGGCGAGGAAAGCCACGCGGGCCGGGAAAAACCCTCGCTGCTGGCCGACGCCCTGGAAGCGGTGCTGGCGGCCGGGTTCCTGGACGGGGGCCTCCGGGCCGCAGAGAAACTCACCCGGCGCTGGTTTTCCCCCCTGTTGCCCTCCCTGGCCACCCTCTCCTGGCAGGACTTCAAGACCGCGCTCCAGGAATTTACCCAGGCCCGCGATAAAACATCACCCACCTACCATCTGATGGCCGAATCCGGACCCGCCCATGACCGGCATTTTCTGGTGGAAGCGCGCCTAATGGGCCGACCCCTGGCCCGGGGCGCCGGCAAGACCAAAAAACAGGCGGCCCAAACCGCGGCCCGCCTGGCTTTGGAAAGGCTGAGAGAGGAAAGTGGGGGAGGGGGCTAAGGGCAGCAGCCCTTATACGGTTTTCGGTTTTCGGTTTTCGGTTTTCGGTAAAGATATAGGGGTTGCCCAAAGTAATTTCCTCGTAGGGGCACGGCGAGCCGTGCCCAAGGTACAGGGGCACAGCACGCTGTGCCCCTACGTCAAAAAACAATGGGAAAAAACTTTTGGCAATCGCTATAATTACGGATTATCAATAAGTTACAGATTAAGTTTGTTGCACTTGAAAGATAAGATGGTCACACCCCCTCCCCCAGACCCCCACCCCCAATCCCTTAAGTGGGGAATAAATAGGGCCGGGGAAGTCGGGGCCGCAGCCCCGCCTTCCCCGGCTCTTAAAGGGTTGGGAGGGGGGTATGGGGAGGGCAGGGAGCGGTGCTCCCTGGCCCTCCCCCCAAATTTTCTTCCTTCTCCCCCTACTTCCGCGCCTCGGACAGGGCGATGTGGTAAGATTCGATTTCCGAAAGAGCGGTGAAGATTTCCCTGATCCGGTCTTCCACGGCTTCCGCCGCGGCCTGGCGGTAGAAAGCCACTGCCCGGGTTTCCCGGCCATGGGATTCGTTGAAGTTGGCCCGGGGGTCTTTGCGGCAGGCCTTGTCGTCGGGTTTGATCTCGGGCTTGGAAACTTGCAGGAGTTTGCATATGAGAGAAGCGTGTTCCGACTCCGCCTTGGCCAGGGCCTTGAACATGGCCTGGTCCACCGGGTTGCCGGCGCAATTGGAGGCGCAGAAATAGAACGCGGCGTTGGCCACTTCCAGGGCCAGGGCGGTCTCCAGGTTTTCCCGGGACCGGGGGCTCATATCCGGGATATAATTGCGATCCACATAGGCTTCCGCGGGCACCATGTATTTCTCGGACGCGCCGCAGAAAGGGCAGAAGCTAGGGGGCGCGCTTCCCAAGTAAGGGTCGCCGCAGATCTGGCAACGGAATAACTTCATGGTTCATCCTCGCATTTATACGATCGATTTGAACTGCTTCTTGTTCGCATTACAGACGGGGCACTTATCCGGAGGCTCCCCCTCCACGGTATAGCCGCACACCTGGCAGACATAGATGTCCGCCTCTTCTTTATTATCCAGGTTATCCAGGGCCTTTTGGAAGAGCCGGGCGTGGACCTTTTCCACTTCGTTGGCGAAGTTAAAGGTGCGCAGCGCCTCTTTGTCGCCCTCCGCCTGGGCGTCGGCGATCATCCGGGGGTACATATGCCGGAATTCGGAGTTTTCGCCCTCTACGGCTTCTTCAAGGTTCTGGGCCGTGGTCCCCACACCCTTCATGGCCCGCAGGTGATTGTGCGCGTGGACTGTTTCCGCTTCCGCCGCGGCCCGGAAAAGTTTGGCCACCTGGTGGTAACCCTCCTGTTCCGCCTTCCGGGCGAAAGCCAGGTACCTCCGGTTGGCCTGGGATTCCCCGGCAAAGGCTTCTTTAAGGTTATCAAGGCTCTTTGACATTAACTTCCACCTCCGCTTATTTAGATTCTTCCAGTTTCATAGGGATGCCGCAGCAGACCAAAACCCCGCCGCCGGCTTCCATAACCTTTACTTTGTTACCGCAAATCTTGCACCGGTACTCCTGACCCACGGCAATGGCCATATCAATCCTCCTTCCGGTTTTCTTGCCCCTGGCAGTCGGGGCAGAGGCCCCACAGGGTAAGAGTTTGCTGTTCCACGAGAAATCCCTGGAGGGCTTCCGGCGGGAAGGCCTGGGGCGGCTCCCAATCCGCGTCCATGATCCTATGGCACCCCCGGCAAATGAGGTGGGCATGAGGGCTGGTGCAGCAATCATAGCGGGCCATCTCGTGCAAGGGGTTCACCTTGAGCACCAGGCCTTTCTGATGCAGGACCTCCAGGGTCTTGTACACCGTATTAAAGGAGATGGCCGGAAGTTGACGGCGCACCTCCTGAAAAATCTTCTCGGCGCTGGGGTGATCCCGACGATTTTCCAAAACGGCCAGGACCGTCAACCGTTGCGGGGTGACGGCAATGCCGCGGGATCGCAGCTTTTGAACCAGATTTTCCATAGGTCCTTTATTAGATAATAATCGTTACTAATCTCGTCAAGGTCAGATCCGGGGTAAAAAGATTTTTTCCGATAATTTGTGGGCCGCTGGAAAAATAGGGAAATTCGGCAGAAACGGACTGGGGAGATTCGGCCGTATCGGATAATAATGAGGGATCAGGAGACTCCCAAATTAATTGGGTCCTGACCCCTGATCCCTAAAATCTGAGACCTGACCCTTAATAATAGTAAGTCAGGCCAGCCTGAACAAAATGCACGTTGAAGGCGGGGTTTTCTTTATAAATGCCGGCATTGGAGGAATGGCGGAACCGGTAGGCCACGGTCATGGCCAGACGGGGTTGGAGGTGCAAGTCGATCCCCGCTCCTATCTGGGGCGTAAAATTGAAGGCATGGGGGATGGCCGGACTGTCAAAGCTTTCCGAAATTATCCCCGCGCCCCCTTCTGCAAAAAGAGTAATGTTGTTGGAAAGGCGGGCGCTCACCTTGATCAAAGGAGTGAAACCGAATTCCGCGCCGTTGCCTTCGGCTTCGGCCAGGCTGAGAATACCTTCCAAAACAAAGGATACGCCCACGGGACCCAGTTGATGACCGGGGCGGACCAGAGAGATCCCCCACCGGGGCAGCAGGCTGTATAACCGCACCGTGGACGTGGAGTCGTTTTTCCCAAAAGCCAGGCGCAGCCCGAATTCCTGCGAGAAGCCTTCCCCCCAGGCCGCCGCCGGAAGACACAGGGCCGCCGCCAACGCCAGCACTGCCGTCCATTTGCCTGAAGCTCTCTGCATCATCCTCCCCCTTGTGATGCCTGCTTGGCAAAAGATTACTTTGGTATTCCACCATAGCACCGGGAAAAAAAGTTGTCAAACATTATACGGCCCAGGAATACCCCTTCCCAAAAACTCTTTATCAGAAAGGCAAGCACAGGCACAAAAGGAGAAAGGCATTTCCGGGAGCCGCCTGATCATGTAAATGCTTAGATAAACTAATTATTGATGCAGGAATGATATCCTTTGAACTTCATTATCTATATCCGCCACTCTTGGGGAGGGTAATTATAATTAAAAAAAATTTTAATACTGTTTCCACTCTCTTTAAATTCCACCCGTAATCCTTCTTGAGTTTCCGACCAAGTGGATAAAAAACTCCTTGACTAGATATTTTTAAGATATAAATATTATTGTTAAATCCAGGGGGGGGATGTTAGGCGGGTAAGATAAGGGCAGCCTTTGTCCGGCCATTCCCGGGAAAGGCCGGTTTAAAAAGTAAAGTTTTGAATCAATCCTGACCACCCCCCCTTGCCATCAGTTCAGCCGGAGAGCAGCATTGTTTCAGCGCGGCAACTCTTTTGCCACCAACCAGTCCATCTTTAAGTGGATGCGCCGCTTCGCCTGGCCCATTGTTATTTTCAGCGTTCTCACCGCGGCCTGGTCGGTGGTTTACACCATGCAAAACCTGGCCATGGTCACCAGCCGCAGCGAGTTGGTAGCCAGCGACCTGCGCCTGGTGCGGCTGAGCGAAGAACTTAACCGGGAGTTCGGCTCCCGGGACAATTTCGTGGTGGTGGTGGAGAACCATAGGCCGCAGTTGGCCACCGGCTTTGCCGAGGCCCTGGCCCAGGAACTTAGGAAGTATCCCCAGGATTTCCCCGAGCTGTTTTACCGGGTGGCCCCTGAACCGCTGAAGCATTGGGCCTTGCTTTACATGGAGCCCGCGGACATGGGCAAGCTCAAGGCCGATCTCCTGGAGCACCAGCGGGAATTGACCGCCCTGGCCGCCGACCCCAGCCTGGGCCGGTTCTTCCAGGTAGTCAACGAAGAGTTCACCCGGGCCTTGATCGGGGAAGTCTTTACCGGCTTCCTGGAAGAAAAAAAGGTGGAGGAACGGCTCCCCGATTTGGGTTTGCTGAACAGCACCCTCAAAGAGCTTCACTTTTATCTCCAGGAAGACAAGCCTTACCGTTCCCCCTTGAAAAGTCTGTTCCCTGGGGAAATCGCCGACCTCAGACAGGAAGGCTATTTTTACACGGAAAACAACAAATACCTGCTCTTTCTGGTAACCACCGCCAAAGACGGCTACTCCACCTCCACCCGGGAACTTGAATTGTTGCGGGATCTAGTGAACCGGGTGAAGGTCCGGTTCCCCGGCCTGAACATGGGGGTGACGGGGCCTGAGGCCCTGGAAGACGACGAAATGGACCGGGCCATGACGGACATCAATCTGGCCTCTTGGGTTTCCCTGTTTGGCCAGATGCTCATCATGATCCTGTTTTTCCGCAGCCTCAAGCGAACCCTGGTGCAGGGCCTGGTGCTGATCATCGGCCTCTGTTGGACCTTCGGAGTGGCCACCCTGGTGGTGGGGCACCTCAACCTCCTGTCCATCGTTTGCGGCCCGTTGATGCTGGGAATTGCGGTAGATTTCGGCATCCACTGGTATTGCCGCCTGGAGGAGGAAGAAGGGCCCATGTCCCGATGCCACCCGGACAGTTTTGGCAGAACGGTCAAGGGCGCCTCCCCGGGCATCCTTTACGCCGCCCTGGCCGCCGCACTTTCGGTGGCTCCCTTGATCTTCACCGGATTCAAGGGGCTGGCGGAACTGGGCCTTATTATCACCCTGGGCATCATCCTGCACATATTTGCCTCTTTGGTGCTGCTGCCCTCCTTGGCGCTGGTCACCGAAAAGTTTCGGCCGCCGCCGGAGGAAACTGCCGCGGAAGGAGAAGTTTGTCTGCCGGAGCCGTTCTTTTCCCTCCAATGGCCGCGGCCCGGCATCCTGGTGGCCGTGGGCCTGGGGGTTACCGCCCTGGGGGCGGTGAGCTTGATGCATGTGCCCTTTGATTTAAATCCCCTGCACCTCCAAAATCAGAGCACTGAATCGGTGGTCTGGGAATTGAAGCTCATCCGGGATTCCTTTTATTCCACCACTTACGGCACCATGATCGCCTCCCGCCTGGAAGACCTGCCGGCCAAGGCGGAATCTCTGAAGAAGCTGGACACCGTTTCCCATGTGGAATCCATCCTGTCCTTTCTACCGGCCCATTTGGAGTCCAACCAGCGCACCCTGGAAGAGCTGCGCCCCCTGGTGGCCGGAGTAAATTTTCCCAACCAGCCGGTGCAGTCCGATCCTCAGGAACTGGCTGCCGTTTTGGGGCGCCTGCGCTTCAAAGTAACCCAGACCCTGGAGGAAGAATGGGAGTCTGACCATAAAGCCACCCGAGACCAGCTTAAAGAAGCCCACGTCCTGGTGTCCCAATTGATACCCATATTGGACTCCAACCCCAACTCCCAGGTGGGTCTGCGTCTGGCGGGGTTTGAACGACGTTTTTTTGAGGACCTTAAAGACAAGTGGGACCTGGTTCAAGAAAATCTCAAACATTCCGGCTCCCCGCCCCGGGTTGAAGATCTCCCCCGGGACGTGCGGGAAAGGTTTATCAGTCCCAAAGGCAATTACCTCATCCGGGTCTTCCCCTCCAAAAATATCTGGGACACCGAGAACTTAAAGCACTTTGTCCAGGACTTGAGAAAAGTTGACCCCAACGTGGTGGGAGACCCCGTGCTCCTCTACGTTTTCACCCTGGCCTTCCGCAACGCCTGCCTGTGGGCCGCGGGGGTGGCCCTTCTGGCCATTGTCCTGTTGCTGTGGCTCTTGTTGCGAAGCCTTAAACTTACCCTGTTGGCCCTGATTCCCCTGTGGATGGGCGCCGCCTTGACCCTGGGTCTCATGTGGGTATTGGGCATTGCCTTCAACCAGGCCAACGTCCTGTTTCTGCCCTTGATTTTGGGGGAAGGGATTGAATACGGCATAGTTATCGTAGTGCGCTGGCAGATGGAAGAGGAAGCCCGGGCCATCACCCTGCCGGCCTCCACCGCCAAGGGGGTGGTGGTGGCGGGCCTGACCACCGCAGTAGGCTTCGGCAGCCTCATGCTCTCGGGCCACCGGGGCACTTTCAGCCTGGGGCTGCTGTCCACCGTGGGCAGCCTGAGCGTGCTGCTGGCTGCATTGAGCATTTTCCCCGCGGTTTTACGGCTGCTGACCAAACCCCAGACCGTCCCTCCGGCGGAAACGCACCTCATTCTGGGGCTGAAGCGCTGGCTTGGAAATCACCTGAGAAAGGAAGCGCCATGAAACGACGGTTTTCGGTTTTGGGTTTTCGGTTTTCGGTTAAAAGAAAAACCGAAAGTGAGACTCGAAAAATACGCATGATCGGGATCGCCTTCCTGGCCGGCCTCCTTGCGGCAACGCCCAGCCTCGCGGAAAGCCCCACCGCATACGTAAAGGGCCTCATGGACCGGGTGTTGGCCATTCAGAATAATCCGGCCCTGGCCGGAGAGGCGCACAAGGCGGAGCGGGCCCGGGCCATCCGGGAAATCATCCGCCAGAGTTTCGATTTTGAACGCATGGCCCAGATCTCCCTGGGGCCGGCCTACGGCCGCGTCAGCGGGGCCCGCCGGGAATTCGTGGACACCTTCACTTATCTCTTCCAGGATTCTTATACCCGCATGGTCCTGAACTACCTCAAGCAGGAAACAGTTAAATACAACCAGGAGCGGATAACCGATGGCGAAGCCCGGGTGAATACCACCCTTATCCGGGCCAATGAGACCATCCCGGTGGATTACCTCCTGCGCCGCGCCGGACAGGGATGGCTCCTTTACGACGTCATGGTGGACGGGGTGAGCATCCTGGAAAACTATAAGACCCAGTTTGCCCAGGTTATCCGCAGTCATTCCTTCGATTACCTCCTGAACCGCATGAAAGCCCAGAGGAAGGCCATTCAATAGGCGGGCTTCAGGTTGCAGGTTCATAAATTACGGTTTTGGAAGAGGCGGGGTTCCCCCGCCTTCATGGACCGGCTCCGGTGGAATTTTACAAAGAGGAGACCCCGGCGATCCCTCCTGCGAAGGGCGAACTGAGAATTCACCAGGAAATATTTAATGTAATCGCGGTATTCAGAAAGGCCATCGTTTTTTTTGCAGCCTTAGGTGTCCTTTGCGCCTGGGAAGGAAATTTTCCAAATTACCTGCAAGGGACGGAAAAAGCTGAAAAAAGAAAATTGGATGCTATCCTGTTATATTAAAACTTTTCTTGACATTCAGAATACCTGTTTTACTATTCACTCAAGACGGGGCGTCTTAACCTCAAGATGGTAATAAGGAGAGAAAACATGCAGCGTAAATGGACAGTGGTTGCAGTATTAAGCGTATTGAGCCTGCTGCTGCTCACCTCTATGGCCATGGCCCAACCCCGGCCCATGCCGGAAGATGTGTTCACCCCCTTAACCAAAGGCTATGACTTGATGCGGGACGGCAAATACGAAGCCGCGCAATTTGAATTTAAGACCGCGCTGCAGAGAGACCGCTTCAATCCCTTTGCCCTGAACAACCTGGCGGCCATTTCCGCCCAGCAGGGCAAGTACAAGGAGGCCCTGGCCTTCCTGACCGACGCCCAGGCCCATGCCAAAGAATACCTTGACAAGTTCCAGGAGGTTTGCTTCACCGACGGCCTGTGCACCGGGGTCAAACCCGTTAAAGTCATGGGCACCGAGAGCACCATCGCCAAGGTCATTCAGGAGAACATGACCAAACTGAAGGCCAAGATGGCTGCCACCCCGGAAAAGCCGGTGCCTTCAACCCCTCCGCCCATGGAAGAAAAGAAGAAATAACCCCGGGGCCTCCAAGGCCCCCCGCCCCGTTAACGCAGACGGCGGGGCGCAGGTAGCCCCGCCGTGCTGTGGATTTACCCCGACCTGGAATCGCTGAGTCAAGCCGCTGCCGATCTCTTCGTCCGGCAAGCGGCCAAGTCCGTGCAAATCCGAGGGCGAGTCGCCGTAGCCCTTCCCGCGGGTGACCCTCACCCCGGCCCTCCTCAATCAAGCCCGTATGACCGTCGTTTTAGTGGCGGGCGCCGAAAAAGCCGACGCGCTCAGGCAAATCCTTAAGCCTGTGTACCATTTGATGTCAAAATGGTATAAAAACCTATATCTAACCCGAGAAAGGCAAAAGAGTCATGGTGCGTCAGAAGAAACTTGTCTTTATAACGTTGTTTTTCGTGCTTATGGCTGCTCCCGCCTGGGCGGTCCAACTGTTCCCCCTGGAAAGCGGCCTGTGGGGGGAGATGGACAAACAGGACAACCTGGGCAACAAGTGGACCATGCGTTGGGACGTGCTGGAAGAGGCAACTCTAGACGGCCAGAACTACTTCCATCTGCACATGCAAAATTATGACCCCATTGAGGGAGACGTCTCCAAGGACATATATATCCGGTCCACCGATACGGAAGTTTGGGCCTGGAATGGACCGGGGCAGGGAGAGACGCTGGGCTTCAAGCTGGGCCCGGTGGGCACCAGTTGGGTTTATGACGGCGGCACCAAAATTAAAGAGATAGTGGCCATAGAGGAGATTACCATCCCCTACGGCGGCACCTTCACCGCCTACGAGTACAAGCATTATAAAATCAGCAATCCCAGCCAGTACGATTTGGAATGGGTGGTCCCTGGCCTGGGTTTTGTGAAAGAAGAAGACCATTGGACCAGCGATCCTGGGAGGATTCCGGTCAATGGCGTCATGGCCCGGGCCGGCCAGAACCCCTTGTTTAATCTAAAAAAGGGGAACCGGTTGGTTTATAATTCTTCCGATAAACTGGGCAACACCTGGCATATGAACATGGAAGTTAAGGAGGAGGTCCTCCTCAACGGCAAAATTTACACTCACCTGCGCCAGACCAACTATGATCCCTATCAGGACAATGTGCAGGATGACGTATACATTCGATGCACCGACAAGAAGATTTTCAAATACAATGGCACCGGA